>SMEQ01000203.1_pt1 | contig 19163 bp, 14 predicted proteins | sample 2456281 | NCBI WGS metagenome assembly SMEQ01 (sample SAMN10132596, study PRJNA489261) | soil metagenome | isolation source: day1 antibiotic-loamy sand soil ammended with raw manure from dairy cow... | place: USA | collected 2015-04-01
ACGTGAACACTGGTGACCGCGTGGAAGCTACCGACTATGGCGTGTGCGTTCTGGACACTGTGGTTCCACTGAATAAGGTTTAACTCAGCGTAACAACTCAGCGTAACGGTGGGCGCTAAATCAGCGCTCACTGATTCAGATAAAAATTGGAGGCCAACATGGCTGAAGTAAAAGTAAAAAGCCCTCACCGCTCATTCGGCGCAACCGTTCCCTATGGTAATGCCACCACGCTTGCGTATGAGCTGAAGACTGGTGCAACTGGCGCAGCACTTAACTCTGACTCTACCGATGCGCTAGCTGTAGGTGATGTAGTGGATTTAGGACCGCTGCCTGAAGGCATGCGGCTGGATGATGCTAGCGTGCTTGTAACCACGGGCATGACTGCGACCATCACCGGCAAGCTGGGCTTCAAGTATGAAGATGGTGTGGATAGCTCAGCCGTTCCGCAGGACGATGCCTATTTTGGTACTGGCATTGATCTGGCAGCCGCTGGCCGTAAGCGCGCTACAGGCTCAAAGCTGATCAAGCTGCCAAAGCCTGCACGACTGATCTTAACCACAGCTGTGGCCGCTAACGCCAAAGCAAGTGACATTAAGGTTCTTGTTACTGGTGAGCTTATCGGCGCGCTATAAGCGGTCAGGGTTAGCTGGTGTTACCGGCTAGCCCGTTACTGGAGAGAGTGACATGAAAGTTCTTATTATCTGTATTGCTCAAGTAGCACACGCTATCAATGCCGCGTATTGCCGCGCAATAGGTGATGATACGCAAGTCGATTGGGCGGACGCACCAGAATGGCAGCAAAAGTCGGCGATTGCTGGCGTAGAAATGCACCTATCAAACCCAGACGCTACGCCTGAGCAATCGCATGAGTCATGGCTAAAGCAGAAGCTGGCTGAAGGGTGGGTATACGGCGAAACGAAAAACGCAGAAGCCAAGCAGCACCCGTGCTGTGTTCCTTTCGCTGATTTGCCAGCAGAACAAAAGGCCAAAGACTACATTTTTCGCGCAGCTGTTCATGCGGCAAAAGCACTAGCTGACTCTATGCCCGAGCCGACACCGACTAAGCAGCCCGAAAAACAGTTACCAGCTGGGTTCTCAGGCAAAACTATCAACGTGCAATACGTTGGTGTACGCGAAGAATGGCTAGACCATACATACAGCACAGGTCTGCACTTCACAAAAGGACAGGTGCGATCAATCCCTGTAGTGATAGCCAATAAGCTATTGCGCCATGCCGATATCTTCCAGCAGGCCGAAGACTTGCAGTCACAGGATGATGAAGAAACTCTAATCCTGATTGACCAAGCACAGGATAAAGCAGCCGAAGAAGAGGCCAGCAAGCAACGTCACTACGATATTCTGCACGAAGTATCAAAGATGAGTCGTGATGGCTTGGTTCAGTTCGCAGCTGAACGCTACCAAGTTAAGCTGAATGGCCGCGGCAAAGCTGATGATTTGCGTGAAGAAGTTAATCAGCTAGTTAATCAGTACGGTGTCGTATGACTCTTCAGGGCTTAATTGCGGCATTTCGCGTACAGGCTAACGACAAAGTAGAGCCTTACTTTTGGTCTGACGAGGAAGTCACGGACTACCTGAACAGCGCTCAAAGCGAGGCGGCTATTCGTGCGCGCCTGATTTATGAGGTTGTTGATATCGATGTGTGCAGTATTGACGTGATTAAAGACCAGTCAATCTACAATCTCAATCCGCTGCTGTATGAGTTATCGCACGTCTCATTCAAAGCGAACGGCGAGAGTAAAGGTAACCGTATTTCAATTATGTCGCCCGAAGATATGAGCGGCCTTTGCGGGGACGATTGGCGCGAGCGCACAGGTAAGCCGCGATTCGCTGTACAGGCCGACAAGTGGTTAAGGCTTGCGCCTACGCCTGATTCCGACGGGCTGCTGTTCATTGAAGGCTACCGCGTACCTAAGCCGATGGATCTAGTCGATGCAGATACTGCGGCGCCTGAAATATCAGAGCTACACCATGAGCACCTGGTCAACTGGGCGTTACATAAAGCTTTCAGTATTCCCGATGCAGAAGGTTTTGACCCGCAGCGCGCGCAAGATGCTGAGCGCGACTTTACCGAATACTTTGGCATACGCCCTGATTCAGACTTGCGCCGTATTACTCGCGAAGATGTGCCGCATACCGTGGAGGCATTCTGGGTATGAACAAGCTAGCAATTGACCTGAAGGTTGGCGAAACGCTAATAATCGGAACGTCATCTATTCGGCTTGAAAAGAAATCAGGCCAGTTGGCGCGCCTAGTAATCCAAGCAGATAACAACACGCCAATCACAACACCTAAAACAGCGCGCATGAGTGTGCTCCAAGAAACATCGGAGAGTACACATCATGGCAAACACATTATATGACGCAGCCAGACAGCGCTTCCTTGAAGCACAGCTGAACTGGATGACGGATACGATCAAGTGTCTTTTGGTATCCAATAGTGGTTACACGCCACAAACAGCGGTACACCAGTATCTAGCTGATATACCTGTATCAGCTCGTATTGCTGGACCTGTAACTCTAACAGCTAAAGCGACTGCTGGCGGTGCTGCTGATGCTGCTGACGTTACGTTTACAAGCGTCACTGGCAACTCTATCAATAGCATCATTATTTATAGTGATAGTGGAACAGAAGCTACAAGTCCGCTAATTGCCTACATTGATACGGCTACAGGGCTACCCATTACGCCCAACGGCGGCGACATTATCCTGACTTGGGATAACGGCGTGAATAAAATCTTCCGAGTCTAAGGCGCGTTGCGCAGGAGTGCGAAGTGAGTAGCAAACCAGAACCTCAAGTTTTATCAATATCAGGCATACAGCCTAAGCCCGTACACACGCCAGATAAGCAGCATGATTGGGCAGCTATTGCGTCACTACCACCGTTCCAGATGTTTATGAATGAAAGATACCCAGATCCTAATCGTGCTGATAGCTACCTTTGGTCGATAAGCTGCTTGGAGCTACAGGCTAATGATGAGCTACTGCAAGAGTATTGCGAATGGCACAAAGCTAAAGGCTATTGGCCTAATGAAACACCGTATGGAGAGGCTATCTAATGCCTTTAACTGGTGATGGCTATTTTGCAGGAGAATACCCAGGCGGCACAACTACGGTTGAAGGCACTCCTGTATCTGCCGCCGTACTGGTATATCAGCGTGATAGTGGTCAGCTCATCGCACAAACCGAATCCTCGCAGTTAGGCGAGTGGATAGTGACAGGCGTAGATCTTTCTAAAGCACACGATATTGTTGGTCGCAAAGAAGGCTTCAATGACGTTATTGTCTCGAACGTGATGCCTACTAGCATGGTCGATATTGCATACGCTGGCGCTGTGGTTGAGAACGAAACATTTACCGGAGCTATAGGGCTTATTGAGCTGGTTGGCGGCATACCGCCTTACGCAGCTTCTGTAGTCGATCCATTACCTGCTGGTCTCTTCCCTGTGGTGGACGGTCGCCAACTTATTATTGACGGCACCACTACTGACGATGACGTGTTCAACTCCACTGTGCGGATCACTTCAAGCAACGGCGCAACGAAAGACGTGCCGGTCAAGCTGGTTGTAGGGTTTAAAGCACCTGCTAACTTTGAGGCGGAAACGCTAGAGGACGCAGGCGCGTTCAGCGTGGTACTAACGTGGGAAATAACCAACTCAACGCAGGAGGTGCTGGTATTCAAAAGCACTACGCCATTCGATCTTGAGTCGATGCCGGCACCTATAGCTACGCTAACTGGCGATGCTGTTAGCTACACCGATGACGATGTTATTGAGGATGACGTGTTTTACTACATGACAGCTTCGGTGTGCGAAGGGTTCACGCTGTACTCAGATGAAGTCAGAGAGGTTGTAAGTACCGGCGACCCACACTGGGATAAAGTGGTGTCTCTGTTGCATTTTGATGGAGACTTGACGGATGAAAGTGGTAAAGCTTGGACAGGATCAGGGACAATCGTGCCCGATGGCCGATTCAACGCAGGGGTGAACACTTCGGCGGCTCATATACAAACCCCTACAGCTTCGTGGAATGACTTATCTAGTGGTCAAGGGGATTTTACCGTCGAGATGTTCATTAAACAAACAGCGCCAAACACAGCGTCCGCGCTTATTGCTCATTTATTTTCGGGTTCCAGTGGGCGCTTTCCGTTCGCAATTGCCTTCGGAAAGGTCGGCACAACTACAGCTTCTAATCAGTTGTATTTTGGGCATTTCAATGGTAAGTGGATAGGAGCTGACTCTACTTGGGAGCCTGTGAGCGGCCAGTGGCATCACATAGCTGCATCACGAGAGGGCGATTTTTATAAGCTTTTCGCGGATGGCGTTTTGATAGCCAGCTTCACAAACTCAGCTGCGGTTGCTGCCAACAGATCAGTTCTATATATAGGCAGAAGGTGGGATGATCCGACTTTCGGGAGCGCTCTATTTCAGGGAGTAATAGATGAACTCCGCATTACCAAAGGCGTGGCCCGCTACACAGAAAACTTCACGCCATCGACTAAACCGTTCCCTAACGAGTAAGGTGACAACCCATGCCTTACCAGCCGCCTAGCGGGTACAAAGTAGCCTTAACCTTTGTAAACGGTTACGAAGTACCCGCAGGGCACAAGGTCGGTCTTGAGTTCAGTCCTAGTGACGGCCCAGTTGGGGATGCTCAGTACCTTTTTCCTGCTGCCTTTGACTCAACGTCTTTCGGTGAACATGACGCCTTTCGGTTCCATGCTTTTGCGTACCCGCCTGGCTGGCAGTCCAGTAAGCTATCGAATCCTAGTATTTGGAATCAGACACAAGTCGTAAGGCTTGGTGGGATACCGTCAAGCGTGAAGTTTGGCAGGCCAGAAGTGTGGTTATGGGAGCGCCACATTAAACTGGAGGGGCGTGGACCGCTCACTCAGCAGTTTGGCATGCAATGGATAAGCCACTACTTACGCACAGTTATTGCAAATCGCCCAGTTGATTATCTTGGATGGGGCAGACCTTGGGCAGTTGAAGATCCGCGCTATATTAACCCAAAGCCAATAGAGCCAATTCATGTACCTGACAAGCACGTTGTAGGAGGATTGCGCTTCATTGAGCCTGTAGGCAACGAGATGACAGAGTGGGGCACAAGGATCATCCCTGAAGGTCAGAGCTTGTACGCGCTGGGTCGTAGCCATGCAGAGTTCGGTGATTCGGATGTAAAAAACCATATAAGTTATGTAAATCCGCAAGGGTTTAACACTCAGCAAGACGAGGCATTGCGCTTTGGATATGCGCACGCATGGAATCTTCGGCAGATAATCACTCAGGACTACGATCCTAATGACGGACTTAACCCTGGGCCGTTCGGCCAGTGGACCGCTATCACCAACAAGAACAGAGAGCCGCAGGTATACGGCTGGCAAAGCAGCCGCTTTGGCTACCAGTTCATTTGGAATAAGGCTGCGCCGATTAAACCCAGCGGAATACCTGCACCCGAAAATGAACCGTTCTACAAAGCTGGATCTGTAACTCATGGAGTCAGGTCATATAAACCTGAAGGCATAGAATCGCTAGCAATTTCGCGCTGGGCATCTCTTTTCAATACTGCTGATCCAGTGCTGCCAGAAGGTTTTGATTCTCTGGATGTAGGTACAGGCCACTCGCTAGTGAATCTCAGCCGCAAATATAGTCATATTGGCAACATGGATACCGTAGCGCTTGGAACACCATTCATCGCTGACGCAATCCGCGAACTGACGTTCGAGCAGCGGTACACTATAGGGCCTCCAAGAATAGAGCTGCCCACAGTCGATCTTTATACGCGGTATATAGAAAACACTACGCTGGGATCTGAGTCGTTAGGCTTTGGAAGACCTGCGCTAAACATTCACTGGCGCATCATCACGCCACGTTGGACTTTCCACCCTCCTGCATTCATTGGTGAACCCGCTCTACGCAACCTTACTCCAGAGCTGCGACAGCAAGGCGCGAACAGCGAAGAATACGGTGACGCATTCTTACGAACTCAATGGCGTGAAGTTCTTGGCGTGGGTGACAGTATGCAGCTGCTTGGCAGGCCGATCATTCGTGACCGCAGGCACTGGATTGAATTTACTGGCGCAATCCCACCACCGGCATTTATAGGACCGATAGCGACGCGCATAGGTGGCCTGCCTGACAACCAAAGGATTTTACCGCCCACTATCCATAGCGATACATGGCTTGCTGGACAGGTCGGCAGACCTATAGCTGGTGCTCAAGAGCTTTATCCTAGAGGTTTTGATCCGCTCCGCACCGGAACACCAGACGCAAAGGCTAACTCGATTAGGGTTGAGCCGGGTATTTATGAACACAAGTTCGGTGGCGCTTGGCTTTCTCTGAAAGACAGAAAGCTGGAAGTTACAAAGGGTATAGAGCCAAGAACAGATGTTGGTGAACCTGGTATTACACCGCACACGATATACGCAGTATTCGAGTCGCCAGAACAAGCTAAGAATAATCACCCGTACCAAGGGCTTCATTATGTTGATCATGACGCAAGATCAAATAGAAGTATTAAGGGCGTAAGTTCACCTCGAATTTCCCATTACCACCAATATATCAGGGCGCATGGTTTCGCAAACCAAGGCAGTGGCTCGTGGTGGGTTGGTAGGCCAGTAATTTACAACGCAATCGACCATATAAAGGCTAGAGGTATTCAGGCCGCTCGATATGGCATGCCGGCAATGCTGCCACATGATCAGGATATAGAGATTAGAACTGGTCTTGATTATATGAGCTTAGGTAAGCCGACCATTAAAAGACCGCCATACACCGGCCCACAGTACATCAATGGCAAGGGTTTTAACTCACTAAACATACTGGCGCCGGAGTCAATCGAATTTAAAGACAGAGAGCGCAATCTTTCTGGTTGGGACTCTATGCAGATGGGAGAGAGCAAGCGCAACGACAGTCCTTATATGTGGCAAGGGTTAAGAATAGGTCCGCTCATGCCGACTATTCCGGCAGGATTTAATGCAGAGCTATTTGGCGAAAAGGCGTGGGTGTCTTATCGCGTTCGGGATGTATCTGTGGAAGGGTTTAGCACGTTTGCTTCAGAGTACGACTTTGAGAACTTTGACGGGCGCATGAGGGTATGGCGTATAGTTGAGTTACCGGTAATGACTCTGACCGTAGCAGCGGGTTTTGACGCAAGTGATTTTGGTTATGCAGGATTGAAAAATAAGGCCCATCACATACGACCTGATGGGAATAGTGATCAGTACCGTAAAGGAGCCTTTTAATGGCAGATAAACGAATGATGCCGCTTGCCGGTATGAATAACGCCGCAGAAGATGCTGCGCTATCAAGAGGTGGTGACGACCCAAGGCTCTTTGCTAGGGACGTTTTAAATATAAATGTTTCGCCTGCTGGTAAGGCCATGCTTCGTGATGCAAAGAATCGCATAAGCACACTTGCTATACGCGAGCTATGGCAAAGCCCACTACATAAAGAGTCTTTCGGTGTTATTGGAAGCGAGTGGGGTAAGGTTGGGGCGTTAAGCTGGACGTTTGAACCGTTGGTTGATATTGGTAACGGGCCAGTTTGGCATGAGGTTTTGAATAACCTAGTGTGCGTAGCAGGTAGCGCCGGAATCTTTACCTATGATGGCGTAAAGGTTGAGCGCCTTGCAGTTGAGCAGCCAGCAGCGCCACTTACAATCCTATCAAGCGGATCGCTTGTAGCTGGAACGTATGGCGTAGCAGTTTCATGGATGCGCGGCGCAGTTGAGTCAGCACCTTCAGCAATATCTTTTGTAGAAGTGCCTGAGAATGGTGGTATTGAAGTAACCATGCCGATGAGCTTTGACGCTAGTTTAACCGGTGCGAGACTGTACATAACTAAGCCGGACGGCGGAGAACTATTGCGCGCTTTCGATATACCAGCAGGAGTACCGACAGTATCAATACCATTGCTTCCTGAGCTTGGTATGCCTCCACAGTTTTTAAACAAGTCGCACATGCCTACCGGAAATTATCTGAAGTATTGGCGAGGCCGTTTGCTTACATCTCGCGCCAACGTGCTTCGGTTTTCTGAGCCTATGGCCTATCACTTGCACGATGAGCGCCACGGGTTCGTACAGATGCCACAGCGCATAACCTTTGTTGAGCCTGTGGATGGCGGGATATGGATTGGCCAAGTCGATCACGTTGCATTCCTTGAAGGCACAACACCGGATGAATTGGTTATGCAAAGAAAGACAGCTTGCGCACCAGTGGCCGGTAGTTCAATTCAAGTGCTGGCCGACACGATTGGCGGTGAACTTTCACAGGGCGGATCTGCCACTGTTCTATGGCTTGCAGAGAATGGTTATGTAGCTGGCACAGCAAGCGGCCAAGTGGTTGAGATGCAAACAGGCGTAATGAAAGGTATCACGGCAGAAAACGGCACTTCTGTAGTGCTGGATCGCAGAGTGCTTACTGCTGTAACCTAAGCAATATGGCGAAAGCCTTTTTTAACGCTGCGCATGAGTGCGGCATAGGAACCTTTGGAGAATCCTATGACCCTGCACAAAAGTCTGGCGCAAGCCATTGAAAACAATCAGTACGAGGTCACTGAAGATGGCCTGTACTTCCCTGAGCAAAACATTAAAGCAACTGGCGAATACTTTGACCGCGTTAACGGTGGTGATTGGGTGTGTAATAAAAACCTAATTCCAACTGAAGGCTTGGCGCACATTTTAAACGTAGCGCTTGGCACCACGCCCAAACCAGCAAGCTATCACCTCGCTTTGTTTAGTGGCTCAGCAACACCGGCTGCAAATTGGAATGCTGCAAACTTTGCCTCGGTTGCCTCAGAAATTGTAAGCATGACCGAAGGCTACACAAGTCCAACACGACCAGCATGGACCACTGCAAACACTGCTACTGGCTCGATTGATAACATGGTCAATGTGGCAACGGTAACTATCGCCACCACTTCACAGCTGAACGTAACAGGCGCCGCTGTACTTACCAACAGCACAAAAGGCGGTACTACAGGCGCGCTTATCTCAGCAAGCAAGTATGCAGCGCCTCGCGTATTCCAAGACGGTGATACTTACGATATTGGCTACCGTATTAGCTTGACGGTATAAACCATGTACCAGCCCCTTCCGCACGGACTATCCGCTGTGGGAGGCGCACCAACAGAAGAAGACTCTGCCGCAGTAGAGCTTCTGGCGCGCCGCCTCACAAACCTAAAGCAGTTATCTGGACTTGATAGCATGCGAATGGTGCGTCAGCTTCCTAGTGGTGGGTATGTTATCGCTCAAAATATGGGTGGAGTATTCAGGGCGATAACCCACAACCCTTTGCCGCCTGCTCAACCAGAACCTTTTGACGGCATTGCAAAAGATTACATCCCAATGCTTTTTAGCGGTGTGATCACAAAGGCAGCAGTTAAAGAGGGGGAGGGTGTTGGCATTAAGCTAACCGAGCAGTGCCGGCGTAGGATTGCAGGATATAAGGGCAGTAACCTTCCTGATAAAAACGTAGAGCTTCAGAGGTTTGTTATTGATTACCACCAGACTGCAAGCGAGTTTAAGCCGCTTATACAAGGTTTGGTTTTTTACACACAGTATTCGCAGCAGCGGCCCACATGGTATTCGGGCGCTATGGCTGAAGTCATGCAGATTGTCGGCGGGTACGGAAAGCAAGATTTAAAACAGCTTCCTGAAAGTAAAATTGAGCGCTCAAGGCTACTAATACCTGAAAAAGTTAAAAGAAAAATATCATTAGAAATGATAAACGTAAGGCTTCCAGGTTATACGGGCATTCCAGACATGGAAGGCCAGTTTCAGTATGACTACAAGTTTCACAACACAAATGGAGTGGCGTTTGATGAGCTTGGCAACCCTTGGCTTTTACGGATCAGTATAGCAGGCATATATGCAATGCCGCTTCCTATCGTTCCAGCGACAGCAACCAAAGCGTTCAGGGAGTGGGTAGAAGACGAAGGCGATAGCGAGCTGCTTGCAATACTCGATAGGTTTGGCGGAATGCCAAGCGGTGAGAACTTCCCTATTGACTCTAAAGCATTTGAAGCATGGCGCAGAGCTGGAGTAATTATTAAGGTTTGTGATTGTTCTGATTTTTATGATCACATCATGTACTCAAGTGCGTGCGGTTGGTCGTTCAACTCTATGGGCACAGAAGGGTTTAACACATGCTACGACTATTACGATGATGAGGGATTAGGTTATGGCTTGGCTTACGGGATTAACCTGAAGATAGGGGCGGCAAGTAACAACGGAAAACTACCGACAACCTTTGACCTTGATAAGCCAGAAGATGCCAAACGACTGAATGCCTATTTAAGCTCAATTTATCGGCTAATGAACAATAATAGCCCTGAGCATTTAGCTATTAAGTACAAGTTAAGAAGAGTTCCGGTTGGCGATATTTTAGCTAGAGCAAAGCAAGGCTTGGCAGGTACTAGCGAGCTAGAGTATTGGAGTAGCGAAGAGCTTGAGCCAATAGCTATTCACAGTGGCAATGTTGCTGAGGTTTCAAGAGGCTATATTTACCATCCAGCTAAGTTTCAGTATCAACCTCAAATTAAATTCCCTGAACCGTTCTGGAATGGCTGCGTATCCCACGATTTTCTACCATTGGTAAACGGTAGAAGCAAAGACAAGTACCCAAACAGCGACACGATCATGTTTGGCTATTATGTTGGCGACCAGCTGAAGGTCATAAAATATTTTAGGGATGGCAGGTCACGAAGTAAGCCTACCGAGGATAATTACGAAGACTGCATGATTGTCGGATCATGGGAAAGAACAGAGTACCTTAGCCCGTCTGGAATCGTGGGCAACTTCTACACAACAGATCTCGACTTGCGTGAAGAAACATCCGAGCAGATTCGCAATACTGAAATAATAGGCACAGGTATGGGTTACGACAGCAAGCCGTACTTTGGCTTTGATGCCCCGTTCCAGATGGCAGGCACCATGTGGCGAAACCGTTACTACAAGCACAAGACTACTACCGTTACCAGTGATAGCCGCTCAGTTAACATAGGGATGTGCATTCCATACCTTGATCGCAATAGCGTTATTCACGCATACACCGATATAAAAAACGGCGTAAAAAAAACAGTTACAGAGAGCATGCATTCCGTCACCGATCCAAACACGTACAGGTTCTACACTTACGATTCTGTCATGCACTGGGCTGGCGGCGCTGATAGGAACGGTAACGCCGGAAGCTCAGCAGGCGAGACGCCTTACCCGAAAGACTCAAACCCTGTTTGGGTAGTTGCTTATAACTACAACCCAGGTGGGTGTAGTGATTTTGCCGATCAGGGCGACTGGGTTGGCTCCCTGCCAGCAGACTACACATGGCTGATACACCCTCAAAGCAATGAGTGGAAACTGTCTGGCGGTGGTGGCCCACCTTTATTTGAGCCGATGACAAAGGTTGACCCACCGAAAATTGAAGTGTCGGACAGACTGGACTATCTGTTCAGCGATCAGCCGCAAAGAATAGCTGGTGTGAAGCCTCACGCTTGGTACTTTGTGGGATCTCCAGACGATTTTGGAGACGTATTTTACCGTGACTGCTCTAGGGTTTTGATAGGGGATGTGGAGTATGCAAACGTGTCGGAAGCGGCATCGGAAGGCATGAATAGCACAAGGAAGTATTGGGGCAAGTCTGCGCTTGTAGAAAGCACTTCCGCGCATCACTTTATAGGAGTTATCAATGAGTAATTACCGAGACGATATGCAGGATACTGCTGTAGTAAGTGACAGCACTTGGCTTGGTCTTAAAAGCGTAGTCGAGGACACCGCAAAAATTACAGCGCTGCTTATTTTCGGGCTTGGCGTTCTGCATACGGACACAGCAACGGCAAGCGATCTTGTTATTGATAGCGCAAGTCACTTGACGGTTGATAGTGCCACAGCTGGCGATATGGTTTTTGACCAGCTTCACCGCAAAGATACAGTAACCGATAGAGCTAAAATATCAGATACCCAGCTAGTTCGCCTTGGTGTACTTCACGAAGATTCTGCTATAGCTAGTGATTTGGTTATTGATAAGCAGTTCAACCTGCTAGCGGATAGCGCAAAGATCGGTGATGAGATTATAGGACAGCGCTACGTTCGCATGCTGGTTACTGACAGCGCTCGAATAAACGGAATACCAATACATCATACGAGCGGCGCTGCTTACGACACGGCAACCATTAGCGACCTTGTGCTTGATAAGCTGGAAGGAAAGGTTCTGGTCGATGATTCAGCCATAGCTTCAGACTTTATTCTCGATAGCCATACAGTCAAAGCACCGCCATTAACGAACACAGCTATAGTCAGCGAAAAGGTTATTGATCAGCTGCACGCCAGCGATCTAATCGTTGATGCGGCAATCGTAGAAGGAGAAGCGCTATTCTCAGGTGGTCTACATGGGCAGGCATGGACAGCAAATACAGAAACTTGGGCGATGAGTCGTTATGAGCCTTACGCATTCAGCAGACTGGCAGTTGTTGACGGCAATCTTTACGGCCTTGCTGAAGATGGCGTATATGCTTTATCCGGTGGTGCTGAGCAGATCGAGGGAAGCGTAACCACTGGCAAGATTGATCTAGGTGAAGGCGGCCTTGTTCATCCAACTTCAGCTTACCTAGAGTACGAGCTTGAAGGCACTGCAGAAATGGACGTTACCACTACGCAATCAGGATTGGCGCAGACATTTACATACCCGCTCGCTGCAGAGGTTGCAAACGAATTGACCAATGGCCGGTTTATCTTCGGTCGCGGCTTGCGTGGCCGGCACTTTAGCTTCACCTTGCGAATCAATGGGCTTGCAGGCCACATAAACGATTTAAGCGTGACTTCCACGCCTACGAAAAGGAGAGTCTGATGGCTATTGCACCAGATGGCATTATTGGCGTAGCGGTTGATACCGTTACCACCAAGATAAACGACCTAGATACGCTGGGCGAAAAATACAGCTTTCTATTACAAAAATCACTTACAGATATTGGCAAAATAAAGGTTGCTGATGTTGAGGCCCCGCTAAGGCTTCAGCCGCCAGAAGCAGCACCGCCACCTGTGACACTTGGGCCTATACCTGATTACAATCCACCGCCTTTAGCGCTGCCAGCTATGCCGAGCGGGTTTAGTATTGATGACCTGCTATCCGGCCTTGATATTGATGATATGGATGACATGCCGGACGCACCGGTAGCAATACCGATAAACATACCTGACGCGCCTAATATGGCTGCAATCCAATCGCCAGAACGGCCAACAATAGATACGAGTGTCGAAATACCGGACGCGCCAAACATTGTCATGCCGGAAATGGAAGCGCTTGAGCAGATCAGTATCCCTGATTTTGTTTTCCCTGAGCTACCTACGTTTGATGCTACGCCGCCAGACGCCAGCGCCATAAGGGTGCCTGATGTTTTTATTAACTGGTCTGAGCCGGTCTATGCGTCAGAGGTTTTAGATGATCTAACTGCTAAAGTTAAAACCATGATGGCTGGCGGTACTGGATTACCCGCTGCCATCGAAGATGCTTTGTTCTCAAGGGCAAGAGAGCGGGACAGCGCAGAGACTACAAGGGCCGTTCAAGAAGCAGTTGATACGTGGGCTGGGCGTAACTTTTCTATGCCACCAGGTATGCTGGTTAAAGCTACCGATGTAGCCAGGGAGCAAGGGCGACTCAAGGCAGCTGAGCTTAACCGTGACATTCTGGTTGAGGCCGCTAAGTGGGAGATTGAGAGCATCCGCTTTGCCGTTGAGCAAGGTATGGCGCTTGAGCAGCTAACCCAGAACTTATACAACAACATGGCTAATCGCTTGTTTGAAGTGGCTAAGTTCCAAGCTGAAGCGCAGATCCGCGTATTCGATGCGCAGATAAGTCTTTTCAATGCTCAAAACGAAGCATTCAAAACGCTTGGCGATGTGTATAAGGTTAAGCTGGACGGTGCTATAGCCAAACTTACGGCGTACAAAACTGCCATCGAAGGTCAAGTTGCACTTGGCCAGATCAACCAGCAGCGCGTGGATGTATTTAAAGCCAAGCTCGATGCTGTTCAGTCAAACGTAGAAGTCTACAAGGCCATGATGCAAGGCGCTCAGGTTCGGGCAGATACCATTAAAACCCAATTTGATGCGTACAAGGCAGACGTTCAGGCATTCGCAGAACAGATCAACGCAGAGAAGGTTAAGTTTGACGCCTATGAAAGTCGGATCAAGGGCGAGCAAGCCAAGGCTGGCGTGTTTGACTCACAGGCGCGTGCTTATGCCTCAACTATTCAGGGACTGGCAAGCAAGGCAGACGTTAAAGTAAAAGGCGCACAGCTCAAAATGGAGGCCGCAAGAGTTAAGGTTTCCAAGTTCCTTGCTGATGTGGATGCCTACAAGGCGCAACTTCAAGCAAACCTTGGTGAAGTGCAATATGTGACAACAGCTTTCACCGCTCAAGTGGACGCATGGAAATCACAAGCTAGCGCCAATGTGGCTGATGCTGAAATGCAAAGCCGCTTTGCCGATATGAATACGCGCACGGCAATTGCTTACTCTGAAATGCAGATGAGTGAGTACACGGCCAAGATGACAAACGCGGTACAGCAGGCGCAGATTGCACTTGATGCTGCTAAGGCTTTAGGTCAGTACACCGCTCAACTGGCAGCAGGCGCAATGTCTGCCGCGCATGTTTCGGCAAGTATCAGCGGGTCAGGAAGCGCTACTACCACCGAAACCAAAACGAACACCAACACCGTTAGCCACAACTACAGCTATTAACCAGCAATAATCCTGCAGGCTAACACCCTGTAGGATTCGCAACCAAGCTCCGTAGCAGACAACATTAAACGCAACAGCTAATGCTACGGAGTCATGGTTATGCAGGGTTTTAAGCCTCGTGATCAGCGAGATAATCAGTCAAAAAAACAATCAAAACAAAAGAAAGCAAATCTTGGCTTTGCGAATGGCGGCATGATTCACGGCCCCGGTACAGGCACGTCTGATGATATTGAGGCCGAGATGCCTGCTGGCTCTTACGTTATGCCTGCTGATTCAACCGAGCAAATCGGTGAACAAGGCTTGGCTGGCCTAGGTTCCCCCGCTGATGTGAGCGTATCTAACGGCGAGTACCAGTTACCACCTGAGCAAGTTCATGCTGTAGGCGTGCAAGCGCTTGACCAGATGAAGGACGCTACGCATACACCAGTAGCGCAAGGCTTTAACCCTCAAGTCAATCGTGATGGCGAGCAGTTCTTTAATCAGGGCGGCCAAGTTCTCGACGAAGAAGAAGCGAAGCGTAAAGCTGCTAAAGCTGCTAGAACACCATGGTTAGCGCCTGCTGGAATTGGCTTAACTCCAGAAATGGCTGACGCCAACAGGCTTGCGCAGCAACGTCAAGGCGGCGCGCAAGCTATCGAGCAAACCAAGCAGAACATCGGTAAGAAAGTCGATGCGTTTGGCGATTCTGTAGGTATGGCTTGGAATACAGTTAAGCAGTACCCGAAAGCCGGTAAAGAGTTCGTTCAGAACACTACCTTTGATAACCGATTGCCAGGCCAAGCAGACCGTGATGCTAAGCGCGCAGCCGCAGATAGAGCAAGAGCAAGCCAGTGGGTATCCGCCAACCCTGAGCAAGCAAATGAAGCGCGCTTATACATGCAAGACATTGCTGATAGAGCTACAAAGCCATTTATTGAAAGAATAAACTCGCCGCAACCAGCATTACCGCAACAGCAGCCTGAAGCAAGCCAACCTGTAATGCAGGCTACCGATCAGCCAACGCCATTGATGGTCAGTCAACCTGCAGCAGAGACTGATCCTAAGCCATCAATCGAACAGTCTGCAGCACAGCAGCCAGTAGCTGGGCAAAATCCAGTGCCGGCGCAAAATACTGAACTTCAGACTGGGCAAAACAACATCATTCAAGACGGCAACAGCTTCAGTGCTAACGGACCGATTCGCTCAGGCTACACAGTGAACGGTCAGGCTCAAGGTGGCACAAACATCATTCCAGGTGCCACCGGACTCAACCCTAACGCACAAAGCGCGCAAAACAACCAAGCTAAAGCAGCTCTTTTTGATAGAACGCCTGAGTTCGGCACCGGTACAGTCCCGATACAGCAACAAGCACAAGGCTTTACTCCTAACGGTGGTGGTGGCCAGAGATTCACAGTTGTTGGTGACAGCTCACGACAAGAAGCCGACTACAGAAAAGCATTCAACGCTGCAAGCACAGCACACCGTGGAGCTCAAAACGGGCAGCTAACAGCAGCGCAGTTAAGGTCAATGGAAGCCTTAACTAAAAACCAGTACGGCACGGCAGACGCAAATCAAAACAACGCAACCTCACGCTACAACAGTGATAGCACCAATTCAGCAAACATCCTACGAACCAACATGAGCGAGGCAGGAGCAGACCGCAGGGCATCGGCGAGCAACGCTCTTGATAACCGCAGACTGGATCAAGCCGAAAGACTTACAGCGCCACAGATTCAGGCGGCAGAAGAAAAGCAAAGGATTTACAAGGACTTTCTTGCGGCTGAAACGGAAGAGCAGAAAGGCGAGCTTCTTAACCAAATGAGAATACTCAACGGCTCTGGTGGCTCACAAGAAAACCTAAGAAACAACTTCATGCAGCTTGGTGGTGGGCAAGAGATGGTAGACGGCGTACTGCGTAATGTTCCTCAGCGACTCATTGATCTTAGAACAGGTCAAGAAGTTCTAGGGGGCCAGCAAGAGCAAAAGCCAGACACGAGACGCTTTGAGAAAAACAAGATTTACCGCGACAAGAGTGGGACTCGATTTACATGGGACGGCGAAAAAGCTGTTCCAGTTAATTAATCACCAAGAGGAAGTACAACCATGAGCTTTGAAGTTGATTTAGATAGTGCTGTTCTTGAAAGTGATTATTACAAAGACGATACCGCTAACAAGCCAGAACGCAAAAGCACTGGCTTAAGCCCTGAAGCAGGTCCCGCAAAGCAGCCAGCTCCCTTTAGCGTTGACCTAGAAAGCGCTGTGCTAGACGAAAAAGCCAACCAAGGCTTTATTGGAACATTAGTTGACGGCACAAAGACCGCGGGCAGAGCGATCAGCTCTACTTACAATACTTATACTGGTGACGCCCAAGCAGTTGTTGATAACGCCAAGGCTCAAGAACTGGCCAATGAAGAAAAAAGCCAAGACATTAAAAACTTCGAATCTGACTGGGCGGCAAATACAGGCGCTGGAACTGATGACGAAGTAGGCTTTTGGGGCGCTGTCAAAGGCACTGGAAAGGCAATTATTGATAACCCTCGTGGTGCCGCCCTTTCAGTAGTTGAGCAATTCCCTAATTCAGTTCCAGCACTGGCCTCAGCTTGGGTTGGCGCTAAGGGAGGCGCAGCGCTTGGGGCACCGTTAGGCCCGGCGGGATCGCTGGTAGGTGGCGCTATTGGTGGCCTTACTGGATTGTTTATTGGTAACACAGCCATCGAAACCGGCCATAAGGCACAAGAGTATGCTGCCGATGGTGAGTTCACACCAGATGAGCAGTCAGCAGCTATGACCGAGGGCGCTAAAAAAGCTGGCGTTATAACGGCTGTTGATGGACTTACTTTTTTTATCGGCGGTAAAGTATCTAGCACCATGCGTCGCACCGCTGAGAGCGCAGTTGAAGCCGCTACTCGCAAAACACTTATTGATGCAGGCGTGGATATTAGCGATACAGCAGCGCTTGCCGCAGCAAGAAGTAACCCGCAAATTGCAAGCCAAGTTGTTGAAACGCAGAAAAATGCAGCAAGAATTGCAGATAGCCTACGCAAGCGTGCAGCTGAAGCCGGTGTATTGCTAACACTTGAGACTATTGGCGAAGGTCTGGGTGAATACTTAGGCGAGCTGGCTGCAACAGGACAAGCAAGCGTATCCGAGGCCGTACTAGAGAGCTTCTTATCTCTTGGCCAGTCTGGCGTCCAGTCGATGTTTAACCTTGCCAAAGCACGTGATCGTTCGCTTACTGATCAAGAGTGGGTTGACGCTGCAAATGGTATTGCTCCTGAAGGTATAGCCCCAGAACAGTTGCCAGTAGCTGATGGTATCTGGGATGAGCCAACGCCAGAAGCTAAGATCGACATGGGTCAGATGCAAGATGGCGGCGTAACACCGGCACCTGTATTCGACCAACAGGACATTGACAGCAAACTTGGCGCTACACCATCACAGCAGATGGGCATCAACCCTGATGCTGGTCCACTTTCTGCAGCTGCAGCGCAGTCAGTTGATAGCGGCTTGTTCACTGGCGGCTTTACCCCGCAAACAGGTATCAACCAATCGGCACTTGAGCGCGAAGGCGTAACGCCACCGCCGGTTCTCAACCAAGATCAAATGGATCGTGGCCTTGGCATGAGACCAAGAAGCACAGCGTTTGACAATGACTACGTACCAAGCGCTTCAATTAACCCGGTAGCACTAGACCGCCAAGGCGTAACACCGCCAACCGTGCTTGATACTGATAAAATTGATAGTTCACTTGCACAGCAACAACCACAAGCTAAACAGCAGCAACCGGTAGCACAGCAGCAGCCAGCACGCACACCTGAACAAGATGCGCAAAATATATGGGATAGCCTGAATAGTTTTGAGCGTAACGCTGCAGCAGCAAATGTTCTTGGTATGCGCGGCGTACCGGCTAAGAATGCAGCCACAAAAGCATGGGATAAGCTAAGCTCTGAACAGCAGGCCAAGCTCGTAACTGGACTTGAGAGCCAGCAAGGGAAACGCTGGATAGACCCTAATCAGAAAGTGACTGACCAAACTGGCCCTGTGCTACAAAATCGCGACCGCACAAGCCAAGACTCGATCATGCAGATGCGTGGTATTTCAAATAATCCAGACTACAACAGACTGAAAACATCCGGCTTTTTATCTGATGGTGCGCCAGTTGTTATTAACGAGAAAATTCAGATTCCAGAGTCACAGCTTGGCGTAACAGATACAGCATCGGCTGGAGATCAGAAGTTTAACGTGCAGTACGCAGCAGTTGAAGCTGATCAGCTTGCGACAAGCAATAATATTGATGGAACTGTAAACCCTGATTACGCTACAGGCCCTGATGGCAAGGCTAGAGCAATCGCTGGCAATGGTCGAGTCACCGGCTTGCAATCGGCGTGGGCTAAAGGCAACGCCAGCAAATACAAATCCGATATGGCAGCCGATA
>SMEQ01000293.1_pt1 | contig 19058 bp, 18 predicted proteins | sample 2456281 | NCBI WGS metagenome assembly SMEQ01 (sample SAMN10132596, study PRJNA489261) | soil metagenome | isolation source: day1 antibiotic-loamy sand soil ammended with raw manure from dairy cow... | place: USA | collected 2015-04-01
GTTGCTGTTTGGGCTAGTTTGCAAGGCGTATAGTTTTGTGGTGTTTTTTATGCAGCAGCCGTCAGAGACTGCTCAGCCTATTGTGCTAAAAGAGACTAGCAAAGAGATGACTAATGCGCCATTATGTAGTAAAACTACAAAACGATAAAGGCTCGAATCAATACCGTACATCCATAAGATGTATAGTATGTAAAAAACCTCTATCCTAGGCAGAAACGTTAGGAGTCCAACATGCAAGATCTTGATCCGGTTGAAACCCAAGAATGGCTTGATGCGCTGGAATCAGTGCAGGAAAGTGAGGGTGAAGAGCGTGTGCATTATATATTGTCCCGTCTCGGCGAGTTAGCCAACCGTGAAGGGATTCGCTTACCCCATGCGATAACTACCCCTTACCGTAATACCATTCCCGTCACCCACGAAGCCCGTATGCCGGGTGATTTGTTTATGGAGCGCCGTATTCGCTCCTTGGTGCGCTGGAATGCGTTGGCGATGGTGATGCGCGCTAATATTGCTGACCCTGACTTGGGTGGACATATTGGTACCTTTGCCTCCAGCGCCACTCTATATGACATAGGTTTTAACTATTTTTTCCAAGCGCCGACAGAAGAGCATGGCGGTGACTTGATCTACTTCCAAGGCCATGCGGCGCCGGGTATTTATGCGCGCGCCTTCTTGGAAGGGCGTATTAGTGAAGAGCAGCTAGAGAATTTCCGTCGTGAAGTAGATGGCAAGGGTTTGCCTTCTTATCCGCACCCTTGGTTGATGCCTGATTTTTGGCAGTTCCCAACCGTTTCTATGGGCTTGGGTCCGATTCAGGCCATTTATCAAGCGCGTTTTATGAAATACCTTGAGCACCGTGGCTTTATTCCTGCGGGCAAGCAAAAAGTGTGGTGTTTCCTTGGCGATGGTGAAACCGATGAGCCGGAAGCGCTTGGCGCGATCTCGCTGGCAGGTCGTGAAAAGCTGGATAACCTGATTTTTGTGATTAACTGCAACCTGCAGCGTTTGGATGGCCCGGTGCGTGGTAACGGTAAAATCATTCAGGAGCTGGAAGGTAACTTCCGTGGTGCTGACTGGAACGTACTAAAGGTGGTTTGGGGTCGCTACTGGGATCCGTTGTTTGCCAAGGATACTGATGGCGTGATGCAGCGGCGCATGGACGAAGCTTTGGATGGTGATTACCAAAACTACAAAGCCAATGATGGCGCTTTTGTGCGCAAAGATTTCTTTGGTACTGATCCGCGCTTAGCGGCTTTGGTTGCTGATTTATCCGATGATGAAATTTGGAAGCTAAACCGTGGCGGCCATGACCCATTCAAGGTATATGCCGCTTACCATGCGGCAGTGAACCACTCTGGGCAGCCAACGGTTATCCTCGCTAAAACCATTAAAGGCTATGGTACAGGCAGTGGCGAGGCGCAGAATATCGCTCACAACGTCAAGAAAATTGATGTGGAGAGTTTGCGTGGCTTTAGAGATCGCTTTGCTATTCCGGTGGATGACGATGAGTTAGAGAAGCTACCCTTTTATCGTCCAGCCGATGACAGTGCGGAAATTAAATACCTGCAAAAAGCACGTACAAAACTGGGTGGCTATGTGCCCCAGCGTCGTCAGCGCAGCATGAGTATTCCCACTCCGTCACTGGATACATTGAAAGCTATTTTAGATGGCAGCGGCGATCGTGAAGTGTCCACCACCATGGTGTTCGTGCGCATTCTCTCGCAGCTGTTAAAAGACAAAGACCTTGGCAGCCGCATTGTGCCGATTGTGCCGGATGAGGCGCGTACCTTTGGTATGGAGGGCTTATTCCGTCAGCTGGGTATTTACTCAGCGGTTGGCCAACTGTACCAGCCGGTGGATAAAGGTCAGGTGATGTACTACAAGGAAGAGGTTAAAGGTCAACTGCTGGAAGAGGGTATTACCGAAGCCGGCGCGATGTCCTCGTGGATGGCTGCAGCGACGTCTTACAGTCATCATAACCAGCCGATGCTGCCGTTCTATGCGTTTTATTCCATGTTCGGTTTTCAGCGTATTGGCGACTTGGCGTGGGCGGCGGGTGATATCCGTGCGCGCGGTTTCTTGATGGGCGGTACGGCAGGGCGCACCACCCTGAACGGTGAAGGTTTGCAGCACGAAGACGGTCACAGCCATATTTTGGCTGGCACTATTCCAAACTGTCATACCTACGATCCGGCTTACGGCTATGAAATGGCGGTGATTATCCGCGAAGGGATTTATCAGATGGTTGAGCAGCAAAAAGACTGCTTCTACTACATCACCATGATGAACGAGTCCTATCAGCAGCCGGCCATGCCGCAGCAAGACAATATTGAGCGCGATATTATTCGCGGGATGTACTTGCTGGAAGAAGACAAGCGCAAGAGCGAGCTGCATGTGCAGTTGCTTGGTAGCGGTACGATTCTACGTGAAGTGCAGGCCGCTGCTAAAATTTTGCGTGATGACTTTGGTGTCGGTGCGGATGTTTGGAGTGTGACCAGCTTTAACGAGTTACGTCGCAACGGCCTAGAAACAGAGCGCTGGAACAGGCTGCATCCGCGCGAGACAGTGCGCTTATGCCATATTGAAGAATGTCTGCACGACCGTAGTGGTCCAGTAGTAGCCTCAACCGACTACATGAAGCTCTATGCTGATCAAGTACGCCAATGGGTGCCGCAAAACACCTATAAAGTGCTGGGTACCGATGGTTTTGGTCGCAGTGACACACGTAAAAAGCTGCGTGACTTCTTTGAGGTCGACCGCTACTGGGTCACTTTGGCGGCACTAGAAGGCTTGGTCAAAGAAGGGCAGCTGGATGTGCAGGTACTGGAAGATGCCATGACCAAATACGGTATCGATGCTAATAAACCCAACCCACTAGACTGCTAAGGAGGAGAATAGCGATGACTACTGAATTAATTCGCGTTCCTGATATTGGCACAGGCGAGGGTGAAGTGATTGAAATCCTTGTCAATGTAGGCGATAGCATTGAGGCGGAGCAGAGTTTATTAACTCTGGAATCCGATAAAGCCAGTATGGAAATTCCAGCGCCTACAGCTGGGATTATCAAAAATATTAAAGTTAAATTGGGTGACCGATTAAAAGAAGGCGATGAGCTGCTCGAGCTGGAAATAGATAGCCAAGCAGTTGAAAGTCCGGCTGCGAGCCCAGCGGTTGTAGCTGACGAAGCGCCTGAACCCTCTGCAAAGAGTGCAGTGGTTTCTCAGCAAGCGGCAGATATTCTTAAAACGCAACACGGTGTCACCACTGATAGTGGTGCCTGCATTAAAGAAGTGAAAGTGCCTGATATAGGCTCTGCCGAGAAAGCTCAGGTTATTGAGCTGCTGATTGCTGTTGGCGATCAGGTAACAGAGGAGCAATCCCTGCTTACGCTTGAGTCAGACAAAGCCAGTATGGAAATTCCTTCACCGGCCAGTGGCGAAGTCATTGAAGTATTTGCTAAGTTAAATAGCGAAGTAACAGAAGGTGATTTGATTTGCCGTATCCGCATGGATCAGGATGTCTGTGATGTGCTGCAAGCCAGTGTTACCCAGCCTGAAACTGCAGCCGTTGCTGAGCAACTCGTTGATGGCGGTCCCGTTTCGGTAGCGCCAGCCAGTCAGCCAAGCAAAGTTGCTAAGCAAGCAGGTCCAGTACATGCAGGTCCCGCAGTACGTAAATTGGCACGTGAATTCGGGGTGGATTTAGCCCAGGTGAGCGCAACAGGACCGCATCAGCGTATTCTTAAAGAAGATGTGCAACTGTATGTGCAAAGCAGGCTAAGTGCAGAAGCAACACCGCAAACCATGCAAGGTGCGGGCATTGCGCCGATACCAGCGGTAGATTTCAGTCGTTTTGGTGAGGTGGAAACTGCACCAATGACCAGACTGCAACAAATTGGCGCAGAAAATCTGCACCGCAGCTGGTTGAACGTGCCGCATGTGACCCACTTTGAAGCTGCGGATATTACCGAGCTGGAAGCCTTCCGAGTCACGCAGAAAGCGGTGGCCGAAAAAGCAGGCACTAAACTTACAGTACTGCCTTTTCTTCTCAAAGCTTGCGCTTATATGCTGAAGGAAATGCCTGAGTTTAATAGCTCGTTGGCACCTAACGGCAAAGAGCTGATCATGAAGAAATACGTCAATCTAGGCTTTGCGGTGGATACGCCTGATGGCCTATTAGTGCCGGTAATTCGTGATGTAGACCAAAAGAGTCTGTTACAGCTAGCGATTGAAGCGGCTGAGTTGGCAGACAAAGCGCGTAACAAAAAGCTCAGCCCAGATCAGATGCAGGGTGGCTGCTTTACTATTTCTAGTTTGGGGCATATTGGCGGTACTGGCTTTACGCCGATTGTGAACACACCGGAAGTGGCCATTCTAGGAGTGTCGCGTGCGGCCATGCAGCCCGTGTGGGATGGAAAGGATTTTGCTCCGCGACTGATGTTGCCGTTGTCGCTATCCTATGATCACCGCGTCATTAACGGTGCTGCTGCAGCACGCTTTAGCAGAAGATTGAGCGATCTGTTAGCGGAAATACGTAGCTTGTTGCTCTAAGGTAAAGCTTGCCAAGGGAGTTGTTTTTCCTTGGCAAGCGACTTGGCGGTTTATCCAAAAGCTTACTTGGTTTTACCAAAGTCTTCATCTAAGGTGCCAGGCTCGCCTTCAGCCTTGGGCGCGTAATCTCTAGGTGGTTCCGGCGGCAATTCTTCTTTTTTACTTGGCTTACTGGGTGCTGAAATGCGCTCTTTTACTGAGCCATCAGTCAAACAAGCTAATAGCTTTTCACGTGATTGCTCATCCACAGCTAAGCGCTCGGCTGAATGCAGCATATGCTCCTGCACATTCTGATAACTTTCCGTCAGCTTGCTAATCAGCTCAGCGGTGGTGCTGAAGTTACTGATCACTTCGTTTTGATAGCTATCAAAGCGTTCTTGCAAATCGCTCAGCTGGCTTTGTGTGCTTTTCGGTGATGAGGCTTGCAGTATCCGTGCTAAAATAACGCCGATAATAATGCCGCCAACTAAAGTAAGGGTAGGTATTAACCAGATAGGTAGTGAGTTTTCCACGGGATAGTTTCCTAAGCAAAAAACAGTGTAGTTAAATGAAATCTTGCCATAAAGCTTTGCTCAACAAACACTGATGAGCCAGTCTTTATTGACGGATTCCTAGTTGAGGTTGTGCAGATAATACCCGCAACTACAGCAAATTACATGAATAAAGTCACGGAGTAAGTATTGTTAGTACGTGAAGAAAGATTAATGGTTCCCGGTCCAGTTGGGGACTTGGAAGCCATGTATTTGAATAACGACAGCGCGCAAGGCGTTGCGCTGCTTTGTCATCCTAATCCTACTCAAGGCGGAACCATGCTTAATAAAGTGGTTTCCACCATGCAGCGCACAGCGCGAGATCAGGGTTTGGCCACGCTGCGCTTTAATTATCGTGGAACCGGTAAAAGTGCTGGCGTTCATGATATGGAATCTGGCGAAGTGGATGATGCTGAAGCCATGTTAGATTGGCTGCGGCAACGTCACCCGAATAAGCCGATTTATTTGTTTGGCTTTTCCTTTGGTGGTTTTGTGGCAGCAAGTTTGTCTGGACGACTGCAGCAGCGTGGCATTAAAGTTACTCACTTGTGTATAGTTGCCCCAGCCGTAACGCGCTTAGAACCACCGCATGTTATCAGCAGTGATGGGCTATTGACGGTAATACAGCCGCAGGATGATGAAGTGATTGAGCCTGAGCAGGTGTATCAATGGGCAGAGAAACTCTCGCGCAGTCATCAACTGTATAAAGTGCCACACAGTGGGCATTTTTTTCATGGCAAGCTGGTTGAGCTTAAAGAGATTATTTTGCAGCAGGTTTTTGCTGCGCAGTTATAAGAAATCAAAATAATGAAAACAAGAGTATTAACAGGTATTACCACGACAGGAACACCGCATTTAGGTAACTATGCCGGTGCTATTCGCCCTGCTATTGCGGCCAGTAAAGCGGCTGATGTGGAGTCATTTTATTTTCTGGCCGACTACCACTCCCTGATTAAGTGTGATGATCCAGCGCGTATTCAGCAGTCGCGTTTAGAGGTGGCGGCAACCTGGTTAGCTGGTGGGCTGGATACACAGCGCGCTACTTTTTATAGCCAGTCCGATATACCGGAAATTCCCGAATTGACTTGGCTGCTAAGTTGCATTGCGGCAAAAGGCTTGTTGAACCGCGCGCATGCGTATAAAGCTGCTGTGGATCAGAATACCGCTGCCGGTGAAGATCCTGACGCGGGCATTACCATGGGGTTGTACAGTTATCCCGTATTAATGGCGGCCGATATTTTGCTCTTCAATGCCAATCGCGTGCCGGTAGGACGTGATCAGATTCAGCACGTGGAAATGGCGCGTGATATTGGTCAGCGATTTAACCATTTGTTTGGTCAGGGGCAAGAGTTTTTTGTCATGCCAGAGGCGGTTATTGAAGAGGATGTCGCGACTTTGCCGGGCTTAGATGGGCGGAAAATGTCCAAGAGTTACGACAACACCATTCCATTGTTTTCTTCAGCGAAGGAGCTAAAGACGGCTATTGCGGGAATTGTTACCGACTCAAAATTGCCGGGTGAGGCTAAGGACGCGGATAACTCGCATTTGTTTACGCTGTATCAAGCCTTTGCTAGTCGTGAGCAAAGTGCGCAAATGCGCGCGGATTTGTTGGATGGCTTGGCTTGGGGTGAGGCTAAACAACGCTTATTTGAACAGTTGAACGCTGAGCTAAGTGAGCCGCGTGAGCGTTACCACCAGCTTATTAGCAAGCCGCATGAGTTGGAGGAAATTCTGCAAGCTGGCGCAGCGAAGGCGCGTAAGATTGCCACGCCTTTTATGACGCAGTTACGTGATGCCGTGGGTTTGCGCAGCTTTACTCAGGTTCAGGTTGCTGAGCCGGTGAGTAAAAAGAAAGCTAAGAAAACCTCTCGCATCGTCAGCTTCCGCGATGAGCAAGGTTTTCGCTTTCGCGTGCTAGATGCGCAGGGTGTGGCAGTGCTGTTGTCAGTTGCCTTTGCCGATGGTCGCAGTGCAGGTCAAGCGCTTAAAGCATTGCAGGCAGGTGAAGCAGAGCTGAAAGTGGTTGAGCAACACGTTCAAGCGCTGCAAGCCGGTGAGTTAATCGCCCAGAGTGAGAGCTATGCCAGTGTGGTACACGCTGAACAGGCACTTGCTTCTGTACAGCAAGCCATGGGCGCCGACTAAATCGGTGCTTGTTGGAGCGTTTTTTTAAGCGCGATTGGTATCCGTCAGTAACAGCTAGATTTAGACTGGCTGTTACTGCATCACACAAAACTGCGCTTCTTAAGGCTTGTTGTCAGAATTTTGCTCCTTCCAAGGCGCTTGGAAATAGCGGCTACGGTTAAAGGTTTCGAGCCATTCGGGTTGGTACACCACGAGCGCGCTAATGGCTGTGCCGTTGATAAAGGCTTCAGGGAAGACCACCATGATGACCAAGGCGTAGAAGTCTTCTAGCCATGGAGGGAAGTCAAAAAGACCGTTGCTCAGTATCACCAAAAAACCCAATGCCGCACAGACTGCAGCTGTAAGAGCGGCGGGAAAAAAGCACGAGCAAAAAATATATACAAAAAGGTTTTCAGGACGAAAACGCTCAACCCAGCGTGCTGCCAACTCAGTAATCGCAACAGGCACAATGACCAGCAGCAAACCATTAACGCCAAGGGCGAGTAGCTCAGGCTTGCCAAAGGCGACCAAAACCAGTTGAGCAAATAAGCCCGATAACACAGCCAGCGGCCAGCCAAGTAACAGGGTTACAGCCGTCATGCCAATAAAGTGTACGGAAATACCGCTGGGGAAGTCGCGTCTGAGCAGCCACAACGCGCAAAGCACAATAACCGTACCAAAAAGCAGGTGTTGGCGGCGGCTATCGCTAAACAGCTCAACCCAGGGGGTTTTCCAGATAGCGATTAATAACAGCGGGGCGTAGAGCAGCCAGCCAATCCACAGGCTGAACTCTGTTAGCAGCATGCTGGCGATCATGTGTGCCTACCTTTGGTTAGAGTGTGCAAACAGAAATGACATCTCGTCTGCTCAGCGTAGCAGAGTTGCGCCTCGGTTGCAGGTTGGTCGTGCGGGCTAGGGCGGCACTGATTTTAGCATTGATTTGTGTGCTTAAGTGTGCGACTTAGACGCACAAGCTTATAAGCAGCGTCGATCTTCGTTTCTGTTTTCTTGCTCGGTGGCGCGCCTTAAACGGCCTTGCCGGTTTAAAATTAGCTGCCAGTCTATTTGTTGTTTACGGCAAACAAAAAAACGCCCGTTGCTGGCGCTACTCAAACCTGAATTATGAAAAATAATACGCTGCTGGAATCCTGCCCACTGCAGCTTTAGTTCAGGTTCATCGAGTGAGTTAATGTGCAGTGGTGGATTTTGATTCGCAGAGCCTGCGACAGCCTCGCGAATTAGCCAGCCTTTTGACCAGTCGCTGTGACAGTCGTTTTGGTCTAATGAACCGCATAATTCAGTTTTAATTCTATGCGTAACCGCCATTGAGCGCGCATGATGGATTGCGTTTTCAACGCTGTGCATAAGGGCTTGTGAGCGGTTTTTGCTAATAAATTCCTGCCAAGCGGGCAGGGCAATTTGAGCCATAATGGCGAGTAAGGCAATGGTTATCAGTAGCTCAGTCAGGGTAAAGCCTGTTTGTGTAGTACGCTGCATAATGTAGCCTCCATGCTGATGTAGCGATCCTTCTTGTGTAAATATAGACCGGCACAAAAGGGTTGCTTGAAAAGCGCAGAGCAGGCTTACTATGCAAAAGAGTAAATTGTTAAAGGAGGCTGGATTATGTCCGCAACCGTTATTATTCCCTGTGCACATTGCGATTCATTAAATCGCGTGCCACAGGAGCGTTTAGCCGATACGCCCAAATGCGGTGTGTGTAATAAAGTAGTGCTGAGCGCTAAACCCATTGATTTAACTGCAGCGAGTTACGCCAAGCAAATTAAGGGTGATGTGCCTTTATTGGTGGATGTGTGGGCAGGTTGGTGTGGTCCATGTCGCCAGTTTGCACCGACATTTGCGCAAGCTGCTGAGCAGCTGCAGGGTCAGTGTCGTTTTGCCAAGATTGATAGCGAGGCTGAGCAAGGCTTGGCAGGTCAGTTGAATGTACGCTCCATTCCGAGTTTGATTTTATTTAAAAACGGCAAAGAAATTGCTCGGCAAAACGGTGCTATGGCTTTACCAAAACTGCTGTTTTGGTTGAATAAGCACGGAATATAAATCTTGTTCGCCGCAGATTAGCGTAGTTAACCCGCGTATAAACAAGCTGGCGACCATAACGCATACTCGCGCTTGCCGTGCATCCTGCTATCATAGGCGCATGTTATTAAACCTTGCTGGATGATTTTATGAGCAGTGAAAAAACCAACCAATCTTGGGGTGGCCGTTTTAGCGAGCCGGTCGATGCCTTTGTAGCTCGTTTTACCGCGTCGGTCGATTTTGATAAACGTTTATACAAGCACGATATTATGGGATCCTTGGCGCATGCCAAGATGCTGACTCAGGTTGGCGTGCTCAGCGAACCTGAGCTTAAAGCGATTGAGGACGGCTTAACCGCCATCCAGCAGGAAATCGAAGCGGGCGAGTTTGACTGGCGTGTCGACCTAGAAGACGTGCACATGAATATCGAGGCGCGCCTCACTGAGCGTATCGGGATTACGGGTAAAAAACTGCATACCGGGCGCAGTCGTAATGACCAAGTAGCGACCGATATTCGCCTGTGGTTGCGAGATGAAATTGATCAAATATTAGCGGAAATCACCCGCCTGCAAGAAGGCTTGTTGGGCTTGGCTGAGGCCGAAGCGGATACCGTCATGCCCGGTTTTACCCATTTGCAAACCGCCCAGCCGGTGACTTTTGGTCATCATCTGATGGCGTGGTTTGAAATGCTATCGCGTGACTATGAGCGTTTAGTGGATTGCCGCAAGCGTACTAACAGCATGCCTTTAGGCAGTGCCGCTCTGGCAGGAACGACCTATCCGATTGACCGCGCTCTTACCTGCGAGCTGCTGGGTTTTGAAGCCATTTCCGGTAACTCGCTGGATGGCGTGTCGGATCGTGATTTTGCCATTGAGTTTTGTGCCGCCGCCAGCATAGCCATGATGCACATGTCGCGCTTTTCAGAAGAGTTGGTGATGTGGGCTTCAGCGCAGTTTCGTTTTATTGACTTGCCAGATCGCTTTTGCACCGGCAGCTCGATTATGCCGCAGAAGAAAAACCCTGATGTGCCTGAGTTAATTCGTGGCAAAACGGGTCGCGTATTTGGTGCGCTGGTGGGTCTGTTAACCCTGATGAAAGGTCAGCCGCTGGCTTACAACAAAGACAACCAAGAAGACAAAGAACCGTTGTTTGATGCGGCGGATACGCTGCGCGACAGTTTGCGTGCTTTTGCCGATATGGTGCCCGCGATCAAACCTAAGCGCGAGTTTATGAGAGAAGCCGCGTTGCGTGGTTTCTCCACCGCGACAGACTTGGCCGACTATTTGGTGGGTAAGGGTCTGCCTTTTCGTGATTGCCATGAAATTGTTGGTTTGGCCGTGCGTTATGGTGTGGAGCAGGAAAAAGATTTAGCAGAAATGAGTCTAGAAGAGCTGCGCCAGTTTAGTGATCAGATTACTGAAGATGTGTTTGCGGTGCTGACGTTGGAAGGTTCAGTGAATGCACGCGACCATATTGGTGGTACGGCACCGGCGCAGGTGCGCAAGGCTGTAGTGCGTGGGCGTGAGCTGATAGCGGCACGCTATAGCAATCGTTAAGTCCAGAGTAAGTAGATGCAGAGGCACATAAATGACAGATAAACCTAGAGATTCACGTTACCAAGTATCGGCAGATCGCGAGTCGGCGGTGCGTCGCGTCCGCTATGTGGAAACCAACCGTGGTGATGCAGACGAGTGCACTCTATGTCAGCTTGATGAGGGGACGATTGGTGCAGCTGAAGTGCTTGAAGAAGAGCTGACGGAAAGTGAAGAAGCACAGTTTGTTCGTCAGCAATTGTTTGAGGTGATTGAAAATCAATTGCGCGACAATGATCCGCCTTTCGTGCAATCTGTACTGAATAAACTTGTACTAGTTGGGATAGGGCGTGAGGAAGCTGTAGAAATGATGGCGTACATCTTGTCTTTAGAAATTCAAAAGACTCTGAGCCAAGGCAGTGGTTTTGATCTGCAGAACTACGAAAAAATGTTGCGGGCGCTACCTGACTTGCCCGATGATGAAGATGCATAAAACCGTAGCATTAAGCCACGGTACTGAATTTATTTCGCCACTTAGGAGGCATTATGTCTTGGACTGTTGAATTATTCGCTGAGCTGGAAGTGCTGAGCCTATACCCTTTAGAAAGCGCCCAAGAGGGCATCAAGGTTCGCAGCAGCGCCGATCCCATTAAAGTGGCGGCGGTTGAGCGTTTGTTTGACAAAGGCTTGGTGGACCAAAAAGATGGCGGTTATTTGACCTCGCTGGGTTTGGAAGCAGTACGCAACCTCAGCACACTTAAAACAATTCTGACCACTCCCTAGTTAGTAGTTATCGGGTATGCCAAGTTACGCAATGTTACTTGGCATATTCTCGACTTAAATCCATTCTAGATACCCTCATATTTTAAATAAACATGGCAGAAATTCGTCCCAATATAGATGAAGGCATTGACCGCAAGGATTTAACGCGTTTACAGCAGCGTTTCCTGATGGTTAACAATAAGCGTATCGAACGTGCTAATTGCACGCTGTCGAGTCGACAGCAATTGGTGCTGCGTCTACTGCCATTATTGCTGCATACCAACCATCCGCTACTACCGGGTTATGTCTCAGGAACAACGCCGGCTGGGTTTACTACCTATGAGCCTAAGCCTGAACTGGTGCAGGAAGCGCAGGGCTTAGCCCGCTCTTTTGTCTATCGTCCAGCGCGTGGTTACAGCCAACGCCAGCTTTATAGTCTGTTTTTAATGGGTAGCTCAGGCTCGATAGGCTATGTCGAGCAAAGTGATATGGATTTCTGGCTTTGTTATGACCCAGTGCTAGATCCGCAATCTATCGCCGAATTGCGGCGTAAATGCGATGAGTTACAACTCTGGGCGGCCAGTATGGGCGCTGAAATACATATTTTCTTGATTGACCCACAGCAGTTTGCCTCGGGTGAAAAAGAAGGGCAGTTAACTTCAGATGACTGTGGCACCACGCAGCATTATTTATTGTTGGATGAGTTTTACCGCACCGCTGTTTGGTTAGCTGGACGCACGCCTATTTGGTGGTATGTGCCTGTGTATGAAGAACATAGGTATGCAGAGTATTGCAAAATATTGCTCGATAAACGCTTTGTGCGTGAGCATGAGGTGGTGGATCTGGGCCACTTGGCGCGTATTCCGGCTGGTGAGTTTGTCAGTGCTGGTATGTGGCAACTCTATAAGGGTATTGAAGCGCCCTATAAATCGTTACTAAAGCTGCTGTTGATTGAAGTGTACGCCTCTGAGTACCCAAACGTTGACTGCATTAGCCTGCAATTCAAGCAAGCTATTTATCAAGACACTATTAATTTTGATGAGCTTGATGCCTATGTGATGCTTTATCGTCGTTTAGCCAAGCATTTAACAGAGCGTGGTGAAAACGAGCGTTTGGAATTAATGCGTCGCTGTTTTTATCTGAAAGTAGAAAAAAAACTCACCCAAGGGCTTACTCACCGAAATAAAAGCTGGCAGCGCACCCTGTTGGAGAAGCTTACCCAACAGTGGCAGTGGTCAGAAAAAGAGCTGCAGCACTTGGATGGCCGCGATCAATGGAAAACCATGGAAGTACAGGTTGAGCGGCGGCTCTTAGTGTCAGAGTTGATGTACAGCTACCGTTTTTTAAGTCAGTTAGCGCAACGGCTGCAAGTGGTCAGTGCGATTAATGCGCGGGATTTGGCCATATTGGGGCGACGCCTGTATGCAGCGTTTGAGCGTAAGGCCGATAAGGTCGAGTTTATTAATCCGGGTATTGCGCCCAACTTGGCTGAAGATACACTCACGCTGGTTGAGTGCTTTGCCGATGACAGGTCAGAGCATTACTGGGCTTTGTATCCCGGGAGCGTGACCCAGCAAAACTGGCGCTACCATACCCCGCTTAAGCGTATGCGCGAGCTGATGGCTTTGTTGGTATGGGCGCACTTTAACGCTGTGGTGGATGCTGGCACGCGTATTAGTGTGCTGACGAGCACCAGCGATCTGCGTGAGCGTGAACTGTATGGGATTTTCCAAAGTTTACGGCAAAACTTTGCTTTGCCCCTGCGCAAGGTTTCAGAAACTGAGCTGTTGAGCCAGTCCTATCCCGTACGAGTACTGTTGTTGGTAAACGTGGGTGTCGATCCACTGCCTTTGCTCAGTCAGCACAATGTGCACATTGCTACCGAGCAAACCAACGTGTTGGATTTTTCTGGGCGACGCGAAAATCTGGTACTGACGCTGGAGCATATCGTTATCAATAACTGGAACGAGATGCTGGTGCGGCGTTTTAGCGGTGAAAGTGCTTTGCTGGATTGCTTGGCGGCACTGCTCAATGAGTATGCCAAAACCACAGTGATACCTGATGTGCAGGTGGAGTGTTTCTGCCGTAATCGTGCGCGGGCCATTTCCCAGCGGGTTAGCGAGGTGGTTATTCAGGCTTTTATGCATGCACGTAATTACCCGAGCAGTCGTTACTTGTTGCAGGTGCAGGATTACTTCCAGATTTTAGAGCTTAAAGACGGGGTTGCCAGCCAGCATACAATGCCTAGTCTGGCAAGCCTTGAAACTTATTTGGGGCGTAACCAAGCAGAGTGCCTGCCTTGGCAAATTGATGAATACAGTCTGCAGGGGCATGCCTTAAAATATATTTTGCCTTTGGCGCAGCCGCATAAGGTGCAGGTGTATTACCGCATTCAGGGTGAAGAAGCAGAAATCTATGTGCTCGACGAGCGCAACAGCCTGTTTAAGCAACGCTTAGAATTTACCACTGAGCAAGCCTTGTTGATGCCCCTGCAACGTTTTTTTACTGCTTTGCAGTATCGCCGCTTTGCTACCGAGGTCATTGAGCAGCCAAGCTTTGAGTTGCCTTATCAGCTTGAATACTATCGTTTATGGCCAGACGGTACCTACGCTGTGCAGCGTGTTGAGCCAGCACAACCTGCCTTGTTGGGTCAGGATACGTTTTACTCGGTACAGGCCATTATCAGCAGTGCTGGCGCGGTGACGCTCTACTGTAATCACCAAGAGTTTACCGAGCTTGAATATGGCGACAAGCTGTACGAAAAAGTTGCAGGTACTATTTTGGCGATGCGTCGCTCAGCCGAGCCTTATCCGTGCTATATCACGGATCTGGATTTGTCCCGACGGCTACCGGCTGAAGAACTGCAAACCGTACGCTTTTTAAAGAAAAAAGCCGAGCTGGAGCGGCGACTTAATACAGCGATGCAAACCTTTGTCTAAACGGGTTATCCACTGTTTATAGTGGTGGAAAATCGAGCGCAGCTTCTGCTTGTTCAGCAAAGATTTTGTTGAGCATGGCGTCTAAATATAGCTGCTCTGTAGCGCAATACCAGCGTTGCTCAGTGTGCAGGTAATCAAAATGAAATCCACCACTGCGTGCGGCTAACCACAGTTGTTTAAGGGGTTCTTGACGGCTGAAAATCAGCTGACTGCCGTTGATGAAAGTAATGGTTAATACGCCGCCTTGATTTTCTATATCTAAATCGAGTTCGGATTCATCAAACAAATCTTCTAGCTGCTCTTGTAACGTATCAATCAGATCATGAAATTGGCTTGAATTTAGGGACATTGGCTTTTCCTCGGGCAGGCTCTGAATAGTACAAAGCTGCTAAACTAAAAATTAGTCAAGAACTTGCGGTGTGGGTATACTCGCAACAATTTATCGCAACAGTATAGGATGTTCCAGATGAAACGCCTTGCGCTTTCTTTTATTAGCTTGATTGCAATTTGCGCCGTGCTCAGTGGTTGTGGACAAAAAGGGCCACTGTATGATCCTGAAGACGAAAAAGCAGCCCATGAACATCGCCGCGATCGTTATGAGTTATAGGATATTAATGTGAGTCAATTTGAGTATCGTGACGGTCAGCTATACGCCGAAGATGTAGCCTTGACCGAAGTGGCCAAGAAGTTTGGCACGCCTACTTATGTGTATTCCCGTGCTCATTTAGAGCAGCAATACAACAGCTACGCCGATGCCCTAGATGGTATGCCGCATTTGGTATGTTTTGCCGTAAAAGCCAACTCTAATTTAGCGGTTTTGAACGTGTTGGCACGACTAGGTGCTGGTTTTGATATTGTTTCTGGTGGCGAGTTAGAGCGTGTGCTGGCTGCTGGTGGGCAAGCCAATAAGATAGTGTTTTCAGGTGTAGGTAAAACTCGAGCAGAGATGCATCGTGCGCTACAGGTGGGAATTCATTGCTTTAATCTGGAGTCATTGGACGAGCTTGAGCGACTGCAAGAAGTCGCCGCCGAATTGGGCGTGCAGGCGCCAGTCTCGGTACGCGTCAACCCCGATGTTGATGCGGGTACGCACCCCTATATTTCTACGGGTCTTAAAGACAATAAGTTTGGGATTGCCATCAATGAAGCTGAGGCGGTTTATCAGCGCGCGGCACAGTTGCCGAACATTACCATTTTGGGTGTGGATTGCCATATTGGCTCACAACTAACCAGTCTTGAGCCCTTTTTAGATGCACTTGAGCGCGTGCTTATCTTGGTTGATCTGGGCGGTGGCTTAGGTGTGCGTTATCGTGATGAAGAACCGCCCTGTGCCGGTGACTACATTGCTCAAGTTAGACAGCGCTTGGCAGGTCGTAAGCTAACCCTTATTTTTGAACCCGGTCGTTATATCGCGGCCAATGCCGGTGTCTTGCTCACGCAGGTAGAGTATTTAAAACACAGCGCTGACAAAGACTTTGCCATTGTTGATGCGGCGATGAATGATTTGATTCGCCCTGCCTTGTATGAAGCCTGGATGGATATCAAGCCCGTGCAGCCGCGCCAAGGCACGCCACGCCATTATGATGTGGTGGGGCCGGTGTGTGAAACAGGTGATTTTCTGGGTAAAGACCGCCCGCTTTGTCTGCAAGAAGGCGATTTGCTAGCGGTGTGCTCGGCTGGTGCGTATGGTTTTGTGATGGCCTCGAATTACAACAGTCGCGGCCGTGCTGCTGAAGTGATGGTCGATGGTGAGCAAATGCAGGTTGTGCGTCAGCGTGAAACCATCGCTGAGCTCTATGCCAATGAGAGTTTGCTACCGGAGTAAATATGTTACTACGCTTTAGCAAAATGCATTGTTTGGGCGACGACTTGATGCTGGTTGAGCTGCTTAGTCAGCACGCGTTTATCAATCCTCGCCAAGTACAGCAGTGGTCATCGCGTGCACGTGGCGTAGGCTTTAAGCGTTTAGTGCTGATCGAAGTGCCGCGGCAACCGGAGGTGGATTTTAGCTGCCGCGTATATGCACAAGACGGCACGGAACTAGATTGCTCCTTTGTCGACCTATGCTGTGTGACTCGTTTGCTAATGGAAAAAAAGCTTACTACACAGCATGAGCTTAGATTCGATACCCGCACCGGACAGCAAAACACATGCTTATCAATTGATGGTTGGGTGAGCGTCGAATACCCGCTACAAAACTTTACCCAACTAGAATTTGCACAAAGCTGGCAGGTTGTGGGTGAAAACTATCAAGACACCAATCTAGCAGCAGCGCTATCTGTTAAACAGCAGGACGGGCAGCACAATAAGCTGCGTCTTGAATTAGTAAAGGATGAGCTTAGCCTTAGCCTGTGTTTTGAGCAGCAAAAAGTAGAGTTGCGCGGCTTGGCTACGCGTACTTTTGAAGGACAGATTAGGATATGACTGATACCCAAGGTGAAGTGAAAATACTGGACGACGCGCTAGTGGCTGATTATCTGCGCCGGCATCCGAATTTTTTTCTAGCACAGGATGATCTGCTGGCAGATTTAAAAATACCCCATGCGCGCGGTACATCGGTGTCGCTGGTTGAACGGCAAATGGCTGTTTTGCGTCAACGTGGCTTGGACATGCGTAGTCGCTTAACGCAGTTGCTCGAAGTGGCCAGAGATAATGATCGTTTATTCCAGCTAACCCGTGATCTGACCTTACAGCTATTAGAAGCGGACAGCTTAGAGGCGCTGGTTGCCGCGCTGGAAGACAGCCTCAAGCAAAAGTTTAAAGTTGAGTTTGTTGGTTTAGTCTTTTTTGCGCAAGAGCCTTTAGCTGTGGGTCGCACAGAGAACTTGGCTGATGCGCAAAAGAAAATCTCGGGTTTATTGGTGGGCACACCTGTGTGTGGTGCGCTGCGTGAGTCTGAGCTGCAGTTTTTATTTGGTGAGCAACAGGCGCAAAGTATCCAGTCGGCTGCAGTTATCAGTATTGCCCATAAAGAAAAGCTAGGGGTTTTAGCGTTAGGCAGTGAAAACCCGCAACAGTACAGCAATGCGGTAGATACTTTATTTTTAGACTACATTGCTCAGGTTGTCGCGCGCTTATTGCCTGCGCTATTAACGAACTCCAAGGGTTAAGATGCAGGCGCAGGTGGAGCAGTTTCTCGGCGCGTTAATGGCGCAGCGTCAGCTATCTGCTCACACCCATAGCGCGTATCGAAATGATCTCAACCAGCTGCTTGCATGGTTACAGCAACAAGCAATCACCGACTGGCAGCGCCTGGAACCTATGCAGGTGCGTGCATGGATGGCAGAACTGTATCGTACTGGGCATGCGGTGCGCAGCATCACGCGTAAACTTTCGGCATTGCGCAGTTTTTATCAGTATTTAATTGTAGAAGGCATGGCGAAAAACAATCCAGCGCAAGGGATTCGTCCGCCGCGTGGTGAAAAGCGTCTGCCCAAAACTTTAGATGTAGATCGAGTCGATCAGTTTCTTGAGCAACTGCCGCAGCAAACGCCACTCGATAAGCGTGATCGGGCTATCTTGGAATTGTTATATTCCTCGGGTTTGCGTTTAGCTGAGCTGGTGGGGCTGGATTTGCCTGACTTGGACTTAGAGCAGGGCTTGGTGCGCGTGTTAGGTAAGGGTAATAAAGAACGTATCCTGCCTGTAGGCCGGCAAGCACGAGTAGCTTTGCAGAATTGGCTGGATGTGCGTGAACAGTTAACTAAGGATGCGGCAGCGGTTTTTGTCGGCGCGCGCGGACAGCGTATTAACCCCTCGGTGGTGCGCGAGCAAATTAGGCGCGCCGGTAACTTAGAGCTCGGGCAGCATGTGCATCCGCATATGCTGCGCCACTCTTTTGCCAGTCATGTTTTAGAATCTTCGCAGGATTTGCGTGCGGTGCAGGAAATGTTGGGGCATGCCAATATCAGCACCACGCAGATCTATACGCACTTGAATTTTCAACATCTAGCCCAGGTGTATGATCAAGCACATCCGCGTGCCAAGCGTAAAAATAAGCCTGAGTAGCGGGATCTTTGCCCGGCTGAGTAACCCTGTTTGCGACAAGTTTTGCTCGTGTCACACCACACACAACTTTTCCGGGGCGCGCTAATCATTAATCGTTTGATAGTGTAAGATAGCCGCATCTTTAGCAGAGTTTTTATACCCACATCTATGAATATACTCATTGTAGGCCCAAGCTGGGTTGGCGATATGGTGATGGCGCAGACATTGTTTATGTGTTTAAAGCAGCGTCACCCAGACTGCAGTATTGATGTACTCGCTCCCGAGTGGAGTCGACCTATTCTTGAGCGTATGCCTGAAGTGCGACAGGCACTCAGTTTTCCCCTAGGTCATGGCGTGCTCGATATCCGCGCGCGTCGGCGTATTGGTCAGCAGCTTAAGGGGCAATATCAACACGCTATTTTGCTGCCCAATTCATTAAAGTCCGCGCTCACCCCATTTTTTGCTGGCATTCCTGTGCGCACCGGCTGGAAGGGTGAAATGCGCTATGGATTGCTCAACGATCTGCGTACGCTGGATAAACAGCGTTACCCGCTAATGATTGAGCGGTTTATGGCCTTGGGCTATGACAAAAATACG
>SMEQ01000742.1_pt1 | contig 19047 bp, 16 predicted proteins | sample 2456281 | NCBI WGS metagenome assembly SMEQ01 (sample SAMN10132596, study PRJNA489261) | soil metagenome | isolation source: day1 antibiotic-loamy sand soil ammended with raw manure from dairy cow... | place: USA | collected 2015-04-01
CTCTATTTTAATAATGTGCTGTGCCATGCCGTTTATTTTTTAATGGGTTAATATATAATGTTGATGTTTCAGACCAGAAGGACTTAACAGCTATTGACTTGATGTATGCCAATAATGTGAAAGATGTAAATTCAACAAATCAAAGTATCAATTTAGAGTTTAAGCATCAGTTGACTAAGGTGGTTTTAAATTTAGTGGGCGATTTTACAGAAGGAGACCCTGTTAAGTTTGAAGCGAAAATTACTAATGTAAATACACAGGCTTCTTTTTCATTATCCGATGGGGTATTAACTGATAAAAAAGAACCTGTTGATGTTCATTTTTTTATTGATAAAGACAATAAAAAGGCAGAAGCAATTTTATTACCAGAGGAAAATATTTCAAATTGTGTATTCATTATTACAGTTGGTGACATTACATACTCTTATCCTCTTAAGGACTCAGAGACTATAAAATCTTTCGCACCAGCCACCAAGTGTGAGTATAATATTACTTTAGAATCCAATAATGACAGAGTTTTAAGTAATGTTACTGCCACAATAACAGATTGGACAACAATCTCTGATTCTGTTACTGCTACAGAAACTGAGCCAGATTCCTCAGTTCCTCCTAAAAGTCCGGATGAAGGAGATGGCACAAAAGAAAATCCATATACAATTGCTCAAGCAATTGGACTTGAGAAAGGTACAAAGAAATGGGTTAAAGCATATATAGTGGGTAGTTACACAAAGTTATTTGACAATTTTACAGCTGAAACAGGTACTAATGCAAATATGATGACCTTGGCTCTTGCCGATTCTCTAGATGATAAATCAACTGAAAATTATCTTCCAGTGGTGGATTTTGTCAAAGGTTCTGAAGGTGGCGCTTTTCAGAGAAAACTTAATTTGAATAAAAATCCAGATAATCTAGGTAAAGCTTTACTTATACAATGTAGTATTGATGAGGTAACAAAAAATTCTATTACAAAAAATAGTATTACATATTTGAACCGCGTATTTTTAGATGGTGTTGAAATAAAATTCTAAGCCAATTGTTCGCATTTATTTACACACCGTACTCCAATATTTCAGATAATAAAATAGCGGTAGATAAAATTAAAACTTTATTTACCGCTACTATTTTTTTTAAGACCAGTTGCTTACTACCCCTATTCAGCTATTATTTTTTCAAAATAATATTTATAGCCTCTTCCAGCACAACGGTCTGCTGGTCGCCACTATGCATATTTTTCAGTGTTATTTTGTTTTCCTCAATTTCGTTTCCTCCAACTATTGCCACGAAGTAAGCCTTAGTATTGTTGGCATAGGTCATCTGTCTTTTCATTTTGGCACCATCGGGGTATATTTCTGTGGAGATTCCTTTGCTACGCAATTTGTCAAGTATAGGCAGTATGTGCGACTCCTCTTTGTCGCCAAAGTTTACAAACATAACATCTATGCCCGATGTTAAATTCTCTGGAAAGAGCTCCAACTGATTCAATACATCGTATATTCTCTCAGCACCAAACGAAATGCCTACACCCGATACATTGGGAAGACCAAATATTCCTGTAAGGTTGTCATATCTTCCACCGCCTGTAATGCTACCAATTGCTACATCAAGCGATTCTACTTCTATTATAGCACCCGTGTAGTAACTTAGGCCACGAGCCAATGTAAGATCAAGCTCCAGTGTGTTTTTAAGCTCAAGCAGGGCTATTTTGTTTAAGATAAACTCTATCTCCTCTACACCTTTTAGTCCAATTTCAGAATCAGCCAACACCGTTTTCAATACCTCAAGCTTATAACGCTCGTCGCCTTCCAATAAAATAATAGGTTGCAGCTTTTCAATTGCACTTGCTGGAATATTTTTCTCGGCCAACTCTTCGTTTACCTTTTCTAGTCCAATCTTGTCTAGCTTATCAATAGCTACCGTAATGTCAGTTATTTTATCGGCCTCGCCAATTACTTCGGCAATACCCGATAGAATTTTACGGTTGTTGAGTTTTATAGCAACATTAATGCCGAGTTGCGTGAACACCTTATCAATAATTTGAATCAACTCTACCTCATTCAACAATGAGTCTGACCCCACAATATCGGCATCGCACTGAAAAAATTCTCTATACCTACCTTTTTGTGGTCTATCGGCACGCCATACAGGTTGTATCTGAAAGCGTTTGAATGGAAATGTAATTTCGTTGCGGTGCATTACAACATAACGTGCAAAAGGAACCGTTAAGTCGTAGCGCAGTCCTTTGTCAGAAATCTTATTGGCTGTTGCAGCCGAGTTGTTCTCTTTAATATCTTCCTCGCTCATACTTTTCAAAAACTCGCCAGAATTGAGAATCTTAAAAAGCAATTTGTCTCCTTCTTCTCCATATTTGCCCATAAGGGTAGAGAGATTTTCCATTGCGGGTGTTTCTATATGTTTAAAGCCATAAAGCTTATAAACATCTTTAATAATATCGAATATATAATTGCGTTTCGCCATTTCTTCTGGCGAAAAATCACGGGTTCCTTTTGGAAGAGATGGTTTTTGCATCGTTGTTGTTGTTCTATATGTTAATTACAAGGTGCAAAGATAATGAATTTCTGCAGAGTTATTAAAGTCTACACCTAAAACTATCTATTTACCAATAAGGCCAATTATTAGAACCTTATTTTGGTTTAATTATTTTACAGCTTGTATATATGATGTTTGGTGTGTTTGCTTGTTTACTACAAATAGTGAGTAATTGTATGCTAAATAATGTAGAAGGTGCTCAATAAATTATTGCAATGTGTTATGTCGTTGGTTTACGTTGTTATATCAATTACGTTTGAATTTCCGAAAATCTTAGCTTTGGCTTTAGAAACTCACCTTTTCATAGAATACTCTCAACGTATAAAAACAATCTGTTGTATATTAAGATTAACTAGACCTCGAGTATGTTGTGAATCTATTACAGATGAAACAATATGGATTCTAAAAAACTGAAACTATCATTAAACTATTATCAGCCTATATAGCTTACTGTCAACTATTATTATCTTTACGTGTTATAAAAATAACTGAAATAAATATCCACCCGATTTTACCATTAATGAAAAAATATATATTCTTATTCCTAGCCATAGCTTTGGTTATGATTGCATGCCAAAAAGATGAAGAGCCTTATGTTCGATTCTTGACCACTAGTGTAGCTTTGGCTAATACTGGCGGTGAAGAGCAAATTTCGTTCGAAACCAATTCGAGTTGGGTTGCAAGCTCGTCGGAGGCTTGGTGCACTATTACTCCATCGCGAGGAGGAGCATCAAGCAAGAGTATAACCATCAAACTTGCCACTAATAACGGTTATGAAGCTAGAACTTGCGATGTGTCAATTTTAGCTGGAGGCGTTTCAAAAACAATTACTATTACTCAATCTCAGAAAAATGCAATCATAGTTTCTAATAAAAACTATGAGCTATCGAGCGATAGCCAAACGCTTGAGGTGGGCTTAGAGGCTAATGTAGATGTTGAAGTAATAATTGCTGACGATGCTAAGGGTTGGGTCTCCACTACTGCAACAAGAGCAATGAAAGCAAAAACTGTAACCCTGCAGATTGCAGCAAATAAAGACTCCGATGCAGCTCGCCGAACCGAAGTGTATATTAAGGACAAAGCTTCTGATTTGCAAGATAAGCTTATAATTGTTCAAAGAGGTGAATCAACTACCCCTCCTGGTGTGAAAGTAATTGAGGGTGACGCCAATAGTGTTCAACACTTAGATGTATCTAGCGATTTTATTTTACGATTAAATGGTCTTAATAATAACGATGTTTATTTTGTTTTCTCCAATGAAGATTTAAGACAATCGGTTTCGCTACCTCAATTGAAGGGTAATGCTGCGATAAGGAGTAAAACAGCTAATCGCACTTATTTTTCTGAACCCTCTTTTGTTGTTTCTGGCAAACCCGCTGTTACAGAGTTTAATAACAATCCTCCAAAGCATTTAAAGAGTGGCCCAGACAAGCCCCATTATCAACAACAAAATACTTCACGCTTGGCTCAGCTAGGGGTTGGGTCTACTGAGTATTTGTTTGATGCTGATGATAAACCTTTACTGTCAACTGTGAGAAAGGAAATATCTGCACATGGCAAGAATTTGTTTGTGTGGGTGGCTGATGATAGTTGGCACGATGGGGGCACAAAGAGTTATAAGGTAACTCAGCAAATGGTGGATGCCTTAGCAGCTAAGTTTCTAGCTACAGGCAATGATAATGATATATATGAATGGGTTACTAATGCTACAGGTGAGCATTGGGGACCTACAAACAAGAGTTATTACATTTCTGAAACTGACGATATACATATATGGTTGATGGATATTGACGGTGATAATAAAACAACAGGTACAGTAACGTTAGGCTACTATTATGCGAGAGATAATTATCGAAAAACAAGTATTTCGGCATCCAACGAGAAGTTGATGTTTACTATTGATGCGGTTTTGTTTGCAAAGCCAGATCAAGGGTCATGGAGTTTGTCTCACTTTTGGCCCAGCCAAATGATATCTACCCTTGCGCACGAGTTTACTCACATGGTTTATTTTTATCAACATGAAGTGTTGAGGAGTTTAAAGAGCAATATTGCAATAAATGAAATGAGCGCACAATGTGTGGAAGACCTAGTTGCCAATAAAATACTGACCGATGGGCCTAGAGGTGTGCCATATTCTGCGGCCTCTGCTGGTTATAGTGGAAACAAAGAGGGTAGGTTGCCTCTCTACAATTCGTATAACGATTACACTCTTTTGGATTGGAGCGGGAATGAGAATGAAACGCTCACCAATTACTCTAAAACTTATGCTCTTGGGTCATATTTGATGAGAAATTATGGTGGCGCAAAATTTATTAGAGAGCTTCTACAGAATAATTATACTGGAGCTACTTCTATTGTAATGGCTGTAAATGCTAATGGTGGTTCTGCTAGTAGTTATGGAGATGTGCTTCAACAGTTTGGTGCGGCTAACCTTTTGTCTGATAAAATGGATATGGGGGCAGGATATATATTTAATAGAGGAGATGAATGGAGTAAATCGACCATAAATGGGATAACTTATAATTTAGGCTCTATAAATCTTTATAATTATTGGCCATCACCTTATATCTATGACAAACTGCCCACTTCACAAAAGCCAGGTTCTAATCTGTTTTATAGAGCAGGTAGTAATTTGAGTGGTGGAAAAGAGTGGTATTTTAAAGGCGTTAATGCAAATACAAAAGTAACGGTTGTTGTTAAGTAGCAGGTAGTTTAATATATATATTAAACTATTTATATTAAGAGTGTCTGTACTATATATTCATCTAAATATATGTCTACCTATGAAAAGTTACCTCTTTCTTCTACTATCGTTTTGTATGTTATTGCTCTCTTGCGCAGACGATGACCCATACATGACTATCGAAAACCGTGATTATACTTTTGAAGCTGCGGGTGGTGCTCAATCTGTAGTTTTTGAAACCAATGTAGATTGGAAAGCAGTACCCTCTATGGGTTGGTGCACTGTGTCGCCAACAAGTGGAAATGACCGTGCCAAAGGGCTCACCATTACTGTTGCTGCCAATGATACGCATAGCCAAAGGGTTTGCAAAGTAACTTTCACAAGTTGTTGTTATGTTGAAGTTATTAAAGTTACTCAGCAGGGTAAGAAGTAGTATGAGGTTGTGAGCTAACAATTTTGTTAGCGCCTCTTGCAAACCTATCCATGACCCACTGTTCATAGGGCTGAAGGTTGTAACCAGTTGTATCGATAGGCGATGGGTTGTTTGTCCTATTCTGTATAGGAAGTATGCGATAGACAGGTTTATGCCCTTCGAAATATTTGTGCACCCACACCAGTGAATAATCAACAGATTGTATAGCAACAGGTGCATCTTTATGCGTTTTGCTCAATATTATATGGGCCAGCATGCCTCCATCTCTGTCTTGCTTGCGTTGGTTTGACACGAAGTTGCCCAGTGAGTAAAATACTGTGTGGGTTATGCTATCGCCCTGTGTGCGTGTCTGTAGGGGTTGCACCACATGTGGATGGTGACCAATAATGATGCGCACATTGTGGTTAAAAAGAAATTGTGCAATCTTTTTTTGATGCGCCGATGGTTGCGTGTGATACTCCTCTCCCCAATGCAGCACTGCTATCACTATATCGGGTTGAAGCTTTTGAGCAGCTATTATGTCTTGTTTTATGAGAATAGTGTCGATGAGGTTGACAATATTGGGGGGCTTTGCCACAAGGCCATTAGTGCCATAAGTGTAGTTAAGAAAAGCTATGCGGATGCCATTCTTGATGAGCATAAGCGGGTAGTTTAGTGCGCGCTCTTCTTCTGTTGCAAAGGTGCCCGTTTGTTTTGCACCCAACTCTTTAATGGTTTGTATGGTTTGTTCCAATCCTTTTTTGCCAGTATCGAGGGCATGATTATTGGCAGTGAAAAAAAGGTTGAAACCTGCTTGGTGTAGTGCTGTTGCATACTCTTTGGGAGAACTAAAAGTGGGATAGCCAGTGTAGGGTGGGCCACCAAAAGTGGTTTCGAGGTTTACAGCTACTATATCTGCATCGGCTATTTTGTGTTTAAAGAGCTCAAAAACGGGTTCGTAATTATAACCACTATCTGTTTTTGCTGCATATATTTGAGGAGTGTGTTGCATGGCATCTCCAGCAAAAATTAGCGTTACTCTCTTTTCTTGAGCAACCAATGCTGCTAAAGAAACCGAAAGTAACGCTAAAAGATAGTATCTACGCATTTGAGAAATGTGTTGTTAGCTGTATATCTCCTTCTTGGCTGCTAATAGTGTGTTTCTAAGAAGCGATACAATTGTCATGGGTCCTACACCTCCAGGAACTGGAGTAATATATGAACATTTGGGAGCCACCTCGTCAAAAGCTACATCACCTTTAAGCCTAAAGCCCGATTTGGTTTCGGTAGACGGTACACGTGTAGTGCCCACATCTATTACCACTGCACCTTCTTTCACCATATCGCCTTTCAAGAACTCGGGTACACCTATGGCTGCAATAATGATATCTGCATCTAAGCAAATCTCTTTTATGTTTTTTGTTTGACTATGACATACTGTAACAGTAGCATCGCCACAAGCTCTTTTTTGCATTAATAATAGGGCAGTTGGCTTACCCACAATGTGGCTACGGCCCAATATTACCACATTGGCCCCATGCGTGTTAATTTTGTATCTACGCAGTAGTTGCAGAATACCTTGTGGTGTGGCAGACACAAAGCTAGGAAGTTCTAATGCCATGCGTCCTAAATTGATAGGATGAAAACCATCCACATCTTTGCGGTAGTTTATTGCCTCTATTACTTTGTGCTCTGATATGTGTTCTGGAAGTGGAAGTTGAACAATAAATCCATCAATCTGGGGGTTGTTGTTCAGTTCTTCTACTGTGTTTAGCAGTTCTTCTTCGGTTACATCATTATCGAAACGTATAAGGGTAGATTCAAAACCCACCTCTTCGCATGCTTTTACTTTACTAGCAACATAGGTTTCGCTTCCGCCATCGTGGCCTACAAGTATTGCAGCTAAGTGTGGAGACTTTCCGCCTGCAGCTTTTATCTGTTTCACCTCTTCGGCAATCTCTTTCTTTATAATATCCGATGTGGCTTTGCCATCTATTAATTTCATATAAGTGTATGGTTGTATTGTTTGTATATATTTATTTTAATGGAATAGAGTAGATGTGTGTGCTGACTATCTTCTTCTCATATTGCGCATAGCAGCTTTTCCAGCAGCTTTGCCTCCTCCAGATGTCATCATGCGCATCATCTTGCGTGTTTCGTCGAACTGTTTTATTAGTTTGTTTACCTCCTGCACACTCGTTCCACTTCCTTTTGCTATACGTTGGCGTCTCGATCCATTTATAATCTGTGGAGTAGAGCGCTCCTCTGGGGTCATAGAGGTAATAATAGCCTCGATGCCTTTAAATGCATCGTCGTCTATATCCAAATCTTTTATCTGCTTGCCCACACCCGGTATCATGGCAGCAAGGTCTTTAAGATTACCCATTTTCTTTATTTGCTGAATTTGACCAATAAAGTCATCAAAATCGAACTGGTTTTTTGCAATTCTCTTTTGTAGGCGTCGAGCCTCGTCTTCGTCATATTGCTCTTGCGCTCTTTCTACTAAAGATACCACGTCGCCCATACCAAGAATACGGTCGGCCATACGATCGGGGTGAAATATATCTATTGCATCAAGTTTCTCGCCAGTACCTACAAATTTAATTGGTTTGTCAACTACCGAGCGAATAGACAATGCTGCACCACCACGTGTATCACCATCAAGTTTGGTAAGCACCACACCATCAAAGTTAAGGCGTTCGTTAAATTCTTTCGCAGTGTTCACAGCATCTTGCCCTGTCATAGCATCCACCACAAACAAAATCTCGTTAGGATTTACAGCATCCTTTATGGCCGAGATTTCATTCATCATCACCTCGTCAATAGCCAATCGTCCGGCCGTGTCAATAATTACAAGGTCGTGGCCATGTTGTTTGGCATATTTAATGGCGTTTTTTGCAATCTTTACAGGGTCTTTATTTTCCTCCTCTGCATACACTGCTACACCTATTTGCTCTCCAAGAATCTTTAACTGCTCTATAGCCGCCGGACGGTACACGTCTGCTGCTGTGAGTAGTGGGTTCTTGCCTCTTTTAGATTTAAGCATTTGGGCCAACTTGCCCGAGAAAGTGGTTTTACCCGATCCCTGCAAACCCGACATCAAAATTACTGCAGGCGTGCCTTTAATATCTATATCTACTGCAGTGCCTCCCATAAGAAGGGCCAACTCGTCTTGCACAATCTTCACCATCAATTGGTGAGGCTTTAGTGCTGTGAGTACATTCTGACCAAGCGCTTTCTCTTTTACTGTCTCGGTAAAGTGTTTTGCAGTATTGAAGTTAACGTCAGCTTCAAGTAGGGCTCTGCGCACATCCTTTAATGTTTCGGCAACATTAATCTCTGTTATCTTGCCTTGTCCCTTTAATATCTGAAACGATCGTTCTAATCTATCACTTAAATTTTCAAACATACTATTGTTATTCTATTAGTTATCACATTTTTCTCAGAATACAAAGATACATGAAAATGATATATCAGGTGAGCTGAAATGGAATATGAAAATGGGTTGTGAAATAGCTTTATTTGGCACTTTGTACTGTTAGTTGCATAGTTGCTTTGCAAATGTCAACAGAGAGTGCCATATTGCGATTCAAAGTGGTATAAAGAACCTTTCAATTGGTTAATAATTGTAATACATGTTTTACAACATATTTTACTTATACGTTTGTCTATTAGTATCTTAGGGGTCTTTATTGTCATTTTTGGAACTAATGTGCTATTTGTAAGTGAATTTATGCCATCTAATATTTGGTGAAATAGGATGAAAAAGTTTACTTTGGGAACTTATTAAGGAAAATCTTCTTTATTCAGGTATTAGGAAGAGCAATATTATCATCATTTTAGCGAATTCATGCAGAAAACATTAGTGCTTTTAAAACCCTCCGCAGTACAAAGAAATCTTGTTGGAGAAGTTATCTCTCGTTTTGAGAAAAAAGGATTACAGATAGTTGGGTTTAAAATGATGACCTTAAGCGATGAGCTACTAAAAATTCATTATGCACACCTTGTAGAAAGACCCTTCTTTAAGAGAATAAAAGATTCAATGCAGGTTACACCTGTATTTGCAGTTGCATTAAAAGGGCTTGATGCTGTAGAGGTGGTAAGAAAAATGAGCGGTGTAACTCTTGGTCGTGACGCACAACCTGGAACTATAAGAGGTGATTACAGTATGAGTGTTCAAGAAAATATTGTACACACGTCAGACACTCCAGAAAATGCACGCATTGAGTTGGATCGCTTTTTTAAAGAAGAAGAAATATTTGATTATGAACCACTCATTTTTCCTCATTTGTATGCAAATGATGAGTTCTGAGAGTGAAAAAAATAAGATAGAAGAGCTATAAACTTTTTTATTAAAATAAAATTTATGACGTTTCAAAAAATAATATCGGGAGTAAAACTGTTTACACTAACAGGTTGCTTGGTTTTCACAACAACAGCTTTCTCTCAAGTGGATGGTACTAAAAACCAACCCGATAATGAAAGAGCTAAATTACAGTATAAACAAACTCATGGGCTTAACAAGCCAGAAGAGGACAAGTTGTTTGCTGATGGTTTTAAGCTCAAAATGGATATCTCTCTCTTAGAAGAGGCCGCTGCAGAGCGAGAAATAGATATGGATGCAATTCCTGCAGAGGATTTGTATGGTGGTATTTGGGTGCACAGTAGGGTAGATGCTTATGGTACGGCGGTGAGTGCTCCGTCAGAGTTTGAAGTTGATTTAAGTGGCTTCACAATCCCTGCAGAGGGACATGTAACTTCAAACTTTGGTCGTAGAGGTAGTCGTAGGTATCATTATGGCATTGACATTAAAGCTCAAACTGGCGATACAATTTATGCAGCATTTGATGGTAAAATACGTGTAAAGCAATTTGATAGAAGAGGGTATGGATATTATGTAGTTATACGCCACATTAATGGGTTGGAAACTCTTTATGGTCATTTGTCAAAATTCTTGGTAGATGAGAACGACTTTGTAATGTCGGGAGAACCAATTGGATTGGCTGGCAATACAGGACGCTCGTTTGGCTCACACCTACATTTCGAGACACGCTTCTTGGGCAAACCAATTGACCCTAACTTTATTGTTGATTTTGAGAATAAAGTTACTCATCGCGACACCTATCTTGTATCTAACGATAGCTACAAAAAAACAACGCTAAGCAGTAGAGTAACAAAGAGAACAGGCACTGTAAACTATGTGCAGGCAACCAATAGAGATAACAATAAGTTTGTATCGGGCAATGCCACAAGCCACACAATAAGAAGAGGAGATACATTAGATAGAATTGCAAGAAGATATGGTGTAACCATCGATCAGCTTTGCTCTCTAAACAATATGTCGAAAACCACAACATTAAGAATTGGTAAAAGCCTAATTGTAAACGCAACAAAAAAATCTGCAAGTAGTGAAACTGCTAGTGGAGATGCTGCGTATTATAAAGTGCAAAGCGGCGACACGCTTGGCGCAATAGCCCAACGACATGGTGTATCTATAAGAACATTGTGTTCGCTCAATAATATATCTACACGTACTACGCTTAAAATAGGAGCTTCGCTACGTGTGTCATAACACATTGTAAGAGGTTGAAATATAAAGTGAAGGTGCAGGCTGAATAGGTTTGCACCTTTTTCTTTTTTTATCTACCTTTGCGTACTATCAGAAATTTGAATTACAACTTTATATTTGTGTGAAATGGATGTTACAAAAAGTCAGTTTGACGAGGTAATTGCGATTTGCAGAAAACTCTTTAGCAATAAGCTGAGCGATTATGGAGCTGCATGGAGAATACTCCGTGGAGAGTCGGTAACCGATCAGATTTTGATTAAAGCAAAAAGAATACGCTCTATCGAAATAAAAAAAGAGAGCAAAATTGACGAAGATATATTCTCAGAGTTTATTGCCATTGTCAACTATGGAGTTATTGGTTTAATTCAGTTGGAACTTGGCTTCGCCGAAAATGTGGATATCACAGAAGAGCAGGCCTTGAAGCTATACGACAAGCATATTACAATATCGAAGGAGTTGATGTATGCTAAAAATCACGATTACGATGAGGCTTGGCGCCTAATGCGAGTAAGCTCCTACACAGATTTGATTTTGGTGAAACTAAACAGAACCAAAGAGATAGAGAGCAATAAAGGAAAAACTATAGTATCAGAAGGAATAGATGCAAACTACCAAGATATGATAAACTACGCCCTGTTTGGATTGATTAAACTGCATTTTGGCGAAGAATAAAGGGAAATACATTAAAATAATGTGCTTTTGCTATTTCGTGTTTTTTACGCAAATTACATATCGTAACTAAAATAGTGCTGAAGGGTAGGGGTTATCTATCTATTATAAATAGCAAGCCCCCTTGTGGAGCTAGAGTTTATAGTATTCAGCATTGAATTAATTCACCCGTATAATTAATTTAACTACATCAAGTTTAATTGTAAACAGAAAACAGCTAAAGTACCCCGCTTTAAACAGAGTAGTCTCTAGCACTCCGTTAATAGTATCACTGTTTGTTGTAGACCCATACTCACACTGCATTAAGCTTTGTAAAAGAGGCCTGTAAAGACTTTAAACAAAGATGGTTTATTAAATAACGGAACAATGAGTAAGGCATAAAATTACGCATAATACTGAACAATCTCCTATGAAATTAAAAGATAGACTTATAAACGCCGTATTAGCAATTGCTCGTATTATTTTTGGCATCACCTTTGTGTTTTCAGGCTTTGTAAAGGCTGTCGACCCAGTTGGCTTTGCCTATAAGATAGAAGACTATCTCATCTCTTTTCAATTGCTAGAGTTTATTCCCCTTGCGCTTACTCTTGCAGTGGGGCTAATATTACTTGAGTTTTTGTTGGGAGTGTTTATTCTATTGGGCTTCTATCGCAAAATTACAAGCACACTTGCAGTGCTGTTTATGGCGGTAATGACTCCTATGACACTTTATATTGCCCTTGCAAACCCTGTGGCAGACTGTGGTTGCTTTGGGGATGCGCTGGTAATAAGCAATTGGGCTACCTTTTATAAAAATATAGTGCTTCTCGCCCTCTCCATTGTTTTGGTTGTATATCGAAACAGAATATTGCCACTTTTCTCAGCCAAGTCTACCAAAAGTAAGAACTTTGTTTTGGGCATTGTGTTTTTGTTTTCGTTGCTGTTTTGCCTTTACAATATTCTATATTTGCCAGTAATGGATTTCAGACCCTACAAAGTAGGTGTTAATATTCCCGAGCAAATGCAGAATGATTTAAGCAAAGGCGATGTGTACGAAAATATATACATTTACGAGAAGAATGGCGTGGAGCAGGAGTTTACCGAAGATAATTTCCCTTGGGAAGATACTACTTACACCTTTGTAGACTACACATCTAAGCTAATAAAAGAGGGCGACAAACCTTTGATTGATGAGTTTCATATTTTAGCTTATGCAAAGGATGCCTCTGGATCATTTGTGGCCAGTGGCGATATAACCGACGATGTGCTTTCGCAACCCATTACACTGTTTGTTGTGTCGCTTTCGTTGAACAAAGCTAGTAACAAAGCTATGAAACAGATAGTGGCATTGGCAGACTATGTAGTCGACAAGCAAATAGATTTGCTTATTGCTACCTCTTCAGATGCTAAAGCTGTAGAGCAATGGCATAGCCAATGGGGTAGTCCCGCCAATATAAAATATGCTCAAATGGATGAACTTACACTCAAAACAATTATTAGGTCAAATCCGGGGCTGCTATTGCTCAACAAAGGCACTATAAAAGGCAAGTGGAGCAGTAGAAACCTACCCACAGTTTCTAAGCTTGATGCAATAATTGGGCAGCTTAAAGCACATTAAAAGAGTTTGCCATTGGCTAGCGCACATATCTTTTGCGAGGTTGTAAAATAGCGTTTCAATGCACCACAACACTTTGGTGTGGCAGCATAAAAGCAAGTTTTGTTCTATGGCTTAGCATCTACACAGGAGCTAAAAATAACGATAGTGTGGGTTAAATTGGGTGAAAAGAGCATCCTCAACAACAAATCAACAGCTAGTTTGTTGATTATATGTACTATATTTGTTATACCTTTGTTGGGTGTTAAAATGGTGCTTCACTGAAGCGTTAAAAGCCAACAGACCAACAATCAGAAATAAAAAGATAAAAATTAAATTAACCGACTTTTTTAGTAAAGTCACTATTATAAATTCTATAAATATACAAGATGAGAAAAAAGATTGTAGCAGGAAACTGGAAAATGAACAAAACCCTTCAAGAGGGTGTAGCCTTTAGCAACGATTTGAAAGAATTGCTTGCAGGTAAAACTATCAACTGCGAAGTAGTAGTTGGTGCTCCATTTATTCACCTTAGCGAAGTAGCTAAAAACTTTGAGGGAACTCAAGTTCATGTTGCAGCACAAGACTGTGCCAACAAAGAGTCTGGAGCATACACAGGAGAGATTTCTGCAGCTATGGTTGCATCTACTGGTGCAAACCATGTAATATTGGGTCACAGCGAGCGTCGTGCTTATTATCACGAAACAGCAGAATTACTGAAAGAGAAAGTAGAATTGGCATTGGCCAACAAACTTACTCCTATATTCTGTGTAGGCGAGGTACTAGAAGAGCGCGAAAGCGGCAAGCACTTTGAGGTTGTAGCTGCACAAATAAAAGATTCGTTGTTTGAACTTTCGAAAGAAGATTTTAGCAAATTGGTAGTTGCTTACGAACCAGTTTGGGCTATTGGTACAGGTAAAACTGCATCGGCCGATCAAGCACAAGAGATTCATGCTTTTATCCGCAAAACAATTGCCGAAAAGTATGGTCAAGAAGTTGCAGACAATACTTCAATTTTATATGGTGGAAGCTGTAACGCTGGCAATGCAAAAGAATTATTCTCGAATCCTGATGTGGATGGCGGATTAATTGGTGGTGCATCGTTAGAAGCTGATAAATTCTTACCTATAATTGAAGCATTCAACTAAGCAATCAAAAAATATAGATTGAGTTACCGCCAATAGTGCGGTAATTCTTTCTTATTTTTAAAAATACAATCTTATGAACTTTCAATTTGTCTCAAAATTATTTTTGATTACATTCTTTTGTCAGGCACTCTTTGTTTCTGCACAACAACCAGCGTCAAACACTGGTAATCAGAAGAAAAGCACACTCTTAGAAGAGTTAAACACCCAACGTCATGGGCAAGGCAATGTTATGGTCTATCAAGATGAGGCTATAAAAGGTGTTTTGGCTAAGCCAAATGCTGCAGACCTTCCTGTATATACTTCAGAAGACGGCTCATCGCAATTTGTAATGATGAGGGGCTTCAGAATTCAAGTTTTTTCAGGAAACGATCAACGCAAATCAAGAGATGAGGCTCATAGTAAGCAAAGGCTTATCAATAATGCCTTCGAAGATATAGAGACAGATGTTTATTTTAAATCTCCCCGTTGGATTTTGCGTGCTGGTAATTTTAGAACACGCCATGAGGCCGATGTTGTATTGAAACAAATAATGAAACAATTTCCTAGCTTTGGTAAGGAGATGTATATCATTTCCGACACCGTAAAAATACCATATTAAAACATTTAGATAGCATATCATATACACTGTATGTATTAACCTTACAACAGTTATAAAAAAATACAATTGAATGAAATTTGATTACGATGCAGAGAAAACCTCTGTAATGGCTTCTCATTACAAAGAGATAATTAAAACTTTGGGCGAGGATGTAGACCGAGAGGGAATGCAAAAAACACCCGAACGTGTTGCAAAAGCAATGCAATATCTCACCAAAGGATATCAACAAGATCCTAAAGATATACTACTTGGAGCACTGTTTAAAGAGAATTACCGCCAAATGGTAATTGTAAAAGATATCCATTTCTACTCGTTGTGCGAGCATCATATGATTCCGTTCTTTGGGAAGGCACACGTTGCTTACATTCCAAATGGATACATTACAGGATTGAGCAAAATAGCACGCGTAGTGGATGTGTATGCTCGTCGTTTGCAGGTGCAAGAGCGCCTTACAACTCAAATAAAAGAAGCCATTCAAACTACTTTAAACCCAATGGGGGTAATGGTAGTAATAGAAGCGCAACATATGTGCATGCAAATGCGTGGTGTAGAGAAACAAAGCTCTGTAACTACTACTTCAGATTTTACAGGTATTTTTAAAGAGGCAAAAACTCGAGAAGAGTTTATTAGTTTGATAAAGAAATCATTATAATATAATTGTAACAGAGTAGCAATATATTTGCTAGCGGTGGTCTATTTGCTGACGATCGTATCTGACCTGCTGGCGCTGGCCTCTGACCGTTGCCTTGTAGACAGACTTTAGTTGCTGTAAGACAAACACTATCAGATTAAGTGTAAATAAAGAACGATTTAGGTTATTCTAAAAAAAGATGCTTAAGGTTATACTAAATGCCAACTATTAATTAGTTGGCATTTTTTTGTGTCTTGATTGATGTGACACATTGCTGTTTCAAGTCTGCATTGTCTGTGTTGGTGTTGCGTACGCAAAAATAAATAGAACACAGATGCTACTGATGAACACAGATAAATAAAGCTTTTAAATGTTTGCAGAATACCACAGATTGCAAATCTATTGCAATGGTAAATGGTTTTAACCAATCCCTAAGGGATTGTATGATTATGGTGCAGCGTTTAAGCAAAAGATTAGACCACGAGTCGGTCCAATGTAACTACTAGATGGTCTGCTATAAACATGTGACCTCATCGAGGTCGGGGGGCATCTCGCGCCAGCAGGAAACAAAAAATGCCAACTAAATCAATAGCTGGCATTTTTTATATATCTAATATGTAGTTCTGTTTGCTTACTGTTTATGGTTCATTGCTCGCATCTAAATGTGCTTTCCATTAACAGTTAACGCATTAACCCATTATTTTTAGCTCTTTGGACTTCTCGAAGCACGTTTACGTTCGCTTTCGGTTAGTAGCGTCTTTCTAATTCTCATAAACTTAGGAGTTATCTCAAGGTACTCGTCCTCTTTTATGTACTCCAATGCCTCTTCAAGACTAAATAATATTGGTGGAATCAACTGCGCTTTATCATCAGTACCCGAAGCACGCACGTTCGACATTTTCTTTGCTTTGGTTACATTCACAATTAAATCGCCCTCTTTGGCATGTTCGCCCACTACTTGTCCTTCATACACATTGGTTTGTGGCTCTATAAAAAACCTACCCCTGTCTTGCAGTTTGTCAATAGCATAAGCATAAGCATTGCCTGTTTCACCAGCAACCAACGATCCATTCACACGTTTGTCAATTGAACCCCTCACCGGCTGAAACTCTATGAAGCGATGTGCCATAATGGCTTCTCCGCCCGACATTGTAAGTACAGTATTGTTGAGGCCTATAATTCCTCTCGAAGGAATAATAAACTCCATATGCATGCGGTCGTTCTTAGTCTCCATTGCAGTCAATTCGCCTCGTCTGCGTGTAACTATATCAATTATTTTGCTGGAGCTCTCTTCTGGTAGATTAATGGTAAGATGTTCTATTGGCTCATGCTTCACACCATCTATCTTCTTGATAATTACTTGTGGCTGACCCACTTGCAACTCGTACCCCTCGCGGCGCATAGTCTCAATTAGAACCGATAGGTGCAACACACCCCTTCCAAACACAATCCAAGAGTCGGCACTATCTGTTTTTTCTACTTGTAGTGCAAGGTTCTTATCCAACTCAAGCATCAATCGCTCGTATATATGTCTAGAAGTTACATATTTACCATCTTGTCCAAAAAATGGAGAAGTATTTATGGTAAACAACATAGACATAGTAGGCTCGTCAATAGCAATTGTGGGCAGTGGCTCGGGGTTTAGCAAATCGGTAATTGTATCGCCAATTTCAAATCCTTCTATACCCACCAAAGCACAAATCTCTCCAGATTCTACTTCATCAATTTTCACACGTCCCAGTCCTTCAAAAACATCTAGCTCCTTTATTCTCACCTTCGTAACAGACCCATCACGCTTACAAAGCGCATAGTCTTTGTTGTTTTCAAGTTTACCACGATGTATTCGGCCTACAGCAATACGTCCTACATAATTAGAATAGTCCAACGATGTAATAAGCATTTGCGGCGTGCCCTGTAGCGATACAGGCGCAGGCACATGTTCTATAATTGCATCCAAAAGCGGAAGTATATCTTCTGTAGGTTTTTCCCAATCGTCAGACATCCAGCCATTTTTGGCAGAGCCATATATGGTAGGAAAATCAAGTTGCTCTTCGGTAGCATCTAGGTTAAACATCAAATCGAACACCTTTTCTTGCGTCTCGTCGGGTGTACAGTTGGGTTTGTCAACCTTGTTGATAACCACTACTGGTTTTAGACCAAGCTCCAACGCTTTCTCCAACACAAACCTAGTTTGAGGCATTGGACCCTCAAAAGCATCCACAACAAGCAAACAACCGTCGGCCATGTTTAGTACGCGTTCTACTTCACCTCCAAAGTCGGCGTGACCAGGAGTATCAATAATATTTATCTTCACATCTTTGTAGCGAATCGATACGTTTTTAGAAAGAATTGTTATTCCTCTTTCACGCTCCAAATCGTTGCTATCCAGATATAAATCATCTGTATGTTGGTTATCTCTAAATAGGTGGCCCGCCATAAGCATTTTGTCCACCAATGTTGTTTTGCCATGATCAACGTGTGCAATAATGGCAATATTTCTTATATTCTGCATTTATTAATTTTCATGATCAACGTGTGCAATAATGGCAATATTTCTTATATTCTGCATTTATTAATTTTATTTGAGGTGCAAAGATACACTATTTTGGTGTAAATATAGAATGCGGGGTGCCTGTGCGACAAAGAATTATAATAAATTGTGTAAATTGAATGATGGCGGTATTTAATTGAAAAGTGACCCTTCGACAGGTTTAGGCACCGAAATTGAAAGTTTAAAATGTATACGCTTCCAATTTCGTAGTGTTGAACATTGCTCCCTGTCATGCTGAAGGCTATGGGGCATCTGCTTTATGATTGTTGAATTGGTTGGCGGGTTTATCACATTTGTTGCCAATGACATAACTCTATAATGTGCTGTTATGCATCTATCAATATCATTGCATGATTATTTATCTCGGGCCAATACCCCCATGAAATATGTTTGATTTTATAGGGCAGTCACGGATACGGCCTCTACAAATGGCATCAAGAGGAGGTGAAAGCCACTCACACAAAGGTGCGCCATTACTATTTTAACAGTACGTCTTTCGCTAATGCAAATCTCCAGATCTATACTTATTGCCAGCACTTTTAAGAGACTATAAATGATTTGATGGTAATAAACAAAGCTATAGAAACAACTATGAACAACGATTCAAACATTTTGCTATCCAGCGCATCGTAGATGCAGCAGTGTCTGTAGCAAACAAACAAACGT
>SMEQ01000288.1_pt1 | contig 19035 bp, 18 predicted proteins | sample 2456281 | NCBI WGS metagenome assembly SMEQ01 (sample SAMN10132596, study PRJNA489261) | soil metagenome | isolation source: day1 antibiotic-loamy sand soil ammended with raw manure from dairy cow... | place: USA | collected 2015-04-01
TATCAGGAGTATCAGATTGTTGAGGTGCAAGCCAGCCGTGCGGTGAACAGCAAGGCCTCTGGGCGTGGCAAGGTCACTGAACTTATTGTGCGTAATTATTGATGACCGATACCCTTAACGACGTTGCTTGGCACGATTTTTTACAGGAAAACCCGACGGTGCTGCAGTGCATCGACAGATATGGCTTTTGTGATGTTCAGTCGAGCGTGCTGAAGCACTATCGTGAACCACGCTTGATGTGCAAAATTGATTTTCTCGAGCAGCGGCCCAAGATTTTAAAAAGGCTCAGGATTTCTGTTTTAGCGATTGTGAATAAGCAGTATAGATTGGCGCGCACCCATCCTTTTATCGATATAGATACTGATTGGCTGCAGGATAAATCCATTGATAAAACCTTTGCACTGCCCAACTACCTGCATAGCCTAGCTGCAACACATATTACCAGCGAATCAAAAGCCCTCGATGCAGCCTATGCCTCGGGCATGCTGCATGAGCTGGAGCAGGTGCAGTATTTACATTTAACGGTGCGCGGTCGCAGTTACTCGACCAATTTTGCGTTTGCTTTAGCGGATAGCAATGGTCACAGAATTGAATACCCAATCGCTGGCGTGCAGTTAGAAGTTGATGGCGGCTATGAGAGTCATGAGCGACTCTTATTGATTGAGGCGAAAATGGGTTTTGCCGACAACATGAACCTCAGACAGCTCCTTTATCCACAGCTGAATTACAGTGCATTATTGCGCAAACCTGTGGTTACCTATTTGATGTTTTATGAGACGGGCGGTTTGTTTCATTTTTTGCCCTTTACCTATTACAACGCTATTCCTGAGATTAATTACTTGGGTTATCGACTGTTTAAACTGCAGCAGCCAATACTACTGGATGCGCAGCAGTTATTTAATACACCCATTAATCCTATGCTGACCGGTTTCGGTGCGCCTTTCCCGCAGGCGGACAGCATGGATACCTTGTTAAACCTGCTGTTAAGCATGGCAGCCGAGGTGCAATACAGCAAAGAGGAGCTGTTTGCTGATTACGCGCTCGTGCCGCGGCAATGGGATTATTATTTAAATGCGCTAATTTGGCTTGGGTTAGTGTTTAAGTGCGCTGAGGGTTATTTTAGCTTAACGCCAAGAGGTCATCAGATGCTCGAGTTAACCGAGCAAGAGCGCGTTTTTTATATTGCACAAACCGCCTTCTCCAATGATATTTTTAACGCACATCTGCATGCGGAAAACCCATTCATCAACGCTAAGTCAAGGCTCAACAATGGCCTGAGCACAGACTCTACCTTCCAGCGCAGAATACAAACGGTGAAAGCATGGCGTTGGTATCTGTTTCAGGTTTTGCGGCTCAACGGTCGAAATTAATTGCCATTAGCGTACAATACCACTCCTTTTACGAGCGTTAGGTCGCAATGGCAGTCGAGTGAATGCCTTAGATTGGAAGTTTATGTCAAAAGAATTTTTAGAAATTATTGAATTACCCGATGGGCGTATTATTTTGCGCCGCTCAGAAGAAGAGCCGCCTATGGTTACTCTGACGTTTTCCAAAGAAGCGCGTGAGTTTTTAAAAGGCAAGTATATTGATGTGGCAAAGTCCATGTTTCATGCGGGCTTGCAAACGGCAGGGCAGTTGGCGGCAGAAGACTTTGTTGAAGAAGACGAAGACTTAGCAGACACTGAGCAGCATACGCTACACTAAATTATGGCCAACAAACCACTGGGAGCGAGCCGCATTCGATTGCCTGTGGGTCATTGGTCGACGGTGCTGGAGTACCTATGCCAACGTTTTGTTCATATCGGCTCCGATGTGTGGCGAGAGCGCTTTAAGCAGCAAAAAATCCTTAACGAGCACTATCAGCCGCTCACATTAGATGCGCCTTTTATTGCTGGTACGACGGTGTATTATTTCCGTGAGTTACCGGCAGAGCTGCCAGTGCCTTTTCAAGAGCAGATTTTGTTTGAAGACGAACATCTGCTGGTGGTGGATAAGCCGCATTTTTTAGCGACGGCACCGGTCGGAAACTATGTGGAGCAAAGCGTGTTACGCCGTTTGCAGCGGCGCCTGCAATTGCCGGATCTGGTAGCCGCGCATCGGCTAGATCGACTCACAGCAGGGGTGTTGATGTTAATTAAGCGCCGACAAGACCGTGATGCCTACCAACGGCTGTTTCGTGAGCAAGCAGTTAAGAAAACCTACGAAGCTATTGCGCCGCCTTTGCCTAAACTGGTTTTTCCTTTTACCCACTGCAGCCGTCTGCAAGCCGATACTGAGTGCTTTTTTTTAATGCGTGAAGTGTCTGGAGCGCCCAATAGCCAGACACGCATTGAGGTGCTGAAGCAGGGGCAAACCAGTTGGCACTATGCACTGTATCCGGTTACCGGGCGTAAACATCAGTTGCGCGTGCATTTGGCCAGTCTGGGAGCGCCTATAGTGGGTGATGATTTTTATCCGCAGCTAACAACCTCTCAGCAGGACAATTACCAACGACCTTTACAGCTTTTGGCCCGCAGCCTGCGTTTTATTGATCCGTTAACAGGCCAGTTACGCTTCTTCTCTTCAGCACGACAATTAATGAATATTGAGCACATTGCTGAAACATGCTACTAAAATTTAATTTACTTAATTGTTTGCTTGTCCATCAATGTATTCACCAAGATGAGCGCGGCATATTTGTGCGTAAACGGTTGCAAGGCTTTGCCGAAAGCATTCGAGTATAAAGAAGGTCTTGTTGTTGAGTCTGGCTTGCTGCAACCAGCTTATGCTCAGCATTTAAAAGCTAGTGAACTACTGACTTTGCAGCAGGTAAGAGGTGTGCCACAGAACGAACACCGCATGCTTGCGCTGCATACCGTTAACCCAGCAGAGTTGCATATGGATGCGGGGCTGTTGGTTGGCGTCAGTAGGGATGTGCAGGTGCTCTACGGTCATCATTACAGCAATGCATATCTGAATACTGGACTGTATGGTGCGCTTGTTTTTATCAGTATTCCCGGGTTGTATTTATCCCAACGTCGCCGTAATTTTATTCAGTTGGTTAGCGCTCAAGCTGGACAGGCCTTGCACGAAAAAATCTTGAGCTTGAGCAGCTAAATCAGCAGCTGCAGGATAAGAGTGAGTATTTGCACTCCCTAGCTTTTATTGATGGGTTGACGCAAGTAGCCAACAGAAGGCAGTTTGACCGTGTGCTTGGTGCCATATGGAGGCGTTATACACGTGATAATTTGCCCTTAAGTCTGCTGATGATTGATCTGGATTTTTTCAAACAATATAACGATTTAGCTATCGCCAACACGCTAAAGCAGGCGCTCCCGCGTTCGCAAGATTTAGTGGCGCGTTATGGTGGCGAAGAGCTCGTGTGTTTATTGCCCAATACCGACTTGCAAGAGGCACAGGTTATTGCGCAGAGACTAAGTGATGCAGTTGCCCAGCTCGGTATTGCACATGAGAAATCAACTGTTTCTAGCAGGGTTACTGTCAGCATTGGCATTGCTACGCTGATACCGACTCTGGATATGGATAAACAAGCCTTGTTGCAAGCAGCAGATAAAGCCCTGTATGCTGCCAAACAATCAGGGCGCAACAGATTTTGTAGCGCATAGCTTTAGGGGATAAAAAATCATGCCGTATGTAAATATTAAAATCACCGACGAAGGTGTCACCAAAGAACAAAAAGCAGCACTCATTAAAGGTGCAACCGAGTTACTACAAAAAGTACTTAATAAAAATCCAGCGACTACAGTGGTAGTGATCGATGAGGTCAATACGGATAACTGGGGCATTGGAGGTGAGCAAGTAACAGAGTTGCGTAAAAAATAAATACTGGCGAAGTGTATCTATTGTCGTAAACAGCGTTTAACGGTTTTTTTTGTTAAAAGTACGCTAGAATCTATTTGTGCTGTCAAACAGCCTTTAAGCATGCGTTTTAGCTTAGAGTAAAGGCGTAGTATTACGTTTGGCTCATTGTTCGCTGCGTCAAAGGCATGAAAGCTTTAGAGCAGAATCAGCCAATTGCAAATCCAAAGATTTGGTTGTTCTAAGGTTTGTATTAAAAAAGCCGCACTGGGTGCGGCTTTTTTTTACGCGTAATACGTTATTTGCCTTCGGGCTTAATGATGAGCAAGTCACAATCTGAGTTTTCTAGAACGCGCTCTGCCGTATTACCGATCAGTGCGTTCTCAATATTGCCGCGTGAGATAGCACCCATAACCAGCAAATTGACATTTTTGTTTTTAACAAACTGAGGTACTGCTTCTTCAGTAACCCCTCTGAGTAAAAACTGCTGCTCATTACTAATGTCATACTGACCAAGTAAATCGTTAAAAGCTTGCTTATGGCGTTGTTCGGTATTTTCCAAATAAGAATCGTAAGAAACCACTAGCTCAGCTTCAAAAACCAAGGATCTTGGCAGGGGGTTGTAGCTGTGGACAAAATACGTCTGCATGCTGAGCTCCTCGCCCAGTAGTTTGGCTACTTTAATTAAGTTGTGATCCAGTGATGCAGGCTTGTCTGCTGAATGAACGGGATCAAGTGCTGTAGCAATATTCTTAGGGTTCCACTCGCCGCTACGAACGAGCCATAGTGGGACAGGGCAGAAACGGATTAATTGCCAGCTGGTGTTGTTAAATAATAGGCGATGCAGCGTACCGTGCGTAGTTGCATTGCGCAGTAACAGATCCGGTTTAAGTTCTTCTACATGCTTAAGAATTTCTGCGTACAACGGCTTGCCCCAACGAGCTTTGGTGGTTACTTCAATGCCTTGTTCGCGTAGTGGGGCGGCGAGCGATTCCAGCCAATCAAGACGTTCGGTCAGTAAAGCTGTACGCGCTCTTTTCTGGGCATCTTTATCGCTAAAAAAGCCATCTTCTAAGGCTTGGTTATGATCGCAAATGAGTAGCTCAACAGCGGCTTTTGTCTGAGAAGCTAGCCAAGCGGCACGCTCGAGTGAAGGTTGTGAGTTTTTAGCGGTAGGATCAATAACCACTAATAATTGTTTTAGCTGCATGTCTACTCCTGATATTGCTGATGGCTGCTAGGTCTGCACTAATGACTTTCGGCAAACAGCTGTTGTTTGTCAATAGCCGATTCATGGCTATAAAATCTATAAAAGTATATCATTAGCGCGCACTTAAAATTTATGGAATTAAGTATGGGGCTTGAAAACATATGTGTCGAGTTTTTAAACAGTACAGCACGATTGGCTAAGCGGTTAAGGAAGGTGGCTGGTGAAAGAGCGCGCACAAAACCTGTTAAAAACGATTGAGACAGATATTTTAAGCAACCGTTTGATTTTACCCTCTTTGCCAGAAGTGGCGATACGGGTGCGAGAGTTGGCCGCCGATCCAGACTGCTCAGTCGCTGTATTGGAACGGGAGGTAGCTAAGGATGCAGCGATAGCAGCGCGTCTCATCAAGGTGGCTAATAGCTCTGCTTTGCGGCGCGGCAGCCCAGTCACGGCGCTAAAACAAGCAATAATGAGTCTGGGTTTCAATCAGGTACGCTCGCTGGTGACTCAGCTAGCTATTTTACAAACCATGCGTGGCAGTAAAGATACCGCACGTTTGCAGGGGTTCGTTGCCAGCGGCTTACATATCAGTGCGCTGTGCCACAGCTTGGCAGCACAGCATGCAGGTCTTGATGCAGAGTTGGCTTCTTTGGGTGGGTTGTTACACGATATTGGCAAACTGCCTTTGCGTGATTTCTTGTTGCAGCGAGAGGAGCTTTCGAAGCTAGAGCGTTTGCAGTTTGAGTTGGTTTTGCATCCTTATGTGGGTGCAATGTTGTTAAAGCATTGGGGCATGACGGGTGAGCTCGTACAGATGGCGCGCTGGCATGAGGCGGTGTTGCGTGAAACAGGCAAGGCAGAGCCTGATTATGTAGACGTAGTAATTGCCGCCAATATCTTGCACTACGGGACGCAAAAAGGGCGTTATGCCAAGTACGCTGAAATGAGCATTCCGGCGATAATCAAATGCACAGGCAAGAGCACGGATGCGTTAAATGCCTGCCAAGCTGAGCAGCGAATGCAACTCAGCCAAGCATTGGCCAGTGCTTAGTCTCTGAGTATGCGTAAAGGACTACTGTTCAGAGCTTTACGTGTCCCCAAAAACCCCGCCATATTAATCAGCAGTGCGCCAAGCAGTGGCAGCAGTATTAACCAAGGGTGGGGTTGCCAGCTGAGCTTGAAAACGAACTGATACAGCAGCCAGCTGGTTAGCTCGCAACCCAACCATGCCAGCACGCCGCTGGCCAATCCCAAAGTGGAAAATTCGTACATATTCACTTTCAGTAGTAGCTTTTTGGGTGTTCCCAGTGCGCGCAGTAATGCACCTTGATGAATGCGGCTGGCGAGTGTGCTCTGCACGCCGGCAAGCAATACAGTGATGCCGGCAGCCAGTACAAAGAGCAATATAAACTCTACTGCCAAAGTGACCTGAGCCAAAATAGCTCGTAGTTGGCTAAGCAACGCTTCAATCCGCAATAAACTTACCGCTGGGAAGTTCTGGTTCAATTGGCGCAACTGTGTTTCTTGTTCGGGTGCTAAATAAAAGCTGGTAATCCATGTGTAGGGCACATTACCAAGCTGTTCAGGTGCAAAAATCACAAAAAAATTCGGCTGCAGACTGCCCCAGTCTACGGAGCGAAAATTGCTCACCTGACTTTCAATGATTTGTCCGCCTAAATTAAAAGTAACCCTATCACCAAGCTGCAAGTCAAGACGTTCGGCGAGCTCTTGTTCCACGGATATTTCAATAGTCCCGCTTGGAGGATTGCCAGAATTTGACCACCACTGTCCGGCGGTGATCTGGTTGTCTTTGGGCACCTGGGTGCTCCAGGTTAGGTTCAGATCCCGCTGTACGGTACTTAGCGCGCGTGAGTCTGGGTCAAGGCGATCTAACACAGGCTGATCATTAATATGCGTCAGTCGGCCCGGGGTCATGGGATAAAATTCAGCAATCTGTGGGCTGATGCTGTGCAGTTGCTGGGCAAAGTCAGTCTGCTCATGGGGCATGATATTGAAGGCAAAGTGATTGGCGGCTTGCTCAGGAAGCTGCTGTTGCCAGTTCTCTAGCAGCTCGGAACGCAGCAGCACCACCAGAGCCATGGCGAAAATAATCAAAGCAAAAGCCAGGATTTGCCCTACGGCCAAGAACGGGTTGCGTAACAAGTGGCCTAAGCCTAAACGCCAAGCGAGGTTGCGACGAGCTAACAGGGCGGTGAGACGCTTAAGCAACAATAAAATACCTGCCCCCAAAACTAAGGCAAAGGCTAAACCGCCAAATAAAAGAATCAGCGTTAGGCGCAAGTCTAAACTTAAGCGCCACATAATCAGCGCTAGAGCAGCGATGGCTAGTGAGTAAACCAGCCAGCTAGCAGTGGGCATGGGCTGTAAATCACGACGTAATACCCGTAAAGGCGATACCTGTCCTAGCGCTATCAGCGGTGGCAAACCAAAACCCAATAGGCTGATTAAACCGGTAAAAAGAGCGGTTAAGCTAGCGCCTAGCCCGGCTGGGGGAATGTCTTCAGGCAGCAAGTCGGCCAGTAACGCAAATAAAGCCTGCTGACCAAACCAGCCTAAAACAATAGCAATGAGGCTGGCGAGCACGCCAAGCAGTAAAAGTTGCAGGCTAAATAGCAATAGGGTTTGGCGGCGTGATAAGCCAAAGCAACGCAGTAAGGCGGCATGGTCATAACGCTTGTTGGCAAAATTACTGGCTGATAAGGCGATACTGACGCAGGCCAATAAAATAGCGGCAAGACTCGCAAGGTTTAGATATTGCTGAGCTCGCTCTAGGGCGTTGTTAAGCTGTGGATTACCATCGCTAAGCTGTTCTATTTTTTGCTGGGGAGCTAACAGGGGTTCGATTGTTTCGCTATAGCGCGCTAATGCTTGGCTGTCTCCACGCCACAGCAAGCGGTAATGAATACGGCTGCCGGGTTGAATCGCCTGAGTAGCAGCTAAATCAGCTTGATGCATGATGACTCTGGGCGTAAATGCAGAAAAGCCGCCGGCGCTATCAGGCTCAAAGGTTAAAATCCGGCGCGCAATCAACTCGGTTGCGCCGATTTCTATGCTGTCACCGGGTTGAATGTCGAGCACGTTAAACAGTTGGGTGTCCAGCCATACCTCGCCTGGGGCAGGGCGTCCGCCGATTTGTTCTGTATCGCCTAATTGCAGGCTGGATTTTAACGCGCCGCGCAGTGGGTAGTGGTCGTCTACCGCTTTGATGCTGGCCAGATGCATCCCTTGCTCACTGCTGAGCATGGTAGCAAAGCTCACTGTGCGCGCGGGCTCCAAGTCAAGTGCTAAACCCTGTTCGATAAGACGCTCATTCGCGGCGATACTGCCACTGACCACCAAATCCGCGGCTAAAAACTCACTGGCTCTGAGCTGCATGGCTTGATGTAGGCGATCAGCAAAATGGGCGATGGTGCTGCTGCTGGCAACTGCGACAATTAAGGCAAAAAATAAGGTGTACAACTCGGGGGAGCGCAGTTCGCGCAAACTTTGTTTGATGGCGAGACTGAAGATAGTCAGAAAGCGTATTTTCATGCGTTGTCTACCAAACGACCGCCTTCAAGCTGAATTTGCCGTGCACAGCGCTGCGCCAAGCGCTCATCGTGGGTAACCAGTACCAGTGTGGTGCCCTGAGCTTGGTTGAGCTCAAACAACAACTCAGTAATTACTTCGCCTGTTTGGCTGTCTAAATTGCCAGTTGGCTCATCAGCAAACAAAATTTTAGGCTCAGCAGCAAAGGCGCGGGCAATGGCAACGCGCTGTTGTTCACCGCCTGAGAGTTGACGTGGATAATGGTCCAGTCGCGCCTCTAAACCGACCTGCTGCAATAGAAGCGTTGCTTGTTGTCGTGCGTGCTTGTGGCTTTTAAGCTCTAGCGGCAACATCACGTTTTCTAGCGCATTAAGGCTGTCCAAAAGCTGAAAGGATTGAAAAACAAAGCCCACGTGCTCGGCTCGCACCAGTGCGCGTTGATCTTCATCGAGCTCGGTAAGTGATTTTCCTGCGAGGTTGATTTTTCCACTGCTAGGCAGATCCAGTCCTGCTAATAAACCCAGTAAAGTAGATTTTCCCGAGCCAGAGCGGCCAACAATGGCTAAACTATCGCCTTGCTGAAGGGTCAGTGACATCTCTTGCAAGATAGTTAGAGGTTGTCCACTGACTGTTACGGTTTTACTAAGGTTTTCGGCGTGCAAAATAGATTCTGACATGAGGTTCCTGATGCGTAAGTTACACTTACTGATTTTTACTTGGTTACTTTTTTGGGTTGTGCCGAGTGTTTATGGACAAACGATTTTAGTGGTTGGCGACAGTATTAGTGCAGCCTACGGGCTTGAAATAGAGCGAGGCTGGGTGGCGTTATTACAGCAGCGCTTAACAGAGCGTGGGTTATCTTATCAGGTTGTTAACGCTTCTATAAGTGGTGATACCAGCGCAGGTGGACGTAATCGGTTACCAGCGTTGCTGGAGCAGCACCAGCCTAGCCTAGTGCTGATTGAGCTGGGTGGTAATGATGGATTGCGCGGTTTGCCGCTGTCTAATCTGCAGGATAATCTTCGTGCCATGGTGCAGCTTGCTAAACAACAGGAGGCACAGGTTATGCTGTTAGGTATGCGCATCCCGCCTAACTACGGAACCCGTTACACCGAGGAGTTTTATCAGGTCTTCCAGCATGTTGCTGAGCTAGAGTCGGTACTTGTGGTGGATTTTTTCCTCGAGGGTGTGGGGGGCGTGCCGGGCATGGTTCAAGCCGATGGCATTCACCCGACTGAACAAGCGCAAGCTATTTTGCTGGACAATGCTTGGCCAATCCTAGAGAAGGCGATCGATTTGGTGCGCTAGAGGCTATTTTCGTTTCTAGAGGCTATTTTCGTTTAGAGGCGCTAACTAGGGTGAGTAGAGGGTGTTTAGCTTGCAATACAAGTTGTACTTTGGCGGCTGTTTTGTTGTTTAACTTTAAGGTAATGTAGCGCAGCTAAAATTATTGTTTGAGAACAGTTGTTTTTTATTTTTAAGGGCTAGTCTGTGGTGAGAATTTTACAAGTAGTAACTCAAGTAACGCTTGGTATGTGCATGCTGCAAAGTGTTTCCGCAGCGCAGTTTCCACTGCCGACAGATGGTGACATTATTGGCGAGGTGCAAACACGTATTGCGCTGCACGAAGATACCTTCGCTGATATTGGCAAAGCGCTGGATTTTGGCTATTTAGAGATGGTTGCCGCCAATCCACACGTAGACGCTTGGTTGCCGGGTGAAGGAGTCGAAATTACCTTGCCGTCAAAATATATTTTGCCCGCAGGTGCGCGCAGTGGCATCGTAATGAATTTGGCCGAGTATCGATTGTATTACTACCCGAAAGACAAGCCTGTTGTGTATACCTTTCCGTTAGGTATTGGTCGCGAAGGCTGGAGCTCGCCTATCAGTGATACGCGCATTGTAATGAAAACCCCGAATCCAGGTTGGACACCGCCTAAATCCATTTTGCGCGAACATGAAGAAGCCGGTGACCCTCTACCAGCCTATGTGCCACCTGGGCCAGATAACCCGCTAGGGCCGTACAAAATGACTTTGGCTTTGCCGGGTTACTTGATTCATGGTTCTAACAAAAAATTCGGTATCGGTATGCGCGTTAGTCATGGCTGTTTCCGCATGCTAAATCACAACGTGCTTGAGCTGGCTGGTCTGGTTCAGGTTGGTGAGGCAGTGCGTATTATTAACGAGCCTTACAAGCTGGGCTTCAAAGGCAAACAGCTGTATCTGGAGGCGCACACGCCACTGGATGATCATGGTGAGCCATCGGTGGTGGATAAGCACGCTATGGTGATGCAGTTGTTGCTGGCGAATGAAGGATTGCAAGATAGGGTTAATATTGATTGGGATAGGTTGCGCGAAGTCGTTGCCGAGGAAACAGGAATTCCTGAAGTAATAGGCGAAATTATTTGATAAAGGCTTGTTTTTATAGGGTGCAAACGATAATTGTATTGACATAAAAATAACTGTAAGTATAATTTGCGCCCCATATAGGCACATAGCTCAGCTGGTTAGAGCACCACCTTGACATGGTGGGGGTCGTTGGTTCGAATCCAATTGTGCCTACCAAATTTGATATAAGAAGGTCGCTGATGCGGCCTTTTTTATTAGTGATTTTGATTTCCAGTGAATCCGGTTTGTTAGCTTGGTGTTATCCCTGCTGTCACTGTATGACAGCTGTGCTGACTGGCCGCTCTTACTGGCTCATCCCAACCCAAGTGACCTTTGGTAGCGGTCACCACTAGGAGAGGAGGCGCCATGCCCGTTATTACCCTTCCTGACGGAAGTCAGCGTTCGTACGAACATCCCGTATCCATTTTAGACGTAGCGCAGTCCATTGGCGCAGGTTTGGCCAAAGCGACGGTAGCAGGTCGTGTGAATGGTCGTTTGCTGGATGCCTGTGACATGATCAGCGAAGACTCAACGCTGCAGATAATCACGCCCAAGGATCAAGAAGGTCTCGAGATTATTCGCCACTCTTGTGCGCATTTAATCGGGCATGCAGTTAAACAGCTCTTTCCAGAAGCAAAAATGGTGATCGGACCGGTCATTGAAGATGGCTTTTATTACGATATTGCTATCGAGCGTCCTTTTAACCCTGAAGATTTAGAAGCCATTGACAAGCGCATGCGCGAATTGATTGCACAAGATTATGATGTAGTCAAAAAGCTTACCCCGCGCGCCGAAGTGATCAGCGTATTTGAGCAGCGTGGTGAAGAGTACAAGCTACGTCTAATCGAAGATATGCCCGAAGAGACCGAGATGGGGCTATATCATCACCAAGAATATGTGGATATGTGCCGTGGTCCGCACGTGCCCAATACGCGTTTTTTAAAGCACTTTAAATTAACCCGCTTTTCTGGTGCCTACTGGCGCGGTGACTCGCAAAACGAGCAGTTGCAACGTATTTATGGCACAGCTTGGGCAGATAAAAAGCAGTTGGCAGAGTACCTCAAGCGTATTGAAGAGGCAGAAAAACGCGATCACCGCAAACTCGGTAAGCGCCTTGATCTGTTCCATATGCAAGAAGAAGCTGCGGGCATGGTGTTTTGGCACCCCAAAGGCTGGACGCTGTATCAAGTGCTTGAGCAGTACATGCGTAAAGTGCAGAACGATAATGGTTACCAAGAAATTCGTACGCCGCAAATCGTGGACCGCATCCTGTGGGAAAAATCTGGTCACTGGGCCAACTATGCTGACAATATGTTTATTACTGAGTCAGAAGCGCGAGATTATGCCATTAAGCCGATGAATTGCCCCTGTCACGTACAGGTGTATAACCAAGGGCTGAAAAGTTACCGTGAATTGCCGCTACGGTTAGCCGAGTTTGGTGCCTGCCATCGTAACGAGCCTTCAGGTGCACTGCATGGCATTATGCGGGTACGCGGCTTTACACAGGATGATGCACACATTTTCTGTACCGAAGATCAGATGCAGAAAGAGTCCGCTGACTTTATTCGTTTAACGCAGCAGGTATATGCCGATTTTGGTTTTACCGATATCGAGCTTAAGTTGTCGACACGTCCAGAGCAGCGTATCGGCTCGGAAGAGCAGTGGGATAAAGCCGAAGCAGCATTAAAGGCGGCTCTAGAGGGTGCTGGCTTAGAGTATGAGCTACAGCCGGGCGAGGGTGCGTTCTATGGCCCGAAAATTGAATTTTCCTTGCGCGACTGTTTAGGTCGTGTGTGGCAGTGCGGTACTTTGCAGCTGGACTTTAATTTGCCTGTGCGTTTAGGCGCTGAGTTTGTAACCGAGGATAATAATCGTGCGCACCCAGTAATGTTACACCGCGCAATTTTAGGTTCATTTGAGCGTTTCATTGGTATTTTAATCGAGCATTACGAAGGTGCATTCCCTGCGTGGCTAGCGCCAACTCAGGCGGTGATTATGAATATCAGTGAGAAGCAGAGTGAGTTTGCGCTTGAAGTTGAAAAAACATTGCGCGAGAAAGGCTTCCGCGTAAAAACCGACCTGCGTAACGAGAAAATCGGCTTTAAAATTCGTGAGCACACCTTGCAAAAAGTACCTTTCTTATTGGTGGTGGGTGATAAAGAAGTTGAGAGTCGACGGGTGGCTGTGCGTACCCGTTGTGGCAAGAACCTAGACTCATTGAGCCTAGATGAATTCGTTGCCACACTCGAAGCCAGCATTGCACTGCGTGGTCGTGTGGAATAAGTTGTTTTAACTCGCAGTTAATAAAACGCCCCATTGCTATACAGTAGTGGGGCGTTTTTACATTGCCGTTAACACCGGGAAAATCCCAATCGCGCAAGAGTTGCGATCCCACAGAGTATCTACCGGTCATTGCGTTCCTGCAGAAGCCTGCGAGGTTGGATTAAAGCCAGCGCAGTAGGCGCAAGAGTGCTAGTTGCACTATTGCCAAAATACCCAGCCCAACACAGGCCAAAATAAAGCCTAGTTCAGACTCGCCGCCCGGAATGCCGCCTAAATTAATCCCCAGCAAGCCTGTGACAAAACTTAATGGTAAGAAAAAAGCGGTGATCAGGGTGAGTAAATAAATGGTACGTCCGCTACGTTCTTCACGCTGACGCTTTTCGGCCTCTAAAATAAACCCAACACGATCTCTACTTAAATCCAGTTCTTCAAGGCTGCGGATGGTGCTGTTGTGGATTTCGCCCAGTTGCGCCTTGATGTTGCGGTTAAATTCCTCTGTTTGTACGCGTTGTAACACGCTAAAAAAGTCCCGCATCGGAATTAGGTAGCGGCGCAAGTTAGCGCTATCGCGCCGTAGCTGTAGCATCTGCTTTTGTTTGGTGCGAAAGCGAATGTCCTGCACCATGGACTCTTCCTGGGTATCAATGAAATCGGCTAACTGCTCAACCAGATCATCAATGTCTTGAGCGCTGGTTTTAAGGATTGCTGTGAGCAATTCGGTCGTGGTTCTGGGGCCTGTATTTTGCTCGAAACTTTGCTCCAGTTCAGCATCAGGGTAGGCATCAGCGTGCGCAAAACTAAGCAGTAATTGATCTTTGACCAAAACACGCAGCGATAAGAGCGCGCTGTTCTCTAGCGAGTAATTACGGGCTAGCACCCTTGAAAACAGTAGCAGCGTTTGGTCATGATGCTCAAGCAAGCGTGGGCGGGTGCCTTTAGCCAGCAACAGTTGTCGCTCAAGCTCACTCACCTGGCTGGTGTGCTGCAGCCAATTTTGGGTATCCAGGTTGTCCTTATCCCAGTGCAGCCACAATTTTTGTTGCGCTTGGAGCTGTAAGCCTGCTAACTCGCTGCGTTGTAACGGTCGTGCACCGCCGTAGCCGTCCAATAAAAAGCCAAATACTAGACCGGATTCCTGTTGTTGCATGGCAGGGCCTCATAGTGAACTATCTGTAATTAAACACTTTACGTGTTTTTCGTAATTCGAGCACGGTTGTTTGCTGATATCAATAGCATCCTGCAGCCTCAGTATGGTAGGGCGTGCTAAGATTCATGCGTGTAGGATCAGTCCAGTTAATGCTATAGAATCGCCAGTGAGTGATTGTTTTTAAAGAGCGACTTGCGAAAAGAGTCGATAGGATATAAAATCCGCGCTCTATTTAGATTAGGTTCCTCGTGCAGATTGATGTGCGCAAGGGATAGCAACACAAGTAATATGGCAGTGGCTGTTGGCTTGCAAACAAGTCAAATGTAAGCAAGGTCTGCTATGTTTTTCGGCGAAATCGCCAAGATTTGGAGTGAGAATTATCAAGCGAGATATGAGACAAGACAGACGTTCTGCCAATAAGGCACCGATAAATGAAAATATTACTGCTCGTGAAGTCCGACTGATTGGAGCAGAAGGTGAACAGATCGGGGTCGTCTCGATTGCTGAAGCACTAGCTGCTGCTGAAGAGGTACGCTTAGACTTAGTGGAAATTTCTCCTGATGCAGCGCCACCTGTGTGCCGCATCATGGATTACGGCAAGCATTTGTTTGAAAAGAAAAAACAACAAGCGCAAGCGCGTAAGAACCAAAAGCAAATTCAAGTAAAAGAAGTGAAATTTCGTCCTGGGACGGACGTAGGGGATTATCAGGTAAAACTACGCAACCTGATACGTTTCCTAGAAGAAGGGGACAAGACCAAGGTTACTTTACGTTTCCGCGGTCGTGAGATGGCTCACCAGGAGCTGGGTATGGAGCTGTTAAAGCAGGTTGAAACTGACCTGATTGAGTACGGCACCGTAGAACAGCATCCTAAGATGGAAGGACGCCAACTAACAATGGTCATCGCTCCCAAAAAGAAGAAGTAACCCCAAATGGTTTAGCTGCTTAGCAGCTATGCTTGGGCATAGGCAGGCCCCAAGGTTGCTGTATTATTAATTTTGAATGCGGAGTTCAAACATGCCAAAGATGAAGACAAAAAGCGGCGCTAAAAAGCGCTTCAAAGCGACAGCAAACGGTTTTAAGCACAAACATGCTTTCAAAAGCCATATCTTAACCAAGATGACTACCAAGCGTAAGCGTCAGCTGAGAGGTACCAGTCAGGTACACCCATCAGATGTTGCAAGCGTTGAACGTATGTTACGTGTTCGTTAATTGGTAGGAGAGAGTAAGTTATGGCTCGTGTAAAAAGTGGTGTTCAGGCTCGTCGCCGTCACAAGAAAATTTTAAAACTTGCTAAAGGTTACTACGGCGCGCGTTCACGTACGTTCCGTATTGCCAAGCAAGCGGTTATCAAAGCAGGTCAATATGCATACCGTGACCGTCGTCAGCGTAAGCGTCAATTCCGCGCTCTGTGGATTGCTCGTATTAACGCTGGTGCACGTATCAATGGTTTGTCTTACAGCCGTTTCATTGCGGGCTTGAAAAAGGCTTCAATTGAAATCGATCGTAAGGTATTGGCCGACTTAGCGGTAAACGAAAAAGCAGCATTCGCAGTTATTGTTGAGAAAGCCAAAGCTACTTTAGCTTGATGCATTCTTGGTAATACCGCGTTATTGCTTTCATAAGGGAAGGGCTTTGGCTCTTCCCTTATTTCGTTAAAACAGGTGATTAACCCTTTCTAAGAGCCGCTTGCAAAGGAACAGAGCGTTTTGCAAGATTCTCTGGAGTTTATTGATGGAAAATATTCAGCAGTTGGTCAGTCAAGCGCTGGCCGCTATTAATGCAAGCAATGATATTCCCGCTTTAGAACAGTTGCGGGTGCAGTACTTGGGTAAAAAAGGTGAGTTAACTCAGCTAATGAAGCAGTTGGGCGGCTTATCGGCCGAAGAGCGTCCGAAAGCAGGGGCTTTGATTAACCAAGCAAAAGATCAAGTGCAGGATGCTATTGCCCAGCGCAAAGCAGGTCTTGAAAGTGCAGCTTTGGCCCAAAAATTAGCAGCTGAAACCATTGATGTAACCTTGTCTGGGCGCGGTCAACAATCTGGTGGTTTACACCCAGTTACACGTACGTTAGAGCGTATTGAGCAGTTTTTTACGCGTATTGGCTACGGCGTGGAAGTGGGGCCTGAAGTTGAAGATGATTATCACAACTTCGAAGCATTAAATATTCCTGAGCATCACCCGGCGCGGGCCATGCATGACACTTTTTACTTTGATGGCAGCATGGTCTTGCGCACACATACCTCTCCGGTACAGGTGCGTACTATGGAGAATCAACAGCCGCCTATTCGCATTGTTTGCCCAGGGCGCGTTTATCGTTGCGACTCAGATATCACCCATTCGCCGATGTTCCATCAGGTCGAAGGTTTGGTGATTGATAAAGACATCAGTTTTGCCGACCTTAAAGGCACAATTGAAGAGTTCTTGCGCGTGTTCTTTGAAAAAGACTTGGCTGTGCGTTTCCGTCCTTCATTCTTCCCCTTTACTGAGCCTTCCGCTGAAGTGGATATGCAGTGCGTAATGTGTGACGGCGAAGGCTGTCGCGTGTGTAAGCACACCGGCTGGCTGGAAGTGATGGGTTGCGGCATGGTGCACCCTAATGTGTTGCGCATGTCGGGTATCGATACGGAAGAGTTTAGCGGTTTTGCTTTTGGTATGGGGGTCGAGCGCTTGGCTATGTTGCGTTATGGTGTTAATGATTTACGCCTGTTCTTCGACAATGATCTGCGGTTTTTAGCGCAGTTTCGTTAATTGAGCATCGTTTAAGGAGAACAGTATGAAATTTAGTGAGCAGTGGTTACGCAGTTTGGTTGAGCCCAAAGTCGAGCGTGATGAATTAGTCGCCCGTCTTTCTATGGCTGGCTTAGAAGTTGACGCTGTTGAGCCAGTCGCAGGCGAATTTACTGGCGTGGTGGTTGGCGAGGTGCTTGAAGTCAGTCAGCATCCAGACGCGGATAAACTCAGTGTGTGCCAAGTCAGTGATGGTAAAGATACCGTGCAGGTGGTCTGTGGTGCACCTAATGTGCGTGCAGGATTAAAAGTGCCTTTTGCCCAAGTGGGTGCTGTGCTGCCGGGCGATTTTAAAATTAAAAAAGCCAAGCTGCGCGGTGTTGAGTCGCTGGGCATGCTGTGTTCAGCTGATGAGCTTAAAATCAGTGATGATAACGAAGGGTTGTTGGAGTTGGCGGATGATGCGCCGGTCGGTCAGTGTGTTCGTGAGTACTTGAACCTCAATGATCAGTGCATCGAAGTGGATCTGACCCCGAACCGTGGTGATTGCTTGTCATTAACGGGTTTAGCGCGTGAAGTTGGTGCGCTCTATAACCAGCCTGTGCAGTTTCCTGAAATTAATGCAGTACCTGCCAGCCATGATAAGCAAATCAGTATTGAGTTGTTAGCGCCGCACGCCTGCCCACGGTATGTGGGTCGAGTGATTCGCGGGGTCGATTTAACGCAGCCTACTCCAGCATGGATGAAAACGCGTTTAGAGCGTAGCGGCGTGCGCAGCATTGATCCAGCTGTGGATGTGACCAACTATGTCATGTTAGAGCTGGGGCAGCCCATGCATGCTTTTGATTTGGCGCAGATTAATGGCGGTATTCGCGTGCGTATGGCCGAGCAAGCAGAAAAAATCACTTTGCTTGACGGACAAGAAATCAAACTGAATACAGATACGCTTGTGATCGCCGATCATCAACAAGCCTTGGCTATTGCTGGGGTGATGGGCGGTGAGAATAGCGGTGTTAACGTTGAGAAAACCAAGGATTTATTCTTAGAAAGTGCGTTTTTTGCGCCTTTAGCGGTCGCAGGCGTAGCGCGTTCTTATGGTTTGCATACCGATGCCTCACATCGTTTTGAGCGTGGTGTGGATTGGCAGTTGGCAGAGCGTGCCATACAGCGTGCCACAGAGTTACTGTTAGACATTGTTGGTGGTGAAGCAGGACCGGTTATCCATACGCAAAACGCTGAGCATTTGCCGCAGCCAATCACGGTAGGTTTGCGTGCTGAGCGTGTTAATAGCATGTTTGGTTTGCAATTATCCGATAACGAAATCGAGCAGTTGTTGATTCCGCTAGGTTTGCAGTTAGATAAGCAAGCAGCAGGGCAATGGCAGGTCGCCGTGCCCAGTCACCGTTTTGATATCAGCATTGAAGTGGATTTGATTGAAGAAGTGGGGCGCTTATATGGTTACGAGCGTTTACCCGTACGCTATCCCGCAGCACGCTTAGCGCCGCAACCGCAGGCAGAAGCGCAAGCTAGTTTGCCTGTTCTGAGCCGTTTATTGGCGAGTCGTGGCTATCAAGAAGCCATTACTTACAGCTTTATTGATCCGGATAGCTATGCTTTATTTCACCCTGAGCAACCAGCGCTGGTATTAGATAATCCGATTTCAGCAGATCTTTCCTGCATGCGCGCTTCTTTGTTGCCGGGTTTATTAAAGGCTTTGGCGCATAACCTAAATCGCCAGCAAAGCCGGGTTCGCTTGTTTGAGACAGGTCTGCGCTTTGTCGGACAACTTGACGCGCTACAACAAGAGTCTATGTTGGCTGGTGTGATCACAGGTTTACGTTTGCCTGAAGCTTGGGCGCATGGAAAGGACAAGGTTGATTTTTATGATATCAAAGCAGACGTAGAAGCTGTTTTGTCTGCTGCTGGAGCGG
>SMEQ01000394.1_pt1 | contig 19024 bp, 13 predicted proteins | sample 2456281 | NCBI WGS metagenome assembly SMEQ01 (sample SAMN10132596, study PRJNA489261) | soil metagenome | isolation source: day1 antibiotic-loamy sand soil ammended with raw manure from dairy cow... | place: USA | collected 2015-04-01
ACCTTACATTGCATCGCGTATTAATGCGGATGGTTCTGCGATAAGAGCAATGGAAGCAATTCCTCACAACCCATCTCCAGAAGCTGGAGGAACAGTACAAGCAATTGGTTACGGTTCTACACCACAAATTACTCGTTTGGATGGTATTGGAAATGGAAATAGATGGATGGAATTGACGAAGTCAAGTTTATCAACTATCTTGAATAATGGAAAAATGGAAAACCCTACGTATGAGTATGGTCAAGGTCCATTGAATGTAAAAGTTGTTGACCCATTGAATTTGGTAGGCGGATACTTTGAGTGTAAATTCAGAGACTATAATTACCCTGCAAATAGTAAAGAATATATCAACTACTTAGGTGCTGATACTGCTTCTTGGACTATTTATAGATACGATCAAGAAGGTGGAACTTTTTTGGACTCTGTTGAGTCAGAGCGTACAATTAAATTCCAAAATGAGCAAATTATACCACAATGGGGTATCTCAGTAGAGATTTTCCAAAAAGTATATCACTTATCGAATGATCCAGAAGACAAACCTGGTATTGCTTCAATTGAAGCTCAAAGGTTCACTGAACCAATCGGTTCTTCTATTGAATTTGCAGACTCATCTAAACGTTGGTTAACTTTCGTGAAAGATGATTCTCAATACTTCCCTACCAACTGGATTTTATCTGGTACGTATAAAGCGGAAGGTATTGATACAATTTCAGCAACTCCATTATATAGATCTCCGTATTTATATAATTCAGAACATGGTAAAGATGTAAATGACAAGTATGTTAACTTGGTTGAAGGAGGAATTGCTCCTCACGGATTAGTTGGTTATGCAGCTGAATTTATGCCATTGGCTTACCCAATTGGTACAGGTGGATTCAATAAAGGTGATGCTACATCTATTCGTTCAAATCATGGTATTTCTAAAGAGTCTAGCATTGACATCGTAATTACTTCTGACAAGTCATTATGGACGCGTTGTGCAGTTATCGAACTTGGTAGAGAGCCTTTATTAAACGTGGGTAATGCGAAACCAGGTACTTTGAGAAAAAGTCCTAGTATAGATAAAAATGGAAATCAAATCCCAGGTAGTACTGGAATGAGCTGGTTCCCTGGTTATGCAATTGACGTCGAAACTGGTGTTCGTTTACAAATGGCTTTTGGAGAAAACTCTTTCTTAGGAAGTGATAACGGTTCTGATATGATCTGGAATCCATCATCTCGTTTGGTTGATAATGCAGGACGTCCAATTATGGGAGGTCAGCATCCAATCTATGTATTTGGTTACAAAATTGGAAACTATAACTATGCTTCTGATTGTCCAGAGTATGACGAAAACAACAATTGGGTTTACGATCAATTGGCGATTGAAAATCAAGCAAGCTTCAAGAAAGTATTCAATGCTTTGAGCTGGGTTGTGAATCCACTTTTACAAGAAGGTAGAGAATTGTTATCAACTGAAGTAAAAATTAAAGTTCGTATTAACAAAGAGTACAGCGAATATTCAGCAACAGGACGCAACGGTGGAAGACCAATGTACTCCTGGAGTATGGATGATATCCGCACAGTAACTGGAAGTAAGGATCGTTTGGCTGAGTCATTAGACATAATCAATGTGGTTCCAAATCCATACTATGCGTTCTCTTCCTACGAAACTTCTAGGTTAGATGCTCGTGTTAAAATTACAAACTTACCAGATGTTTGTACGATTAAAATCTACAACGTCAGTGGTAAATTAATACGTACTTTCAAGAAAGATAACCCAATTACTTCGATTGATTGGGATATGAAAAACAACAAAGGTATTCCAATTGCTTCAGGTGTTTACTTGATTCACGTGGATGTTGAAGGTGTTGGAGAAACGGTTATCAAATTCTTCGGTGGAGTTCGTCAACCAGACCTGGAAGGTATTTAAGCTATAATTCATTTCAATAGTTAATAGAATGAGAAATTTTAAAAACATATTAAGAAATACAGTAATCATTGGAGCAGCAGTAATATCCTGCTCCAGTGTATTCGCTGGAAACGAAGACCGTGTTGGTTCCGCAGGGGCTACTCAGTTATTGGTAAATCCTTGGGCAAGAAGTACTGGTAGTGCGGATGCTGGGATTGCGAACGTAAATGGTTTAGAAGCTACTTTCACGAATATAGCTGGATTAGCTTATACGAAAAAAACACAAATCAAATTCAATTATACGAATTGGTTGGGTAACACTGGTATTCGCTTTATGTCTGCTGGTCTTGCTCAAAGGATTTCAGAGACGAGTGTTATTGCGGTAAGTATACAATCGATGAATTTCGGTGATATTGACATTACAACAGTAGAACTTCCTGAAGGTGGTATTGGTGTTTTCTCTCCACGTGTGAATGTTTTCAACGTAGGGTACGCAAAACAGTTTACCAACTCCATTTCTGGGGGAATTAACTTTAAAGTGATTTCAGAGAGTATATCTAACTTGAAAGCAAACGGAGTGGCAATTGATGCCGGTATTCGATACGTAACAGGTGAGCAAGAGCAATTGAAGTTTGGAATTGCGTTGAAAAATGTCGGACCAACCATGCGTTACAAAGGGGACGGTTTGGCAACTCAAATCAATTACGTTTCTACAGGTGGTAAAGCAACTTTAGAGCAACGCTCTCAAGCTTTTGAAATGCCTTCTTTGTTGAGTATTGGTGGTTCGTATGACTTTATCTTTGATGAAAACAACAAATTGGCTTTGATGCTTGGTTTTACAGCTAATTCATTCGGGAATGATCAATATCGTTTAGGTTTAGATTATGGAATGACTACTGATAAAGCGGCTTTCAATATCCGTGCTGGTTACATTTACGAAAAGAACATCTTGAGTGTTGAAAACAGAACCAATGCCTTAACGGGTTTTACCGCTGGTTTTTCTGTTGATGCTTTGGTTGGCAAAAATAAATCAGCTCTTGGTTTAGAATACGCAATGCGCTTAGCAGGTCCTTTCGGATTAATCCATACAATTGGTGCTACGATCAGCTTGAAATAAATTTAATTTTACTTTTTATTTAAACAAGAGAGTCCAAAAGGCTCTCTTGTTTTTTGTTATAAACAGATTAGAACATGGCAAAAGTCACTTATTATACAGAAGAAGGTTTAAAGAAATTGAAGGAAGAGCTTCACGAAATGAAAACAGTTCAACGTCCTGCAATTTCGAGTCAAATTGGTGAAGCAATCGATAAAGGAGATCTTTCTGAAAATGCTGAATACGACGCGGCAAAAGAAGCTCAAGGACTCTTAGAAATGAAGATTTCGAAATTAGAAACCGTTTTGAGTAACGCGCGCTTGATCGATGAGTCGACAATCGACAGCTCCAAGGTATTTATCCTTTCAACCGTTCGAATTAAAAACATTCAGAACAACATGGAAATGGTGTATACGTTGGTTGCTGAAAGCGAAGCAGATTTGAAATTGAAAAAGATTTCCATTGACTCGCCGATTGGAAAAGGATTATTAGGGAAATCGGTTGGTGATGTTGCAGAAATTCAAACTCCAGCTGCCATCATGAATTTTGAAATTCTTGAAATTACAAGATAATGGCTACAATCTTCTCTAAAATAATTGCCGGTGAAATACCGTGCTATAAAGTGGCTGAGGACGAACACTTCTTAGCTTTCTTGGACCTTTTTCCATTGAGAAAAGGACATGTATTGGTTATTCCTAAAAAGGAAACGGACTATATCTTTGATATGGAAGATTCTGAATTGGCTGATTTTATTCTTTTTGCCAAAACTGTAGCAAAAAAAATCAAATCGGTCTTTCCTTGTGAAAAGGTCGGGCTGACGGTGATTGGTTTAGAAGTGGCCCATGCACACATCCACTTGATTCCGATCAACGGTATTGCGGATATGAACTTCGCTCAAGAGAAGCTTCAATTAAGCAATCAAGAGCTGAAAGACATTGCGAGCGCCATAGCAAATGCATAATTTAATATTTTGAAAGAGACCAGTTTGTTGGTCTCTTTTAATATGGTGAAGTTTTTCCCGAATTAACGCTTTACTTTCTTTATTTTTGTATCTCTTATTCTTCTTCAAATGAAAACTTTAAATCGATATTCACTTTTCTTGATTCTTTTATTAAGCGCTTCTTGTAATTTATTTAATCAAGAAGAAGAAAAAGAACTTCCTAAAATTTATCCATCGGTTACGAATGTGGATGCACATAGTTATGCGAATGTATCCAAGATAAATACGGTTCACCTTTCGTTGGAATTAGATGTTAATTTCGAGAATAAATCCATTTACGGCGTTGCGCGACACCAAATGCTGAATAGGGGTGTCGATACCGCGATATTTGATATCAAAGGATTGGACATTCAGAAAGTAACCTTGGGCAAGAAAGGATTTGAAGTAAATACGGATTTTGTGATCGGAAAGGAAGACTCTGTTTTGGGCGCACCTTTAAGTGTTAAAATTCTAGACACAACCAGTTTGATTAATATTTATTATAAAACAACGGAGAAGTCTGATGCCATTGATTGGTTGGATCCAAACATGACAGAAGGTAAGAAGCATCCGTTTTTATATACGCAAGGACAAGCAATTTTAACCCGTACGTGGATTCCAACGCAGGATACGCCTTCCAATCGAGTGACCTATTCTGCCGATGTCACGGTTCCTGAAGAACTGATGCCTTTGATGAGTGCCGAAAATCCTACCGTTAAAAACGATTCTGGTTTTTACCATTTCGAGATGAATCAAGCCATTCCAGTTTACTTAATTGCACTGGCTGTGGGAGACTTGGAATATCGAAAGTTGGGGTCAAATTGTGGGGTGTATGCCGAACCAAAATTAGTTCGTCAGGCTGCTTGGGAGTTTAATGATTTAAGTAAAATGATTCGCGCTGCAGAAAGCATTTATGGAAAATATCAGTGGGAGCAATACGATGTGGTATTGTTGCCTTACTCTTTCCCTTTTGGGGGGATGGAGAATCCGCGCTTGACCTTTGCTAATCCAACGCTCATCGCTGGAGATCGAAGCTTAATTTCTGTAATAGCCCATGAATTGGCGCATTCCTGGTCGGGGAATTTGGTCACCAATGCCACGTGGGATGACTTTTGGATGAATGAAGGTTTTACGGTCTACTTTGAACTTCGAATCATGGAGAAGCTGTATGGTAAAGATGTGGCGGATATGCTTGCCATTATTGAGTTTCAAGAATTAGAAGTGGAAGTTGCTGAAATGAAAAATGGAAACTATCCAGAGGATTCATTTCTTAAAATCGATTTATCCGGCAGAAATCCAGACGATGGAATGACAACTGTTCCGTATGTTAAAGGTGCTTTTTTCTTGAAAACATTAGAGGAATTGGCGGGAAGAGAAAAGTTTGACACCTTCTTAAAGTCGTATTTTAATCATTTTCAGTTCAAAACTGTAACGACCGAAGATTTCATTGCTTTCTTAAATGCGGAGCTCTTAACTCCAAATAAATTGAAGTTCAACACGGATGAATGGGTTTATAAAAGTGGAATTCCAATAAACTGCGTTCGAATTGAATCAGAACGCTTGAATGCAGCTGAGAAAATGGCCAAAGACTTGGTTGCTGGAAAGGACATTTTCAAAGTGAAAAAGAAAAACAAAGTAATCAATTTAACCCGAGAAAGTTTAACGACCCAAGAGTGGATTGCTTTTGTAAGAGCATTGCCGAGAGACCTTCCGAACGAAAAAATGGAATTGGTGGACAAGCATCTGAAGTTTAAAACATGGAGTAATTCAGAAGTTGCAACTGAATGGTATATCTTGGGAGTTGAAAGTGGATACAAACCCATTCTAGCTCCTTTGGATCGTTTCTTGAATAAGGTTGGCAGACGTAAATACCTTTTACCTTTGTATAAAAGTTTAGCGAAAAATACGGAAAGTTTGGTTTGGGCTCAAGAAGTTTATCTAAGAGCAAGACCGAATTACCATGCGATTTCCAAAAGTACAGTAGACGAAATTTTGGGATACCAAACGATTATCAAGCAATAAGGTTTTTTGAATGAATGTGTCGATTGAGAATCCTTGTTTTATTTATTAACTTTGTATCTATCCATTTAGTTAATTGAAAGTTAATTGAAATTTAAATGAAACAGTTTGAAATCCCTGAATATTATCGATCTCCAATCATCAGCAAGGTTAAAAACATGCGGAAATTGCAAGATCCACGGAAAAAAGATTTTTCTCCAACCTTTCTTGATTTTGGTAAAGTTTCATTCTTAATTGCCCGACATTTTGGGTTTTGTTACGGCGTTGAAAACGCCATTGAAATCTCATACAAAGCAATTCATGAAAATCCAGATAAGAAGATTTATCTGTTGAGTCAAATGATTCACAATCCGGGTGTCAATGACGACTTATTGAACAACGGAGTTGAATTCATTCAAGATACTTCTGGGAAACAAATTATTCCATGGGAGGTACTAAAGAAAGACGACATTGTCATCATTCCAGCATTTGGAACTACGGTAGAAATACAAACAAAATTAGAAGAGTTGGGCGTCAACGTCCACGGATACAATACAACTTGTCCGTTTGTGGAGAAAGTTTGGAATCGATCCAATAAGCTTGGTTCTGACGAACACACCATCATTATTCACGGTAAGTCATCTCACGAAGAAACGAGAGCAACCTTCTCGCACAGTGCCAAAAATGCACCGGCAATCGTTGTTCGAGATATGGAAGAGACGAATTATCTTTGTGATTATATTTTAGGTAAAAAGTCAACTGCGGATTTGCTTTCCTATTTCGAAGGGAAATTCACCCCCAACTTCAATCCTGAAATTCATTTGGATAAAATCGGAGTGGTCAATCAAACCACCATGTTGGCAACTGAAACTGAAGAGATAACCAACGCGTTGCGCGCCGCAATGATTGAGAAGTTTGGCGAAGCGGATGTTAAGAAACACATTGCGGATACACGAGACACTTTGTGTTATGCAACCAACGACAATCAATCTTCTACCTACGGATTGATGGAAAATGACGCTGATTTAGCCATTGTTGTGGGGGGATTTAACAGTTCCAACACCACGCATTTAGTTGAAATTTTGGAAGAGAGATTTAAGACGTACTTCATCACAAATGCAGATTTTATTTTGAATGAAAAAGAAATCAATTCGTTTGATATTCATCAGAAGAAAGAAGAAATCCACCGTGATTTCATGCCCTTGGATAAAGAGAAATTAAAAATTGTCATTACTTCGGGTGCTTCTTGTCCGGATTCAATTGTGGATCAAGTGATCCAAAAGATTTTGGCTTTGCTCGAGGTAGAAACCAGCATTGATCAAGTTTTTAAAAATGAATTTGAACGTTTCAATCAGCAAAAGTAAGCATGTCCATGAATGATTCCATCGAAGTTTTACACGAAGACAATCATGTGATTGTTGTTAATAAACGGGCTTCAGATATTGTCCAAGGTGATAAAACAGGAGATGTGACCATGCCTGATTTAATCAAAGAATTTCTAAGAGTTAAATACGACAAACCCGGAAATATCTTTTGCGGTGTAGTGCATCGTTTGGATCGACCAACCAGTGGAGCAGTGGTGTTTGCAAAGACCAGTAAAGCCTTGTCGCGTTTAAACGAGCAGTTTAGAGAACAGGATACCAAGAAAATCTATTGGGCGATTGTGGAGAAAGCACCTAAGAATAAGGTGGGTAGTTTATCCAATTACTTGTTGAAAAACGAAAAACAAAATAAATCCTACGTTCACGAAAAGGAGGTGAAAGGTTCTAAAAAGGGAACGTTAAATTATAAGCAAATTGCCGAATCTGATCGCTATTTTTTAATGGAAGTAGAATTGGAAACGGGTCGTCACCACCAAATTCGGGTTCAGTTGGCACACATTGGTTGCATCATCAAAGGCGACTTGAAATACGGTGCTAAAAGATCAAATCCAGATGGTTCTATTCACCTCCACGCACGTGGTCTAGACTTCATTCATCCAACAACCAAAGAAACGATTCGAATTGTTGCGCCGGTTCCCAATGAGCCGCTCTGGAAATGGTTTGAAGAGACGATCGAGAAATCAAAATAAATTTGTATTTTTCCGGATAACTATCGAATCAAAACCGATGATTTTTCTGTTATAAACGATCTTAAAATCGAATACATGGTCACTCATACGCGCTATTCATACAGCAAAATAATTCTGGTATTCTGTTTTATTGCTTTTTTCAACCTATCCGCTCAAAGTCAATTGAAAGTGAAGGAAATAGAAATTTCTGAACTTCCAACTGACATTCAGTATGAAGGCAATGTCATTCAAATTCTGAAGTGGAAAGATCAATTGGGAGATAATTTGTCGATGATAACAACATCTGGTATTTATTATACAGCAGGTGATTATGAAGATTCAGAAAACGCCAATTCCAAATTATATGGATATCATTTCATCATTCGAAATGACAGCGTTTTTCAAAACTGGAAAGTGTATGATTTCGTCGTGGACTGTGGGCTAGATATCGGATCATTTTTCATACCGAATACGTTTCAAGTAACGGATTTGGATCAAAATGGAATTGCGGAAATTTGGATGATTTACCAGCAAACATGCCGCAGCGATGTGAGTCCATTGGAAATGAAAATCATCATGTACGAAGGTAAAAAGAAATATGCTTTGCGGGGTGAAAATAAGATATCGATGGGATTAGAGGATGGTAACACAGAGACTTTTTACGGAGGTGAATATTCGATCAGTGGTAATTTTTCGAATGGACCTACGGCGTTTTTAAAGCATGCCAAACAACTATGGAAAGAAAACATGTTGTTTAGATTCGAAGATTAAATTCTTCAAAATCTAGTTAAAAAAAGAGGAAAACCTAAATTCTCCTCTTTTCTAAATCAATTAACTTAATATTTCATTCTATAACTTGAAAGTCACGCGACCTAAGAAGTTCACGCCCGCTTGCGGGAAGTAAAAGTTCTCGTTAATCGTTTCTCCTGAAGAGATATAACTATAGGTGTAGCCGTTGTTTTCAAACATGTAATTGAACACGTTATTAACCAACAATCCAAACTGTACTTCTTTGAAGAAGGCGTTTTTCAAGGTGTAATCGATGCTTAAATTAGTTAAGAAATATTCATTCAGCATTTTGCGATCACTAGAGGTGTTGTCCATAAATTGGTCACCAACGTATTTGGTCAAAATATTAAAATTCAAGTTTTTGATTGGTTCGTAATTTAATCCCAAAGTTGCAATCAGATTCGGTGTAAATGCCAAATCCGTGTTTTTATGCAAAACTTCTAGTTGACCACCGTTGTCATAATCGTCTATGTACTCTTTGAATTCTTTGATTTTATTTTGACTCAAGGTTACGTTTCCAGTCAAACTCAAGTTTTTCAAGATTCTGTAACCCGCTTCCAATTCAATTCCGGTGCGGTAACTTTCAGGCGTATTTCTTCTCGTGTAACCACCAACATCGTTGATTTGTCCAGTTAAAATCAATTGATTTTTGTAATACATCAGAAAGTAATTCGCAGTGGCAAAGAAACGACTCGATTTTCGTTTGTAACCGGCTTCCAAATTGTAAAGCTCTTCCGCTTTCGGACGATTTAGGGCTGTGTTTTCAATAAAATCTTTACGGATTGGCTCTCTGTTGGCAACACTCACGGAAGCATAAACATTGTTTTTCTCGTTGAAATCATACATCAAACCTGCTTTCGGATTGAAGAACGTGTAATTTACATTTTGTTGCATGTCAACTTGAACGCCATTTTCTTCTTGTAACCCCATGAAAGAATATTCGATTGTTCGAACTTGTAAATCACCATATAATTTCAGTTTTCGGATGGAATAAGTTGCTTTTAGATAGGTGTTGGCATCTAGTTTATCGGATGTATTTTCGTAATAACGATCTCCTATTTCGGAACTGGAAGCAACTCTCGCCCAAATAATTTCACCGAAATGATCTCCTGTATATTGATTGATTCCTCCGCCCCAAGTTACTTGTAGGTTTTTCAAATTGTTGTAATTGAGAGACATTACTGTTCCGTAAAAGTGATTGTCCAACCATTTTTGACGAATTAAATCGGTTCGGTTGATGGTCTCACCTCCAATCACCACAGGAGTTAATCCGTAGGAACTGAATTTTGCATTGGCTTTGTACTCTTCGTAATAACCACTTCCTCGAGTATAATGACCAGAAATGTTCATGTTCAACTTATTGGTAAAGCGATGCGTGAAGTGCAATTGATAATGATCTTGTTGGTAGTTATCCGTTTGATTTTCATATGTAAATGAATTATATCTTCGGTCTGAATTCAACAAATTATCTCGATCTTCTTGCGATAAATAGTTTCGATCAGCATACGCATTCATTCCAGCAACATCATTCTTAATTCTGCTTTCTGGCGAACCGTTCCATGCTTGGTAAGAGGTTTGTTTTCCGCTGAATACGTTCAGTCTTAGCAAGGATTTTTTACCAATCCAAGCACCAGATAGGTAAAAGGATTTTAGGTTTGAATTGGCTCTGTCGATGTAACCGTCTGATGTGATTCGAGACAAACGAGTATCCACCGTAAACTTGTTGTTAATCAGTCCAGTTCCTGCTTTCACGCTGGTGCGCAGTGTGTTATAAGAGCCGTACGCATTGTCTGATTCAGCGTACGCTTTCCGAACTACTTGATCCGTTTTGATGTTCAAACTAGCTCCAAATGCCGCTGCACCATTGGAGGAAGTTCCAACGCCACGTTGCACTTGAATACTCTCTGTGGACGAAGCAAAATCAGGCATATTGACCCAGAATACGTTGTGCGATTCTCCATCATTCACCGGTATTCCGTTGATGGTTACATTCGTTCTTGTCGGATCTACACCTCGAATTCGAACGCCTGTGTAGCCAACTCCAGCACCGGCATCGGAAGAAACAACGGTGGAAGGTGTGCTTTCCAATAAATACGGTAAATCTTGACCGAAATTCGCCTTTTCAATTTGTTTTTTGGAAAGGTTGGAGTAGGTGGTCGGTGTTTTTTCGTTGGCACGAGTTGCAGAAACTTGAACTTCTTCAATTAACTCAGCCGATAAAGCCAAGTTAAAGTTCACTTCTACATCTTGTCCAGCGATGGTAATCGTTTTGAATTGAGTCTCATAACCCGAGAAATCAGCTTCTAGGTTATACGAATCATTTTTCAAATTACTGATTTTGTACAAACCTTCCGAGTTGGTAAAGGAAGTTTGATACGTGTTTTGAATCGTAATCTTCGCGCCAGCAATTGCCTGACCTTCTTGATTGACTACTTTTCCTTGGATGGTGTTTTGGGCTTTCGCGCCGATTGGTACCGACAAAGCCAGTACACAGATCATTTTGAAAATTCTTGTTTTCATTTTTAGAAAAACTTTAACAAGAACAAGGGGCTAATTCTATGGATGAATAATTAGCATTTATAATTTGGTCACTTCCCTTCGCAGGCATTATCCTGAGCAGGTACAATGGGTATAATCTCAGCCTTTTTACGGGCACCCCTTAGAGAACGCCGCAAAGGTAACTTATTAAAATTGATAATTCCAAGGAATTTAAAAAGAGATTTATTTTAAAAATGTAAAAGGATGATTTCGAGTGTCTCTGTCAATATTTTTGTTTTATTGCAGATCCGCAATGCATTGTGACTCTGCTATAAAATAAATAAACAATTCTTGCGTCCGAATCTGTCTTTTCTCACATTTGAAAAAGCTTAATATAGATCTACCTGTTGAAGCGGAAAATGCTCAACCTGCTTTTAATAATTTGAGATTTATAGGTGACGTGAAATCAGGCGTAGCCGCCATAAAATCTGTTAATCTGCCATCTGTAATCTGCTAATCTAATTCCCTAAAACTCTAAATCCAAATTAAACGTCTTTTGCAAGGTTATTAAATTCACATTTCGCTCGGCTAAAATATTGAATTTGTCTTTACCTGTCAACATTTTATTCGTCTCTTCGTCTGGCGTTTCGTTGATGGTAAATTCGATTTCAATCGCCCAATTTTGTAATTTGGTACGCAAGAAATCGACCAACAAACCTGCAAATTGGGATTGCATGATGCTCAGCTGAATGGTATTATCCAATTCAAAATGAATTTTCCCCATTTCAGGCATTTTGGGATCTCTTTTGGTCAAACAAGAACTGATTGTTTCCGCTCCGTCCAATTTTTCCGCTTTAATTTTAAATGCAAACTGACGAGAATACATTTTTAAATCATCTAACGAGAATGGGTTTTTCGGCCGGTTGGCTAAGTCTTCTGTCGATGGTTGAGCATTTTCCCTATCCTGTGCTTGCATCTCCGAAATAGAAATGTGTCTGGTTTGCAATTTTCCCGTTGGGGCTTGCAGAACTTTCGCTTCCTTCTTGAATGAAATTGGAGCACGTTCTTGAGCTTGAGCGGGTTTTGCTGCTGGTTTCCCTGCAGCTGGTCGCAACGATTGTCCTGGGAATGGAATGATATCTACTGGGTCAGAGAATCCTTTTTTTTTTCGAGCTCTTGTTTTACAGAACACAATTGCATCAAAGCCAATTCAACCAATAAACGTTGGTTTTTGGATGCTTTGTATTCCACATCTGTTTTACTCAAAACGGTCAAACAACGCAAGATGTAATCGGAATCTAAGATTTTCGCTTGCTCGATGTAGCGATTTTCAACGCTTTCACCAACTTCCAATAACTTCGCCGTTCGTACGTCTTTACAAACCAACAAGTTTCGGTAATGATCTGCCAATCCAACTACGAAGTTATGTCCATCAAATCCACGTTCTTGGATGTCGTTGTAAAGTAAAATTGCTGCTGGAATGTCTTCTTTCAATGCAGATTCTACAATGCGGAAGTAATAATCGTAATCGAGAATATTTAAATTCTCCAATACAGCAGCCAAGGTGATTTTGTTTCCAGCAAAACTGACGATTTGGTCATAGATGGACAAAGCATCACGCAAGGCACCATCAGCTTTCTGACCAATTAAATGCAACGCTTCTGGTTCTGCTTCAATTCCTTCCTTTGTGGAAATATTTGCCAAATGATCCGCAATGTCTTTTACTTTGATTCGGTTAAAATCAAAAATCTGACAACGCGATAAAATGGTTGGAATAATTTTGTGTTTTTCTGTGGTCGCTAAAATGAAAATAGCGTGCGGCGGTGGCTCTTCCAATGTTTTCAAGAACGCATTGAAGGCGCTGGAAGACAACATGTGGACCTCATCAATGATGTACACTTTTCGAGTTCCAATTTGAGGTGCAATTCGCACTTGATCAATCAAGCTTCGAATATCCTCAACACCGTTGTTGGAAGCAGCATCTAACTCATACACGTTCAGTGAAGCGCCTTCGTTGAACGAAAGACAAGAATCACATTGATCGCAAGCTTCGATTTCTTCGGTGCGATTGAAGCAGTTGACCGTTTTAGCCAATATTCGAGCTGTGGTTGTTTTTCCAACACCACGTGAACCGCAAAATAAAAAAGACTGTGCAAGATGGTTTGTTTTAATCGCACTCTTCAACGTTGAAGTGATTGATTTCTGACCGACAACAGTGGTCTATATTTTCTTGCCGAAACGATAAATTCTTCCATGCTCCTACAAAGATAAAAAGACTTTTTTAATAAGCAGTTTTTGTGAGGGATTTAATTTTCGGGAATAATTTTCAAAATGATTATCAATTAAAACGTACTTTAACTAGCAAGATAACAATAGATTACTTTACTTGTCATCGATTTTAACCTTTGTTTTCCCCTTTGGAGGGGATTAAGGGGAGGATATTGCGGTAATTAGTATTTTAAATTAAAAGCCTAATATTCAATATCCCACAAAAACAAAGCATGAGCTGGGACAGAGGCTTTGGCTGCACCGCGATCTTTTTGTTCTAAAATGGTTTTCATTTCTTCGGGGTTGATTTTTCCTTCGCCAATTTCAATCAAGGTTCCAACGGTTGCGCGGACCATGTTTCTCAAAAAACGATTGGCAGTGATTTCAAAATACAGTTCGTTCTCTGAAGTCTTGACCCATTTTGCCGTGGCGATTTCACAAATATTCGTCTTCACATCGGTGTGCAATTTTGAAAGTGAAGTAAAATCTTGTTTTCCCATCAGGTATTGGCAGGCTTGGTTCATCCATTCAACATTTAATGAACTTGGAAAATACCAACTGAAATCGGTATTGAATGCATCTTTCTGTTGGTGAATGAAATAGCGATAGGTGCGATTTTTCGCATCAAATCGAGCATGGAAATCGGAAGAAACTTGCTTGATTTCGTGAACCACAATGCCAGTTGGTAGCATTTTATTTAGTTTAGAAACTAATTTTGAATTGTACACCAAATCGGATAGATCAACATGTAAAATGTATCTTTTTGCATGAACGCCAGAATCGGTTCTGCCGCATCCAACAACCGAAATATGCTGGTTTCGATTCAGCTTGGTTAAGGCATCTTCGATTTCTTGTTGAATGGAAATTTGTCTCGGTTGACGTTGCCATCCAAAAAAATCTTTTCCATTGTATGAAATCTCAAAACTGTACCGATTCATGCTGTAAAATTAAGAATTATTCTTGAATTGGAATGTTGTTTTTCATCTTCGAATGTTTTAAAAGTACGATTGGTTGGTTACAAACTCAGTTTTGGGATGGTTTTTGTTAGCTTTGATTCTTTTAAAAATTGATAACCGGATGTTGTACCGAATTCTAAGAGTCATTGTAGCCATCGGAATTAAGCTTTACTACCGTGAAATTAAAGTGAAAAACGCTAAAAATTTCAACGTCGAGGGTCCGTGTATAATTCTTGCCAATCACCCCAACACGTTGATGGACGCTTGGATGGTCAGCTACGTGACGAAACAGCCGGTTTATTTCATGGCCAAAGCCACTTTCTTTAGTTCGCCACTCAAGCAGAAGCTCTTGAAAAGTTTAAACATGATTCCCATCAATCGAAAGGGAGACGGAGTTGTGAAAGGTGTTGCCAACAAGGGGTCATTTGAATCGTGTTATGAGATTTTAGAAGAAGGTAAAACTTTGGCGATTTTTCCAGAAGGAACGAGTTACCTGGAAAGACATTTGCGAGAATTGAAAAGTGGCGCAGCACGAATCGCTTTGGAAGCAGAAAATAGAAATGATGGAAAATTAGGCATTCAAATTATTCCGCTTGGTTTGAATTATTTGCATGCAGATCAATTTAGAAGTGATGTTTTGGTAAATGTTGGCACGCCAATGGAACTCAGTAGTTATTTAGAAGATTATCGGATTAATGCTGGTTTAACTGCCAAAAGATTAACAGAACAAATTCGAATTCGCTTGGAACAATTGCTAGTTAATTCAGATGTAAAAGAGGAAGAAAAATTGGTGGAGGAACTGTACTCCGTTTTCACTTCTAAATACATCAAAGCAGACCACAAAGGCGTGGAAGGGCAGGTGAAAATGATGAAGCAAATTCGAGATGCATTGGAAGAACTTCGCTTGCGTCAACCGTGGAAAATTGATGAAATTCGGGTTTCTTTAACCCAAATTCAATGGAAGTTGAACAAGTTTGAAATTCGTTCTGACTTTTTAGATCGTCGTTTTCGTTCCGTCATGTTTCTACGTCAGATTTTTGTTTCTACCGTTTTCTTGTTGATTGGACTTCCACTTTTTCTATATGGCCTTATTCACAACGTGTTTCAGTATAAATTGGTGGATTCCTTGATTCCAAAGTTAACCAAGGAGCCCGAATATTATGCGCCTCTAGCAGTTTTAATTAGCTTGGTTTTGTATCCCTTGGTTTATCTGTCTTTTATGTTTGATGCCAATGCATTATTGGGTTTGAATTTCATTGAAAAGTTTCTTTACTTCTGCAGCATGCCTTTGATGGGAATGTTTGCTTTTCAGTTCTTTAACTACATCAATCACATTGCTTTTAAATGGAAGTTTGTGTTTTTAATTATCAATAACAAACAAACCATTCTTGAACTTCAAGCAGAGAAAAATCGTTTGAGAAATGTGTTGTTTGAAAGGTGATTATTCTAGAGTGTTATACTGAATAAATGTGCATAGTTTTAAGTCACGGAATAAAAAGCGACTTAAAACTACACGTGAATTTTTCAAGTTGATCATAAATTGAAAATGATTCAATTTATTTAACCAAACTTACATTCCCTTTTAAATTAATAGTTTCACTATTCAAAGTCGTGATACTTAAAGTGTAAACAAAAGAAGCAGGATTCATCATTTGACCTTTATAGGTTCCATCCCAGCTGATACTTTGGTCTTCCGTTTTAAAAACCAATTCGCCCCATCGGTCATAAATTCTCAGGTCCATCGCTGTAATGCAGTTTCCGTGGATTTCGAAAAAATCATTTTTACCATCTCCATTGGGGGAAAAAATACTCGGCACAAAGAAATCACCACAAATGATTTTTATTTTAACCTTTGCATTCGCTTTTCCAGAGCAGCCATCTGGTGCGGTCGCTGTAACTTCATAATTTGTGGTTTGGGAAGGAGTCGCAATCGGATTTGGACAGTCGGTACAGCTTAATCCTGCGGATGGTGTCCAGGAATAAGTCACTCCCGGAACTGGTGGTGTCAGGTCTGCGAAAAGATTCACCGATTCACCGCCGTTTATAATTGAGTTGGCCGGCGTAAGTTGAACGTTCAGCGATCCCGTCATGTCGATGATTTGTGTTGCCGTTGTGGAACAAGCACTTCCGTCTGTTACCGTCAAGGTGTATGTGCCCGGAGGTAAATTGGTTTGGATGGCCCCGGTGAGATTTCCTGGTTGCCAAGTGTAGGTGTAATTTCCGTCACCTCCCGAAGCTGTTGCCGATAAGGACCCCAACGAAGTCCCGCAAACTGCATTTTCACTGGAAGTTTGTGCGTTTATTCCACCTGATGAATTGATGCTTACATTTTCGATTGTCGTACAGCTCAAATTGTCTGTAACGGTAACTGAATAATTTCCTGCTGATAAGATTGAAATGGATGCCGTTGTTTCACCGTTGGGTGTCCAGAGATAAGTGTAGTTTCCTGCTCCACCCGTTGCAGTTGCTGTCGCAGAACCGTTGGATTGATTGCAGGTCGAATTAGTGGAAGTGATGTTTACGGTGGGTGCGTTTGCGTTCGCTAAAGTAATTCCCGTTCCATTGTCGGCTTCGCATCCGTTGTCATCTGTGACCGTTAAGGTATAAGTTCCTGCTCCAACGTTGGCTAAGTTTTGCGTAGTTGCACCGTTTGACCAAGAATATGTATAAGGTGCTGTTCCGCCGCTTACCGTTGTTGTAATTTCTCCGTCAGTTGCTCCGCAAGATGCTGGCGTGGTGATGGTGGTGATTACGGTTGGACCGTTTGGAGAAGTGATCGTGACTCCCGTTCCATTTGTTCCCGTACAGGTATTGGCGTCCGTAACTGTTAATGTGTACGTTCCAGCAGCAACTCCCGTTAAGTTTTGTGTTGTGGCACCGTTTGACCATAAGTAGGTGTATGGCGCAGTTCCGCCTGTTACGGTTGTGGTTATTTCACCGTTGCTTAATCCACAAGAAGCAGGTGTTGTAGCGGCGGTTGTTACCGTTAGACTATTTGGTGTAGCAATAGTTACTGTTGCGTCTATGCTACAAGTTGGACTACTAGAAACAGTTACAGAATAACTTCCAGGAGCTAATCCAGTAGCAGTAGCACTTGTTTGTCCGTCCGACCACAGATAAGTAAATGGAGGAGTTCCACCCGTTGCGGTGACAGTTGCCGTACCAGTAGGGGTTGTGCAAGACGATTCAGTTGAGGTCATCGTTAAACTGGGTGGTGTACAACATCCGTTGTCCGCGCCAGAAACCATTTCAACATAAAATTCCGATTCTGTACCAGCTTGTCCATCGACAATAAAAATATAGGTTTCACCTGGAACTAAACCCGAAAGATCGTAACCTTGGTTGTAGGAATATCCAGAAGCGTAATTGCCCATGTAGTATTTCTCCATGCTCGGCGAAGAAGCGTACAATTCAGAAGGCGCACATCCACCTGCGGCAATACTAAAAGAGGTACAATCTGGACTTTTAAAAACACTTGTTTCTTGAGGTGTACTGAAGCCGGAGACAGAAAGTTTTGCCGTTGAAGCAGAGGCTGTAAAATAAAACCAACTGGAGTTGTTTTGTTCAGAATTCCATTGGCAACCATTGGTTTGCAAGGGTGTATTTCCTTGTCCGTTTGGATAACCTGTGTTTTTAGACCAAAAAACATCACCAGTTTGCAGGCATTGTTTGGTGTCGCAACTTTGGTTTGGTGCGGTTGCACGAATGTCCGTCACTTGAATCGGGTCTCCGAAAATCAATTCAACACGATTGAAGGTTCTGCCGTATGAAGTGGTATATCCACTCATGCTGAAAATCCAATTCCCATTTACGAGGTTGGTTGTGTTAAATGCGTTAAAAGTTCCTTCTGGTTTGTAGTATCCGTAATTAAATGGATAGCCTTTAGAAACGGTACTTCCAGTTGCAGTAGCAGCTTGTTGTGGTGTTTTTAATGCCGCGTGATCGCGCATGTGAATATTGAAAGCTTTGTGATCGGCATTTGAACTGGTGCTTGCCGTAAACGAAGTGGGTGATAAAAGGTTGATTACGTTTCCTGCAGGGTCGGTAAGTTTTAGGGTAAAACCGGACAAATCACCGCTGTACATCGAAGTCATGTTACCAAAAGAGATATTTACTTGTCTGAGCACCATCCCAGTGGTCGGAACTCCAGTTACAGCGATTGTCCGCGAGGTGGTTGCTGTACTATTGATATTTGCAGTAGTGGTATTGGTGAAGCTATATGTTTGTGAGAAAGCAAATAAATGTGCGAGCACAAAAAATAGAAGGGTAGTAATCAGTTTATTCATTTCTTCAAATGTTGAGAGGTTTAAAGCATTTAGTTTGTCAAATATATAAAATTACACTCATTTTTAGCTGTTTTTTACATGAGCGGTAAGTGCTATTTTCAATTAAAGTTAGTTATTTCAGAGTTGAAGGTAGGGCGTGTTTTTATGAAGTTTCATATTTAAAATTTACATTTATGTTTTCTGTTTTATTTTTAAAATACTTTTCAAAAGAATACAAACACAAACACAAACACAAA
>SMEQ01000204.1_pt1 | contig 19003 bp, 13 predicted proteins | sample 2456281 | NCBI WGS metagenome assembly SMEQ01 (sample SAMN10132596, study PRJNA489261) | soil metagenome | isolation source: day1 antibiotic-loamy sand soil ammended with raw manure from dairy cow... | place: USA | collected 2015-04-01
TGCACTGTGACATTATCAGAGAACGAAGAAGACAACGACTTTGAAAAACAAAAGACAGTTGACGAGATAATGAACTCAATTGGACAATATATTAGACTTCAAAGAACATATGGAGAAGACGAATTTGAAGAAGACTATTATTACTTTGAAACAAGTGACTTTGAAAAATCAGGAGAATTAGATGACTTTGAAATTATTTTGACAGAAAACAACTTTATTCTGACAATTGAAAATGATAAATATGAAATTCAAATTGATCCTAACGAACAAGAATGGAACGAACTGAAAACAGCAATAAAAAGGCTAACTGAACAAAAAGGACAACTAAACATTAAATAGACAGCAACTTGAATTAGACATCTAATAGAGTAATAAAATCTGAGAACAATGACGATAAACAACAGAACACCAGCTTGTAATCGAGTAGACGGCTCCGCCAGATAAACTGACGGAGTGCGCCTCTCACACCACCGTACGTACGGGTCTCGTATACGGCGGTTCGTAAATTGATGGGTTCAACGTTCCGTAAACATCTAATAATGATAGATATCCTCTTTGCTTAAGTCTTGCGATAGTTATCGTAGTGATTAGGATTGGACTTTTTTTTCATTTCTTGTCTGTTTTTTCACTGGTATGAAAACTTGCTCTGCAGGTGAGCCATAGCCCAATCACCATTTGCGTTCGCAGATGATACGATGAAAATCACAAAACAATGTGCTAAATTTTAAATCCTAAAAAGCGCTTTATACTTCGGTCGATTCGCCAAAACAGAATAGCGTTCATCTATCGATCCTTTTCCAGAAAGTCCAATTAGTTTGGATTATGCACGATTATCAATCGCCTCTAAATAAAACTTTACATTGGCGTGTATCGAATATTTCTCGTCAATGGTTTCTCTTCCCTTCATTCCGATTTCTGCTCTCAAAGACTCGTTAAGTAACAGCTTTTTCATCTGCTCTTTCCATAAAATGGGATTGTCAACAGGAATTAAATATCCATTCACTCCACCTTGAATAATTCGGTGATTTGCTCCGATTGCTGTTGCAATAGTTGGGATTCCGAGCGCCATGTACTGTATCGCTTTTAATCCACTTTTACCAAGAACCCATTTTTCGTTGGGCAACGGATATAGGCCAATATCAAAACGCTCTAAGGTTTTCATTTCAATCGCTTCAGACCATTCGATTGCCTCTACATCGACACCTGCTATCGAAAACGAAGAATCTCCCATTACAATCAATTTAAAATCGATCTCTTCAGCCAACTCTTTCAGTTGTTCTTCAATTAAATACAAGTATTTTGAAGTGCTGTGACTTCCACTCCACCCAATAACTGGTTTTGCTTTATAAGCATAATCACCTTTGCCTCGATAACGAATTCTGGTGTCCACTGTACTCGAAATATCAGTCGTATGATGATTGTATTGTCTCGCAAAGTCATCCAATGTGGGCGTACAGGTAATCACATGATCGGATTTTCTCATCAAATAAAACATTTTATCCTTACCCTTTAGTTTCTCATACAGACGATTGGCTTCGCTGCTATGTCCTAAAAAAACAAGATCATCAATGTCATAGATTAATCGCTTTGCAAATAAACGCGTCAACCTTTCAAAGAGTGCCGATCCGTATGGTGAAACCCATAAATGAACATACACAACATCGTATTTCTTCAAGGTAAACAAGACAAAAAAACGTTTTAAATAAGCTGCAATGGTATAAAGCACTTTTTTAAACGTATTTCCAGGTTGATATATAAAGGACCAAAAAGTAGTGTTGATAAAGGCATTGTGGGAAACGTCCCAATTATTATTTCGCAGCTCTTGATAATATTGTTCAAATTTCAGGCGCTGACTCGGTGCTTTGTCAAACGGGTATGGATTTAGAAATAAAATCTTTTTTTTTGTCATACCAGCTGCTTGTATACGTTTAGGTATTTACGAACTCCATTTTCCAGCAAGAAGTAAGGTCTGGAAGAATTTCGAATTTCAGTTGAATCTAGAAGAAGTAATTCATCCATGTTGCTGACTACATCACCTAAAGAACTCACATCAAACTTTTCTGTGAATAATCCTACTCCATTCTCCTCTACAAAACTTCTAACATCTCCGACTCCTGAATTACAAATAATTGGAATTCCCATCGCCAAAAGCTCTCCCATTTTTGTAGGTGAACTGGATAACTTGGAAAAAGATGGTTTTATAAAGAAGATACTGGCATCAGAAGCGTGTGCAACGCTCGGTATGTTTTTTCTTTGGACAAAACGAACGATCAAATCTTCTTTCGAAATATCTAATTTTGCTGCGGCATCGAAAATGGTCTTCTGGTGCTCTCCTGTTAAAATTAAAAACTTTGCTCCCGATTTAGCTGATTTCAAAAGCTTGAAAAAATGCAACATCTCATCTAACAGATACCAAGTCCCAATAGAACCGATGTAAGTCAACACAAAGGTTTCTGGAGAAAGATTCAAATTCATTTTTGCAGTCTGCTTTTTAATTGCCGAATTCACTTCAAACAACTCAAAGTCAGTTGCACACGGAATTACTTCCACTTTTGAGGCGTCTACTCCACTTACTTTCCAATCCAATATCACTTCTTTTCCGGCCGCCGTTAATGAAATAATCTTGTCGGATTCAGACAAAAATTGTTTTTCCTTCTTCTTGAAGTAGTTGTATATGAATTTATAAAAGGGATTTTTTAAATTCCAAATGTCTCCGTCCACGCGTTCATCCGCCCAAAACCCTCGCATGTCAAATACAAAAGAAGTATCCAACTTTCTTTTCATTTTTAAACCGATGATGGAAGAAATATAACTGCGACAGTGAATGATTGAAAACTGATGAACTTCATGCAATTCAAAAGCCTTTTTATTCATGTGATACACATCCCAGAGCGTTGAAAAAACGGCAGGTCTTTTGGTGTATTTAATCGGATGCCATGAAATGTTTGCTTTTTTACAAATTTCCTCAATGGTCGTTTTATTGTTTTCGAAGGGAACCTCCTTCTCAAAGCTAATCAAATGAAAATCATACCCTTCTTTTGAAAGGTGCGTGATATAGGGCAAGACTTGTGATTGTCCAAGTGGATCAGTCATCCCGTCGTAGGAGATATATAAAACTTTTTTATTCATTTTGCTAAAAGCCAACAAAGGTATAATTATATTAATAAACCAAAGCCTTGTGGCACATTAAATTAAGTGAAATATAATTAAAAATCAATGGTCAATTGACTGTCTTGATGTTTATTGTCGTCTCTTTCAAAATTTGAAATTTGAAAACCAATTAAGCGAACGGGTTTTTGCAGTGGCAAAACCTGTTCAATCAACTGAACACCAACCTCCTCAAACGTCTTGAAATCAACATTCGGTTTGCGACTCGTATGCGATCGAGTCAATTGAATAAAATCCAAATACTTCACTTTAATGTGTAGTGTTTTACCCATTCCAATTGCACCTGAAGAAGCGCTTCGTTTTACTTGGTATCTTTTCCACAATTGATTTAAAATCTCCAATGACTTTTCCTTAAAATCTTTCGAATTAAAAATGTCATTTTCAAAAGTATTTTCTACGGCAATGCTTTTCCGTTCTCGATTTGGAACCACTTCTCGATGATCGATTCCACGGGAAATTTGATAAAAATAAAGTCCTAACTTACCAAATACGTTGGTTAAAAACTCCAAACTCAATTCGCGCAAGTCTTTACCCGTAGAGATTCCCAATTTCTGCATGTTTTCTTCTGTCACCTTACCAACACCGTAAAATCTCCCAATGGGTAGTGTATCAATAAAACGCAATCCATCTTTCGGCTTGATAATATACAAGCCATCCGGTTTATCTTGATCAGAAGCGATCTTTGCCAAAAACTTGTTGTAGGAAACACCTGCGGAAGCAATCAAGTTTAATTCATTTTTGATGTCATTTTTGATGGCTTGAGCGATAAATGTCGCCGATTTAATATCCATTTTATTAAATGTAACATCTAAAAACGCTTCATCCAAAGAAAGTGGTTCAATTAAATCCGTGTAGCGATGAAATATTCGATGAATCTCTTGAGATATCTCTTTATACCGTTCAAAACGAGGTTTTACAAAGATCAAGTGCGGACATTTTTTTGCAGCCAACCGAGAACTCATCGCCGATTTAACTCCAAATTTTCGCGCTTCATAATTGGCAGCAGCTACCACACCGCGCTCTGAACTTCCGCCTACTGCCAATGCTTTTCCCCGCAACTCTGGAAAATCTAACTCCTCCACTGACGCAAAAAAAGCATCCATATCCACGTGTATGATTTTTCGAATTTCCATTTAGACACAAAAATAGTCATCCGTTTGCTTTTTCATCTGTTTTTTTTAAATTTTAAAACTCAATTTTAAATCTTATTCAAAGGATAATAATATACGGGAAGTGACAAAATGAAAATCCAAAGTTATGGTATGATAAAAAGTTTGTCTAAAACATATAAAACATTAAAATTAAACGTTAAATTCACCAATTAAAAACTACTTAATACAGAAGTTGAATGTTGTCAATTGGTAAAGTAACAGAGGATATTATTAATAGAAGTCCCTTTTTGAGAGAGGCGATGAGTGAAAACCTGATTAACGTTTCTTCCTTAGCTCGTAAAATCAAACCAGAAATCGAAGTGCTATTAGGAAGTGAAGTAAAAGAAGGTGCTATTGTCATGGCCATCAAGCGCATGTCGCCTGGAGTATTTCACAAGGTTAGCTTAAAGTTAATTTCGGTTATTGGTAATCTAGGCGACTTTTTAGTCCGAAACGACCTGATAGATCTTACTTTCCAAAATACTGCTACCGTTAACAAACATGAAGCTTCAGAGCTAATGACACTTTTAGAAAGTGATCCTGAAGGCTTTTACACCATCAGTAGAGGTGTAACCGAAACCACTATTATAGCAAGTACGCAGTTGAAAGACAAGCTTATTGATTTGCTAAAGGATTCTAAGCTCAAGTCCATCAATGAAAATTTAGCGTCAATTACCGTTAAACTTCCTAAATCAAATATGGAAATGTATGGTATTTATTATTACATACTGAAACACCTTGCGTGGGAAGGATTGAACATCATGCAAATTATCTCTACAACCAACGAGTTCACCATTGTCTTGAAGGAAGATGAAATCGAAAGAGCATTTAAAGTGCTGATTCAATTAAAGCAAAACAATTAAAAAGCGGATTAAAGATCTACTTATATTCAACTAAACACTTTACTTTTCAGCCTTTTCTAGCCTTATATTCTAGACCTTGATTGTTGCGCTAATGCTTGTGATAAACCGTACTTCAAGAAAATTTCAAAACCTCCTCTTGCATTCGATACATTAACCAAAGAAGATAGATTCACATCGTATGCTAAGCCCAGTGTAAAGTCAGACCACTCCACCATTGCTTTGGCAACAAAAGCATCTTTATTCCGATAGAAAGCTCCTAAAGAAATGAACGTTCCTTTGTTATAACCAGTGATTCGAGATTCTTCTTGAACCATGTATCGGAAATATGTTCCGATTAACAATTCTTGAGCTGTTCGCTGACGTTGATAGTAAACTGCAGGTCGCAAAGACAACTTCGTATTTGAAATACCAAACGTAGCGTGAGCAAATCCTGAAAATCGCATGTATAAACGTTCGTCATTCGTAGATAAGAAAGAATAGTTTGGACGGCTCAAGTGATACACCGCACCACCAAAACTAAATTCTTTTTGGTCGTTACTGGTCATGTATCTTTCTGAATTTTTAAAAGAATACACAAACCCTGCGCCCACATCCATGAAAGCAAATTGGTCGGATAAAAAGGTTTCACCGCTAGACAATCCAGCATTGTAAGCGCTTCCATCGTACTGGCTCCCCCATCTCCCTGCTGCAGCATCAATGGATCTTTGTCCAAACCCGGTATATATTCCCAAACCAATCGTACTTCTACGATCCACAATGAGGTGATACGCCAGATTCAAATTCACATTGGTTGTGGAAATTCGAGCGTCTCCTGCCTTGTCGTTAAAGAAATTCAATCCAAAAGCAAAAATACCTTTTCGTTGTCGGCGATTTTCATTGATTCGCATATCAAAAGATGCCGCAATCGTACTGTATGGAGAAGCAACGCTTTTCCATTGTGTACGATAATTCACAATTGCAGTAATTGGTGAATTTATACCAGCCAAAGCTGGATTCAAAGTTAAAGGTGAATATATAGCTTGTGAAAAGTGAACGTCCTGTGCGTTCGAAACTGAAATTGCTGTTATGCAAAACAATCCTATTAAACCTTTTTTTAATCTATTCATAGTAGTATTCTTTGATAATTTTACCTTACTAAATTGATACTTCCTTTCTCTTTAATAAATCGACCATCGATAAAACTCAGATTGACCGAATACATAAAAGCAGCAGGATTCATCATTTTACCTTTGTAAGTACCATCCCAAGTATCTTGTGGGTTTGTACTTTCAAACACAAGTTCTCCCCAGCGATCATAAATTTTTAAATTCATACCCACGATGCAGTTTCCAAATATACGGAATTCATCATTATTACCATCACCATTTGGAGAGAAAATTGTTGGAATAAAGTATTCTCCACAAATAACTCGCACAAAAGCTTGCGAAGAGTCTTTACCGGCACATCCATCAGGTGAAGTCAAGGTAACAGTATATGTGGTCGTTTCTGCTGGGCTTGCAATTGGGTTTGGACAATCTACACAACTCAATCCCGAAGGTGGTTCCCAAGAATAAGTAATTCCAGGGATTGTTGATGTCGTTGATGCAAAAAGATTAATGGATTGTCCTTCATCAATAGTAACAGAAATCGGAGTAACACTTACTGGAATAACTCCAATTAAGACAACTTCATAACTCCCTGATAACGAACATCCGTTTCCATCGGTGGCTGTAACAGAATATATTCCTGGGGATAAGTTAGCTTGCGTCGCACCAGATAAATTTCCTGGTGTCCATAAATACGTATACGTGCCAGAGCCTCCTGATGCAGTTGCTTCAACAGTTCCGTTAGCCATACCACAACTTGCACCTGTACCTGAGGTTGCTAAACTCATTAGTGGAGATTCTGAAATAACGACATCAATTGTAACATCACAACCTAAAATATCTGTTGCAGTCACCGTATATGTACCCGCATCTAAATCAACAGCCGTAACAGCTGTTCCTCCTGAAGGAGACCATGCATATGTGTACGGCGCAGTGCCTCCTGTTGCCGAAACTGTTGCAGTTCCATCTGCATCCCCAAAGCAAGTTACGTCTTCTTTGTTTGTAATTGAAAGTGCTGGACCATTTAAGGAAGGAACAGTAGCTGTTGCTGTTTGAACACAGTTGTTTGCATCCGTTACTGTGACTGTATGCGCACCCGCTGTTAAGTTAGATGCTGAAGCCCCATTTCCACCTGATGGCGACCAAGAATAGGTATACGGTGCCATTCCTCCAGTTGCACTCACAGAGGCAGTTCCTGTTGGTGTTCCACAAACGGATTCAGTAGCGGTGGTTGTCAAATTAATTGCAGTTGGCTGAGCAATGGTAACGCTTCCAGTTGATGAACATGAACCGTTTGCAACCGTCACCGTATAGTTACCTGCACTCAAATTATTAGCGGTTGAGGCTGCTCCACCTGAAGGTACCCAAGAATAACTGTAAGTTCCCGGCGGAGTCACTGTTGCAGTTGCAGATCCCGTTGCAGATCCGTTACACAATACATCCGTATGTGTTACCGTCACGACAGGAGTAGTATTAACAAGGACATTTACCGTTGCTGGCGAAGAAATACATGCTCCACTTGCAACGGTCAAAGAATAGGTTCCCGAATGTGCTGTTGTAGCATTTGGAATTGTCGGATTTTGAGCGGTGCTTGCAAATCCATTTGGCCCTGTCCAACTGTACGTCCCTACTGCCGCAGTGGACAAGTTTATGGTACCTCCTGAACAAACTGGTGAATTACTAGTAGCTGTTGGTGCAGCAACCGGATCCACCACAACTGTCATGGTTGCTACTTCTGCACACTGACCAGCATCTGGAGTAAACGTATAGGTAGTCGTTGCCGTATTACTTATAGCTGGCGACCAAGTACCTGTAATCGCTGGTGCATTCGTCGAAGAACTTGGCAAAACAAAGGTGCCTCCCGAACAAATTGGTCCGACTTGATTAAAAGTTGGAGTTACAGAATTTAAAATAGTTAAAACTGCGGTAGACTGATGGTTACAAGGAGCAACTCCTACGCTGTAGGTAACCGTATATGTTCCGGCAGCACTTGCCGATGGATTCACTTCTCCAGAACCGGTATTAATCGATAAGCCTGCAGGTGAAGAAGCATATACGCCTCCTGTAGTTCCTGATTGAGTAACAGTTGCAGATGTCAAAGCCGCACAGAGGTTTGAGCTAGAATAATTAATTGCAGTAGGCGTAACAACAGGAACAACGATGTACGTAGCCGTAACAACCCACGTATTCGTTACCAACTCCTGATATGCCATTGAACAACCGGTTTGTTGGGCAGCTGCAGGACCGGTCGTGTGCGGGAAAAATGTTTGGTAACCCTGCCATTGGTATGGTATAGTCGGTTTATCTGCATAACATCCATTTGCTATGGTTAAATTATTCAAGGTATAGGTTTGTCCATTGTTAGCAGCGGTATACGTATAACCGGAACCGTTATGATTGGTTCCTGTGCCACTTTGAGTACCCGACCAGCCATTTAATGATCCTACTCGCGAACGTTGCTCCGTTTTATCTGCATAACTATCTGTCCCACCTGAACTATACACAAAACCTTTTGCCCAAATCCGATAACTGGTATTGGTTCCTGTCACTTGGTATCCACCCGTTGGAGGAAAAGATAAATCCATGTCTACTTGACAAGCTGCATTAAAACCAGACAACTCATACAAGCCAAAATTGGTAGCGTAAGTATTGGTAGTCGTTGGATCAATCACCAAAGGGTAGACCAAATTCTCTTGATTTAACCAAGAAGTTGGAACCAATAGCCGTATAATATATCCTGTTGTAGTTTTGGTTAATTGATATGTCCCCACACCCAAATGAGAACTCATCTCATCCTTATTCTTGCTTTTGAATGAATCGTAATATAAAGGTCTAGAAATATTGGAAACCACCTCTCCTTTTTCAGTGACAATCAATAAATCACCACTCCACCCATGAGGTGTCATTTCACCTACCCCATAAGTTATTTTCCAGCTGGAAGGCAATCTTAATTCATCAGAAATCTGTAGGAATTGAGCATTAGAGGGCACATTTAATTGCTGCTCAATGAAATAATCTGTTCTCACCGACCAATACTCGGTTTCTTGAACTCGATTTAACCCAGGCAGAAAGTCTTTTAAAACCAACTGATTTCCAAAAACACCTGGTTCACCCATCGTTTTATTTGACTTATATTCTTTTAGAACAACACCATTTTCAGCAACGTACTGAAGACTTGAATTTTCTCCAAAAATCACCGAGCCACCACTTTGATTGAGTGTCATTTCTGTTTTTCCGGAACGATAATTAATTTGAATGGGCAACTCTGTTTGATAAATCCCGTACTCCTCCTCGGGAGACTTGGAGATTTTATCTTGAATACTTACCCAACGATTGGATTTATCTCGAAAGTGAAAAGTCCCAGCAGTACTTACTGAATAATACGTGCCAAGAGGATCAGCAAAAGTTCTGGAATTTTGAGTTCTCAAATGAATTAATTCGATTGCATTCGGATTTTCCGGTAACCTTAAATTCCCATATTCTGGATGACTCTTGTAAGAATCTGGAATGTGGTTAAAATCTGTTTCTCTCAAATCTTGGGAGAATCCGGAAAAGCAAAAACCAGCGATTAGCAGAAGTACAAGACAGGAATGAAATAGTAGTCGACACATAAAAAAATAATTGGTACTTACACTCCTAAACGGTCATTTAGTAAAATGGTTGCGTTTTTTATCTAAAAAACACATTTAACTACCTATAAAACAAGTTAAAAGTCCGTTTACTCAAACTCTTTGATGTTGTCCAAAATCATCTTATTATCCATACACCACAGCACTAAACTGTTATTCCTTGCATCTAAATTTAGCTTCTTGCAAATTCGAGACCGGTAGTTTTCGATGGATTTAACTGAAACAAATAACAAATTGGCAATTTCCTTACTTGAATATTTTTGACTTACCAACTTAAGCGTTTTCAATTCAGTTTGAGACAACTTTCTAATTGAATCTTGTATGTGAAAGTTAATCTTACCTTCCGAGAATAAATTTTTCCCTTCTTCCCGAACCTCTTTCGCCAAATACGTTTTTCCTTCTAAAACTGTATGAATGCAGTCAACGATTTCTTCCGATGTATTATCTTTCACCAAATAACCTTTCGCTCCATTAAAGAAAGCCAATTTAAACATCTCAATTTCTTTGTAAAAGGTAAGTACGATGACTTTTGTGTTCACCCCTAAGCTCGTCACTTCCTTGCAAACTTCGAGACCATTCATGATTGGCATATCAATATCAACAATTAAAATATCGGGAGTTTGTGTTTCTAAAAAACGCATCACCTCTTCTCCATTCTCCACTTGATCAATTAAAACATCATCAAAAGAAGCTTCGAGTAAAAATTTCAATCCACTTCTAAAAATCGGATGGTCATCCGCAATTAAAATGTGCATACCGTGTAATTTTAATTTATTGTTTTTTTAAACCTAATCATCAACTTAAAGCCATTGGTGTTGGTGAAAATAGTTGTTTTCCCCTTTAGACTTTTTGCTCGTTCCTTGATGGTCATTATTCCAAAGCCAGAAAGTTGAGCTACATCACTTAAACCAATTCCATTATCCTTGTATTTTAAAGAGAAGTAACCCTCTGTAAACTCAATAGCAACCTTCAATGCACTCGCCTGAGCATGTTTTATCGAATTATTGATACATTCTTGATAAATTCGATAAATCTGTGTTTTCATTTCCTTGGGAAGCCTATCAGTCTCTTTACATAAATCCAAGTTGCAAATTATCCCCGTACTTTCCTGTGTCTTTTCTAACAGAGAAGCTAACGAACGCGACAAGCCAATTGTTTCTAAAAAAGAAGGATGTAAATAATGTGATATTCTTCTCGTCTGATTGATCAAGTCTCCGATGTCATTTTCTAGTCCATTGATGGCACTAATTTTTCCTGAATTAAACATACTTACTTTTGATTTAACAATCGAAAGCGACTGACCTATGTCGTCGTGTAAATCTCGAGAAATCCGACTTCGTTCATCGTCAATGCTTGAAATCAAACTTTGAGAGAACTTTGCTTGTTGCTTCCGTGTTGCTTTCACATATCGAATGTAAATCAATGCGGCGAAAACCATTAAAAAGAAAAAACCACCAATTAAAATGGATTGAAAGCGAATTCGTTTTAATTCAGCCTCTCTTTCCAGTAGCATGTTTTTATTGGTCTCCTGCTCTAACTCAGATTCAACCCTTTCTTTCCCGTAAACCACTTGCAACCAAGCCATCTTGTCCTTATTGGTAACGTCTGAAATACTATCACTTAAAACATTGTATCGTCTTACATACTTTAATGCACTTGCATAATCCCCTTCTGCCTCGCTGATATCCGCCAATACATCAAACGCTTTTGAGTATGTTAGTATATCAGGAGCGATTTTATGAAGCTGAAAAACAGAATCTATATACCATTTTGCACTGCTTGTATTTTTCATTGTACTGAGAATTCTACTTTTCAACAAAAATGACTTCATCAAGGAAATATAGGATTCGGTTTTCCTAAATAGTGCGATAGCTGAATCAGCATAAATCAATGCTTTATGATAGTCTTTGTTATCGGAATATGCTGAAGCAAGATTGACAAATGCGATCCCTGTGGCTGTTGGAAATCCTAAACTTTTTGAATTTCTCAATGTTTTGTTATAATGATTGATCGATTCTGAATAATTTTTCAACTGCGTATTCACTAACCCCATGTTGTTGTGCAATGTAATTGCTAAACGAGACTCTTCACTTTCGTATGCTAAGGACAAGGCCCGCTCAAAATCTTTCCCTGCCGATAAGGGTTGATTGTTTTGTAATTTCAAAAGTCCGATGTTGTTTAGAACAATCGCTATCTGATACTTCATTTCATTTTTCTCAGCTGTTTTGAGTGCTTTGAGGTAATAATTCATGGATTCATCCAGTGCTTTTTTCGTATCTGAAATGATTCCCAATCCATTATAACATTCAATGATGTTTTTTGAAAAATCATGAGTTAAAGCAATCTCTAAAAGCCTCTTAAACTCCTTCTCCGATTCAAAAATATCCGTATCGCTCAAAAGGAATGCTTTGCGAATTTCACATGCATTAACCGTTACTAAATGTCCTGATTTTTGAGCAATTTGAATGGCTTTGTTGTAATTTTCAAAAGATAGGTCTAATTGATTTGAAAAGTAATAAAAGTCACCGTAATATTGGTAAATGATTGCTTCTTCATTTGAATTCTTCAACTTCCTTGATAACTGAATTGCCTTTTTACCATACTCAAATACAGCAGCTGAATCAAAATAGGTACTTTGTCGAATTTTCTTCTTTAATACTTCCAGCTCACCCTGAGTCGAGTTCTGAGAGAACAAACTTCCTACAAGTAAAGTAAAAAAAAATAGTGCGGTAAACCTCATAGCGAAAGTTAGAATGGATTTAAAGTTTTAAAATTAAGAATTAAAAAGAGTTATCTTATGAGAAAAAATGAGTTTGTTTGACTTTTGCACTGCACTTGAGCGGTTTGCCTCAAAAACTTTCGTCAACAGCCTTCAGTGTCTTGAAATAACTTGGTCTTTTTTTGCCTCCATCAAATATTCCTATTATCTTTGAAAAGCGAAAAAAATGACCATGACAACAACACAATTAATCAAAGAAGTGGAAACAATTACTCAAAGTAATTTGAAATTTATTTCAAAGAGAGTTTCTCGTTTATCAACGAGTCAAAAAAACTGGAGACCAAATGAATACACGTGGAGTTTGATTGACATTTTCTCGCACTTAAATGAATTTTCTCGCTTTTACCACGAAGCCATTTTAACGAAAATCGCACGAACGCGCTATACGGAACCAAAAGAAAACTTTGTTTCTTCTCCACTCGGAAAAGCAGCCTGGAAATCAATGAAATTAGGGAACGCAAAAAATGTAAAACGTAAATTCAATGCTCCCAAAGCGTATAACCCAACATTTGAGAAAGACATATTGGACGAATCTGCCATCGAGAATTTTACTGATTATCAAAACGAATGGTTGGATATTTTGGAGAGAGTCAAAACGGTAAACATCCGAAGAGTCAAAATTCCAATATCGATTAGTAAAATTGTCAAGTTTCGCTTGGGCGACACCTTACTTTACGTTACGTATCACAACGAAAGACACGTTCAGCAAGCAGTTAATTTACTTGCACATCCTAATTTTCCGAAAAAATAATGCTCAATTTCACAGATAAAAAGGCAGTTTGTTTGGTCAACATTTCACCTGTTCGCGCTTCGAATTCAGACACTTCGGAAATTGTTACACAGTTGCTTTTTGGGGAGACTTTTGTCCTGCACGAAATCAAACAGTCTTGGTGTCGAATTACCACTTTCAATGACAACTATGAAGGCTGGATTGACCTGAAACATGCACTTATCTTAAGCGAAATAGAAATAAAAAAATGGTTAGACATCGCCGTACCACAGCTGGAATTAACACGAGAATTAATTACTCCTTGGGGAAAACAACTCGTCTCACGCGGTGCATACATTCCTTTTGATTTCCGCGAAGAATTTAATATCGGTCCCAATCTGTTTGAGCTTTCTTCCACTATCCCATTGGCAAAACCACAACATCCATTTCAATTGGCTTTGGAATACCTTAACACCCCGTATTTATGGGGTGGAAAAAGTCCTTTCGGAATTGATTGCTCAGGATTGACTCAAATGGTATACCGTTTTTACGATTACAATTTGCCGCGCGACGCTTCGCAGCAGGTTGAAATTGGACAAGAAATCGAATACAACGACTTACAAGCAAACGATTTGGCCTTTTTTGAAAATGCGAACAGAAAAATTACCCATGTTGGAATTGTTGGAGAAGACCAAACAATCATTCATGCAGCTGGTCGCGTTCGAGTGGACGTTTTAACTCGAGCTGGTATTTTCAACGATGAGCTACAACAGTTGACGCACAACTTGAAAGTCATTAAAAGACTTTAAGTTCTTCTATTTCTTAGTACACAATTTTTTTAGCCACGAATCTCTCTTCATATTCAAATTGAAGTTTTTTTTAAGCTACGGATGTACGAATTGACCTGGTGGATGGTTTTGATTTTAAAGGAATGACATTGAACAACATAAATTACATGGCTTAAAAGAATGCCAGTATGCTTATCCGAGAAATTCAACACGCATTCATCAATATAAAATCCGTGCATCCGTGGCCAGAAAAAAAACAAGAATAACTTTTCTCAATTAAATAAAAGCGAAAAAGAGATTCAGTCTCAAAATCCAGAACCTTTTGCGTATTTTTGTAGCTGCAACGCTTAAAAACAAAACATGTCTTCAGAAAAAAATCAACAGGAAAAAACAAGATTACACATTCGAAACAAAAATCGTGAACGCTACGATTTAAACGCCTTACTTGTTGCTGAACCTGAATTAGCTAATTTTGTAAAGCCAAACAAATACGGTGAAGACTCCGTGGATTTTGCCAATCCAATTGCGGTAAAATTATTGAACAAAGCATTGTTGAACCATTATTATGGCATTAAAAACTGGGATTTTCCAGCTGAAAATTTGTGTCCTCCCATTCCAGGAAGAGCAGATTACTTGCACTACATCGCAGATCTGCTAGCAGAATGCAACTACGGTGCAATTCCAAGGGGTCAGAAAATAACAGCATTGGACATTGGCGTTGGTGCAAATTGTATTTATCCGCTTATCGGTGTTGCAGAATACGACTGGAAATTTATTGGAACCGACACGGATGCTAAATCAATCGATTCTGCACAAAAAATCGTGGATTCCAACCCGGAACTAAAAGATAAAATCGAACTCAAAATTCAACCAGATTCAGGTGCGATCTTCAGCGGAATAATCGCTGATATAGACGAGATCGACGTAACCATTTGCAATCCTCCTTTTCACTCTTCAAACGCAGAAGCACAAAGAGGTTCTCGCAGAAAAGTTCGAAATCTAAGCGGTAAAAAAGAAGCCAATCCGACCCTCAACTTTGCTGGAATTTCAAGTGAATTGATTTGTGAAGGCGGTGAATTTAAATTCATCAACAACATCATCAAAGAAAGTAAAATATTTTCTAAAAACTGTTTCTGGTTTACTACTTTAGTTTCCAAAATCTCTAATTTGAATGGAATTTACGACGCATTGGATAGGGTTGATGCAGTTCAGGTGAAAACCATTCCAATCGGAACGGGAAATAAAGCGAGTCGCATTGTTGCATGGACATTCCTAGAAAAAGATGAGCAAAAAGCATGGAAAGATTTGAGATGGAATAAATAAATAGTGTTACCAATTCGATTTTTATCGTTATTTGCTATAATTCTAAAACGATCGTATGAAAACTAAAATTGTTTATATCACACTAATTTTCTTTGCTTTCTCATTTACAAATCAAAATAAATCCCCTTTTAAAGTTCCGAAGCAAATAGCCAACGAATTCGCCTTCATTCCCTCGGGAAATGTCGTTCGAAATGATAAATCAGTTTCTGTTCAATCATTCTACATCAGTAAAACAGAAATTAGCAATCAACAATATGCTGCTTTCATCTCAGATCTGAAAGCTAAAAATGAAATTAAAAAACAAGAGATTGCAGCAATCGACTCCAGCAATTGGATAGCTGAACTTGGCGATGCAGGTAAAAATTATGCGGAGCACTACCACAAGCATTTGGCTTATCAGAATTATCCGGTTGTGAACATTGACCAAAAGGGTGCTGAATTATATTGTGCGTGGTTAACTGAAAAACTAAACAAAGAGAATCCAGGATTAGAAATTATCGTTCGACTTCCAACTCAATCAGAATGGTTTCGCGCCTGTAATCCAAACAACCATGCTTTTCCATACAGTTGGGATGGTCCTTATTTAAGAAATGAAAAAGGAATGATTTTATGTAATTTCAGTAGAGTTGGTGAAGAAAATATTTCATATAATCCGCAATCAAAAACGATTCAATTGAAAGAAAACACCAACTTAAGCTACAACGATTCAAAAGGTAATGACCTCACAGCTCCCGTTAAATCTTATTTTCCTTCTTCTCAAGGATTATACAATTTAAACGGCAACGTTGCTGAGTTGACTGCTGAAGGTTTCGCAATGGGCGGAAGTTGGAAATCTGCTGGATACGACGTCAGAAATGAAAGTAGTTATGAGGCTAATGGGACATCAACATCGGTTGGATTTCGTCCTGTTTTCAGTGTACAAATGAAAAAATAAGTTAGAAAAATCACCCTGATATTTGAAATTAAGATTTACAAAAAACAAATTCACGCCCATCAATTTGAATATTCATAAAATCGAAATATGAAAAAACTAAAATGGCTCATAATCATCACGTTAGCCATAATAAGGACAGCTGGAATTTGGAGTTTTAAACATTTCAATTTTAATTCTGAATACCAAGTTGGTCAAAAAATCGACAGTTTAAATAACGTAATCGTTTTTTATAACGGCGGAGTTAGTACTATTTCGGGCAGAAATAAGACAGCTGACGGATACAATCTGGGTTTAAAATATCAATGCGTGGAATTTGTAAAACGATATTACTACCAACATTTAAAGCATCAAATGCCCGACAGTTACGGAAATGCAAAAGATTTTTTTGACAAGAACTTATCCGACGGTCAGCATAATAAAAGCAGAAATCTGACTCAATATTCACACCCAAGTATTCAGCAACCCAAAGTGGATGATTTACTTATTTTTGATGGACACTTTGCCAATAAATTTGGTCATGTGGCCATTGTATCGAACGTTTCTGAAACGGAAATCGAAATCATTCAACAAAATCCGGGTCCGTTTGGGAAGTCAAGGGAAACATTTTTATTGAATCAAGTGGATGGAAAATGGGTACTTGATGAGGATCAAATTTTAGGTTGGTTACGAAAAGAATGAAGCATATTTTTAATCAAAATACATCCATTCGAATAGAAACCGCAGTTGAAAACCAGTTTTGATTCATTTTTACATTTTCACTTAACCTGCTATTTCCATGAAATAAAAAAGAAATACGTTTCTTTTTGAAAACAATTACTTTATATTTGAAAGCGTTTTGAAACAGTTTCCATCTTTCAAAAAAGAGAGTCTAATACATGAATTTTGATTTAAAACTGTTTTATAGAGTTGTTTTCCTCATCAGTCTTATTGGACTCTTCGTTACCATTTCCGATTTCGGTTTTACCCATTCAGCCTATTCGCATCATGTTTTAGATGCGTTTTATTTTGTAGTTCTTGGTCTCGGGATTGTGACTACAGCTCTGAGGTATCTTTATAAAGAGAAAACAATCAACCGGAAAGTAATTATTTTTGATTTAATTTCTGGTACGTTTACACTTTGGGTAATTTATCTGTATTTATTTACAGGCATTCCTTTCCAGACGGACATGGTTCTCGATAATGAAATCTGGTTAAAAATTGCCGTTGTATTTACATTTATTCGAGAATCTTCCGAACTTAAAATTAATTTCAAGCGAAAGGTTCTCAATCCTGCACAGCTTTTCATTCTTAGTTTCCTTTTTATTATTTTGACTGGTTCCTTGCTCTTGAGTTTACCTAACGCCACCTACTCAGGAATTTCCTATATCGATTCGCTCTTTACTTCTACGAGCGCGGTGTGTGTAACCGGTTTATCTGTGGTGGACACCGGATCCCATTTTACGTTATTTGGTCAAACCATTATTCTTCTATTAATTCAAATAGGAGGTTTGGGAATCTTGACATTTGCGAGTTACTTCAGTTATTTTTTCAAAGGTGGAACCTCCTATGAAAATCAACTCGTAATGACCGATATGAATCATTCTCATAAAATAGGTGAAATCTTCTCGACCCTCAAATACATCATTTTAATTACTTTTGGAATTGAATTATTTTCAGCAATTTTAATCTACTCAAGCATCGATTCCAGTAACTTCACTTCGCAATCTGAGCAAATTTACTTTTCAATCTTTCATGCCATTTCTGCTTTTTGCAATGCTGGATTTTCAACCATTGACCAAAACTTATACAACGATGGTTTTAAATTCAACTATTACCTTCAATTCATCATCACGATGACATTTGTGTTGGGTGGACTTGGATTTCCGATTGTCGTAAACATTCTAACGTATTTAAGATATAAAATCACCACTATTTTCTCTTCACATCGAAGAAAATACAAACCTTGGGTTCTGAATTTGAATAGTCGAATTACCTTATTCACAACCCTTTCCATCACCTTGGTAGCTTTTGTGGCTTTTTACTTCTTAGAATACAACAATACACTTTCTGAACACCATGGAATTGGAAAAATGATAACCGCCTTGTTTGGCGCCACCACACCCAGAACTGCTGGATTTAACAGCATCGACACCTCTGCCATGGCTTTTCCAACACTGCTGATGGTTTTTCTATTGATGTGGATTGGAGCTTCTCCACAATCTACCGGCGGAGGAATCAAAACAACCACCTTTGCCATTGCCATTTTGAATATCTTTAGTCTCGCAAAAGGCAAGTCAAGGATTGAGATTTTTAGAAGGGAAATCTCAGAAATTTCTGTTCGAAGAGCGTTTGCCATTATTACTTTATCTTTAATCGTGATTGGTATTGCCATTCTTTTGATTTCTGTTTTTGATCCGGAAAAAGACATTACAGACATCGCTTTCGAATGCTTTTCAGCCTATGGGACTGTTGGTTTAAGTTTAGGTATTACAGGAGATTTAACAACGGAAAGCAAACTGGTTATCAGTGCTGTTATGTTTATTGGAAGAATCAGCATGTTGTCACTGGTAATTGCGGTTTTCAGGAAAGTAAAGC
>SMEQ01000452.1_pt1 | contig 18987 bp, 17 predicted proteins | sample 2456281 | NCBI WGS metagenome assembly SMEQ01 (sample SAMN10132596, study PRJNA489261) | soil metagenome | isolation source: day1 antibiotic-loamy sand soil ammended with raw manure from dairy cow... | place: USA | collected 2015-04-01
ATAAGTGTGCCCGTAAGAGGTCCAAAGGGTTCGCGGTTTATAGAAACCCCCGCTTCTTCATACATACCAATCAATCGATCAGTATATTGCCAATGAGCAATTGTTTTCTCCAATGAGTGATTTTTAGAATAAGGTATATTGTAAGATATGCCTCCGCCTTCATAAGATGTGAAACCTCCTGCAATAGATATTTCTGTTAGCAAACGAGCATCAGGAGTTCCATGACGTACTTGCACAGGATTTCTGAGTGACGAAGTTACAGTTCTACAAATATCAACTCCATAATTCACTGCGGGGAAACCATTGAGCATTGAGCGACCTGTCTCACGACTTTGCTGAATGCCAGCTTCAGCTTCTTTATACCTGTTCAGTCTTGTATAACTATCTATAGTTGTTGGTAATAAATCTGCCTCACCCTCATTTTCAAGATATTGCAACAGTTTTATGTGCTCATCTTCTAAAGCAACACCAGCACGGGGTTGCATAAGAGTGATGCCGTCCGCTTTAGCTTTAGCTAATTTTACTCCAAATCTCTTTTCGTCAGGTATCGATTTTTGGTAAGCAACAGACTCATCAAAGTTGATATTTTTGCCTGTTTTCCATTGCCCTAATACTTCTTTTTGCTCTTCAAAGAACTGATCGTTAGAGAGCTTTGTGTTGCTAATTTTCATTTTTATTTTTTTTAAATTACAAGTTAATCTATGTATGTAATATTAATTTAAAAGCCAGTTTTTTTCAAGTCTTTCTTTAGTTTCGGATGTTAACAAAGAAAAGTGTTGTTTTTTCACCTTATTGTTCTCATTTCTATCTAATCTAGCAAAGACTATGTAATCTCTTTTTTCATTATGCCTAAAGCCAATTCTGCATCCAGTGAGCATATAAGCCCCATGGAAGCAAATATATACTTCTTGTCAAGCAGATGTTTAGGATTCTTTGGTTTCAAACTCATCCAGTTTTGCTTGTCAGCTTTAGCTCCCTCCAAAACACTGTTCGGATTTTCAGCATTAACCAACACCCCACCTATACCTACAACAAGTTCTACCTGTGTCAAATCTTTTCCCGACACAATATACATCTGACCAAATGGAGTAAACGTACTTTCAACCTTTCCAGTGTGTCGTTCCACTGCCATTTGCAATGCATACTTTGCCAAACCCTCTTCAATAGACTGATTAACACTATTTTTCTCAGCAAGTATATTGGGAGATGCTTTGCACATCTCAATCCATTTCTCAATATCGCCTCTATCTACTTTTAACTCGTTAGACAAAGCATCTATATCAATTTCATCAGCAAGAGAACCGAGGCTATACCTCATGCCCAGGTCGCCCTCAACCGTACGTTTATTGTATGGTTCGGGTAGTCCCTTTATCATTGCATTATCAAACGTGGGAGTTCCTGCTGAAATGGAGTAAACATCAGTAGTTGCTCCACCTATATCAATGGCCATCAAATCGCCAATACCTTCAGTTTTAGCAGTTCCCTTACTTAAAAGTTCACATCCATTGAGAACAGCAAGTGGTGTAGGTATTATTTCAGAATTGGCCATCTGTTGTACTTTATGAAGCCCTTTAGCATCAATAATTTTACTAATGAACAATTCTTTTATCTTTTGTTTTGCAGGCTCTATGTTCAGTTTGTTAAATTCGGGCATAACATTTTCGGTAATCACAAAGTCTTTACCCGATTTATTGTAAATCGCTTCTACTTCAGATGTTGCACTTTTGTTTCCAGCCACTATGGTTGAGAAGTTTCTGTCAATTTGACATAGCTTCTTGGCATTGCTAATAATCACCTCTTTATTTCCACCATCCGTACCACCACAAAGCAGTATTAAATCAGGATCTATTGTGTAAATCTCATCCTGTTCTATTTTTGAAATTTCAAAAGAATATGTCTTCACAACTTTAGCGCCAGCGCTCGAAGCAGCCATTTTTGCTGCTTTAGCAGTTAGTTCAGGAACAAGACCTAACGCCACCATCTTTAATCCTCCAGCTGCACTGCTGCAACATAGAAGTTGATTGTAGTCAAACTTACCAATTTGCTCCTCTAGTAGTTGTAAGGCATTATTATAACCTTCCATCACATCGGTTTCAATTGTAGTAAAGGCAGTTGAAGTAGCTAGTATTTGTGCCTTGGCGGCGTCTATTGCGGTTAGTTTGGTGTATGTACTGCCAAAGTCTGCAGTAAGATATTTCATGTTTATTTAGAAAAAAGAATGTTTAAGTCAGCAATTGTGGTGTCGAGTTGGGTGTTGGGAGGATATACTTTAGTGAAACCCATAGCCATGAAACGTTTTTCAACTTCTTCAAAATCTTGTTTTCCAACAACCAGATTTCCTCCAGCCAACAAAGGAATATCCATTAAACCCGCTTCGTCACATTTGTCACGCAGTCCATAACAATCTATTTCGCCATGACCATAAAGAGAAGATACAAGAATAGCATCAGCATTTGTTTCAACAGCGGCTTCAATAAACTCTTCTTGTGAAACCATTACACCCAGATTAATCATTTTAAATCCGGCTTCCTCTAAGGCATAAGTTAGAATTTTATTGCCAACAGCGTGTACGTCAGCACCTATAACTCCCGTTACAATAACTTTTTTGTCCATAATAGTGTTAATAGTATTATCTTTAGTATACTTTTTATTATTTGCTTGTACAAATTTAGTGACTTTGTGATAATAAAAAAAGATATCGGCGTTAATTAATTCTGTTTCACGAAATAACTTCAAAGTAATTATAAAGAATCATTACGAGAGGCTATTTTAAATTTAGGCATTGTGTAGTACATAAACACAACAAGCGCCAACACTTCAATAACTGCACACAAAATGAAAGCTCCAGAATAGTTCATTACTTGAATAAGAAACCCCACTAAAAGCATACCCAGTCCTATTCCAGAATCAAAGAAAGTAAGATAGGTTGAATTAGCAGCTCCACGCTTTTCAGGCTCCACATTATGATTGGCAATGGCTTGAAAAGTTGCCATTATTACACCGAAACCAAAACCTAATATTAAAGCAGAAAGATGATATCCTATAATGCTCTGATAGAGAGCCAAAACAGGTAATCCCACAATGAGCAATCCTAAACCTATGATACAAATCTTCTTAGGTCCTACCCTATCAAAAGATTTACCACTTACAATACGCGATATGGCAATGCCCACAGCAAGCAATAAGAAAAACAAGCCACTACTCTCAATACCTATAGAACGTCCGTAAAGAGCAATGAAAGAGATAATGCCCCCATAAGGAATGGTCACTAAAAACATATTAAGTGAAACAGGCAAAGATTTTTTCTCAATCAACGATGAAACTTTAAATTTCTTCTTCACCCTCTTCACTTTAGGTATTCTCACAAACAAAGCAAGCACAAGACCAAGAAAACTAAACCCAGCAGCTGAATAGAACAATCGTTCAAAACTACCGTCACCCGTAATGGTTATGGCAATTAATGGACCAATAGCCATGGCAATGGTCATGGACAAACCGAATATACCAATTCCTTCGCCTCTTCTTTTGAGAGGCACTAAATCAACAGCAATTGTTGATCCTGCAGAACTCATAGCCCCCCAGGTGAGTCCATGCATAAACCTAACAATAAGAACAAACAATATAGATGTAGCCCATAAATAACCAAAAAACATAGTAGAGAACAATAACAAAGAAACCACATATATACTTTGCCTTCCCATAGCATCGAGTGCATATCCTGCATAAGGGCGGATAAGCAATGCAGCTATAGTGTAAAAAGAGAGCACTAAGCCTATTTGACTTTCAGTTGCTGAGAAATTATCGATCAAAAAGACAGGCAGAATTGGCACCATAAAGTAAAAAGCAACTGCCATCAATAAATTGGCCATTGTTATCAATGTGAAATCCTTGGTCCAAAGTTTATTTTTCATTTTGTATGAATATTTTAATCAAAACTACAATTATATTTGATGACTACAAAATTGATTGCTTTTTTTAAGTGAACATTTAGGTCATAAAGCTGTTTACACCTATGAACACAAACTAAAACAATAATATGCATCCTATAAAAATGAAAATTGAAGTATGGTCAGATATCATGTGTCCATACTGCTACATTGGTAAATTAAATTATGAGAAAGCTCTCGAACAATTTCAATATAAAGATCAAGTTGAGATAGAATGGAAAGCATTCCAATTGAATCCTGACTTGCCTGGCAAAGGTAAAGGTATTCCAGTGATGGATTATTTACATAATACTGCTGGACTTCCTGAAGAAAATGTGAAGAAGATGAACGATCAAATTGCAGCTCTAGCAAAAGAGTGTGGTGTAACGTCAAACTTGGAAAATGCTATTGCTGCAAATTCACTTGACGCACATAGACTTGTCAAACTAGCTGCTACCAAACGTTTAGATTCTGAAGTAATGTTTCTACTCTCTAAGGCTTATTTTGAAGAAGCCAAAGACTATAGTGATCCTAAAGTGCTCAAAGAAATTGGCGTTTCTGCAGGTCTTGACAAAAATGAAGTTGAAAATTTGTTGAGCAACGATGATTATGCTTACGAAGTGAAGCAAGATATTCAAGAAGCTGGTAATTTAGGTTTCGACACTGTGCCTACATTCTTGTTCAACAGAAAGCATGCCCTCGTAGGTTCACAACCTTCAGGTGCTTTTTTGAAGACATTGCAAACAGCATTTTTCAAATGGCAAAAACAAGACCTCCCACAGATGGAAGAGTCTTTAGATGTAACTAAAGGAAGGTCGTGTGCTGCCGATGGAACTTGTGAGATATAATGTGAGATGTAAAAGGTGATGATGGTTTTATTCAACTATTCAATCCATAAAATTTATAATTCGCTACCTTTTCACTACTTTTGTCAGTTAAATAATATTGCATAATGGAATTTAAAATAATTGAGCATAAAGATAGCGAACGGTGGAACATGGTGTGGAATCTTTATGAAAATAGTTTTCCAATAGCCGAGCGTCGAAAAGTTGAAGATCATTTACGTGCATGCGAAAATGAACTCTTTTACCCAATGTCAGTTTGGGAAAACGATCATTTAATTGGGATAGCCTTCTATTGGGAGTGGAGTAGTTACAGGTATGTAGAGTATCTTGCGGTTCTTCCAGAGCTTCATGGACATGGTTATGGCTCGCAAATAATAAAAGAGATAAGAGATACTGAACATACAATTATATTAGAGATAGATCCGTTAATAAATGAGCTTACAGTAAGAAGATTGCAGTTTTATGAAAGAGCAGGCTTCACACTCACGCCCTACAGATTTATGCATTTACCCTATCGTTTAGATGGTGCTCCGCAAGAGTTACTCATATTGAGCTATCCAAAAATGATAAGCAAAGAGCAACACAACGACTTTCTAAGCTTTATAGACAACGAGGTGCGCAAATATTGTGAAATGCCTCTTAATTGAGTAGAGAAGCGTCTGTTACCATTAGAATCATAAGATATACATTCAATTCAAGGATAATGTGCTGATAAATCGGCTCGTTATCCTTTTTTTCTTTCACTTTTCTTCGACTGTTCTTTTTGTTTAGGCACTTTCAAACCTTCACTATCCGCTTCGGATATACCTATTGCTATAGCCTGATCTCTATTAGTTACTTTTTCACCTGAGCTACTTTTTAGCTTACCTTTTTTGAACTCATGCATCACTTCGCTTATCTTTTCTTGTGCGCGTTTTGAATATTTTCCCATGATTAAGGATCACCTGCAAAAGTATGTGTTTAGCCATAAATTTTAGCTAACCTAAACAAGAAAAACTTTATATCAGTCACACCTCTAAGAGAAGCTCTAAAAGCTTTAATCTTTGCATTAAAACTTTCAGCTGAAGCATTTGTACTTCGATTGGTGAAAAAGTTAAGTATCTCCTCATAATGAGCATATACCGTACCACTTATAGTATTAAATGATTTAAAATCAGCATCTGTGACTTGATTGTACCATCTGGCTAGAGAAAGTCTGGCAGCATCTTTTATCGTGTTTTTATTGTAAATCATTCTAAGAGAATGAGTCAAAGAATAAGCTTCTTTTAAATCCGGATATTCCTCAAATAGAATTTTTGAACGAAGCTTCTGTTTATCGGTCCACTTTTCAGGAGATTTGAACAACAAGTATCGGCTTCGAGCAAGTAGCTGCTTTCGTGTATCTCCATTCTCAAAAACAGGTGCTTTATACTTTATAGAGTCAAGCTTGGCATTCTCTTTATCATTGGTTTCTTGGTTTATAGCATCCCATCGGTGAGCAATTCGCATTTCCTGCATAGCATCAAAGGCTAACTTTTGCACGTGAAATCGATCAATAACTCTTGCAGCTTTTGGAAAACAGCTACCAACAATCTTACGCATGGATTCAGCCATATCCAAGGTAACCTCTTCTACTTGGTTTAATAAAGGCTCTGGAATCTTATCTAATACTTGAATAACTTCATTGGCTTTAGTCCCCTCTGTAATTGCTACCAAAGCACCTTTACGTCCTTTGGCTGCCTTGTTGGTTACGATTGTGTAAAGCTCTCCATTTGACAAAGATGTTTCATCTATGCTTAAATGCGTGCCCATGTTCTGGGGAAACAGCAACCATTTACCAGCATGGTCAATTTGATCCCATTCACGGTAATCACTTAGATGTTCTTTATAATGACGCTCAAGCTGACTCCCATCGATATGGTAGTGGCGTTCAAGTGATTGAGCTGTTATCGGGTAGCTGTCCAAAGACTTCTTTTAAAAAAGACGCGAAACCTATTGTGTAGTATATAAAGCTCTACCTTGCGATCACGAATTGGGAAATCATGTATTTGTGATTCAGGAGAGAATCCATTAGAAGAAACAGTATCAGCACTGTAACCAGTGGGTAGTATGAGTTGTTCATCTAAATGAATATGCAGTTCTTCTCCTAATTGTTCGATACCTACAATATCAAAATTATCAAGGATATCTTCGGGTAGGATAAAACGTGCTAAAGCTTGTAACTGATCATATGTAGACATAGCGGTAATGTTTTTCACAAAGATAATTATTTTTTATAAACACATACTTTTACTGCTGATCCATGATTAACACCTCCTTCTTATCTTATTAACCTCAAAACTTAGAAATTGTTTGCATATAATGTGGAAAAAGTATTGTATTCTCACTAATTAAATATTTGAATCGTAGAATGTTTTATTTGAATAATTTATTTAGAAAAAAGATAGCTACCTATATAAACAATCACTACAGAAACGGATCACCTATAAAAAAATATGTTTGACTAATTCTATTTATTAAAAAAACCTCGTAAACTTGACCTTCTTACACGCCGCAGCAACGGCACTTGAGATGTGTTTTATATTCGTTTGCCACAGACGGTGTAGCTTCTTATGGATCGCTAATGACCACTTTATTGAACCATTTAATCATTATTGTTGCTTATGTTTTTTGTTTATAAGTAGAAAGATTGTGTTGTATGTTTATTATATCATCTTCAACATCCTCGTTTGTACTTGTCCATAACGATATTCCTTGAAGCTTCGTTGTTGCATTCTGTTATTATTTTGCGTGAACGCCAAACTTAAATTAAACACATCCCAATTATTGATCCAACATATGTCTGTCATTTTTATCTTTTAATATACACTTTTCAATTAAACAATCTTCCACAAAAAAAGCTCCGATTTTATTCAAATCGAAGCTTTTAATATATTTCTGTTTATAGTTATCTATAAAAGACGGCTCTATCTAATTCTATTCAACGACCTTATCAAGGCCTCGTCTGCACCAATCTTTCTGATAGCCAAGTATGTAAATACTATTGCAATAAAAGGAGTGATCATGCCAATACCCACATTCTCAAAAGTTGAACCAACCTCGGGATTGCGTTTTAAGAAATAAAATGCAATGAGTCCGTAGTAGCCCAGGATTATGAATAAATTCATACCAGCTAGTCTTATTTGAAGCATTCGCTTTTTATAAATAAAAACGATCAACACAGACAATACAGCAGATATATTACCAATAATAAACAGGCCCCATGTAGAGAAAATGATCTCCTCGTTCAGATAAAAACCCATCGCTTCGAAATTTACAATTTCTCCACTAACGGTAAATACTGCCAGATTTGTTAAAAGACTTACCACCATACATATTGATGCCAGTAGTAAGTATACTGTTTGTATACGCTGCAACATAACTTAAAATTGTTCTTTTCCTCTGTTTGGATTGCGGTTATATATTTCGTCGTGTTCCCACTCATCTATAGCTAACAATGTTGGCTTGGGTAGTTTTTCGTAAAAACGAGAAATCTCTATTTGTTCGTGGTTCTCAAACACCTCTTCCAAGTTGTCACTATACGAAGCAAACTCTTGAAGTTTTGCATCCAAATCTGTTTTCATTTCAACAGAAATCTGATTAGACCTTTTGCCTAATATTCTCACTGTCTCATAAATATTTCCTACTCTCTCTGATAAATCAGATAGATTTCTAGTTTCAGTTGTTGTACTTGCTGTTACTCTTTTGTAATCCATTATAATCAATATATAAAGTTTCGAATGTTATTTTTTGTCTTGTCTAATTACTATTCCAAATTTAAGAAGCAGGTAGTTTGTCTACAATCTCTTTTGCTTCTTCAAAATACTTAGTTGCTTCTTTTGTAAATTGTCCTGCAGGATACGAGTTGGTATAGTTATAATACTCATCTATCACTGTTCTGTAGCGTTCTGCTTTAGCTTGTCTTATACTATTTTCGGCCAATTCGTATCGCGCTCTTAATATCAGCATCTGAAACTCTTCGGCATACTTAGAATAAGGGTAATCTTTTAATGCCTCACGTGAAGTTATCACACTCGACTCGTAATTGTTACCCATATAATTGCCCAATCTCAGGTACAATTTTGCTGCAAGCAACTCTTTATAAGCCAACTTCTCTTGTAGCTCAAACAAATATTGTTTAGCTTGATTGGCCCTCTCTGTTTGAGGATAAAGCTCAATGTAGCGCTGAAATTCAGATATAGCCTTATATGTTTTGGTTTGATCCAACTTTGCGTCAGGCGAATCTAAATACATACCATATGCCCCATAATAGAGCGAAGGCTCTGCATACTCACCTCTCGGATAAGTATTGTAGTAGGTAGTAAATATTTGTGTCGACGACAAATAATCTTTTGAGTTGTAGTAACTCTGTCCTAACAAATAAAGAGATTCTTCGGCATCAGCCATTCCCTTCATGTAAGGCACAAGTTCCTCTAACAAAGCAATTGAGCGACTATACTTTTTCTCTTCAAAATACTTTTTTGCATATGTATATTTCAAATCTCTATCAGTGCTTTTGAGAATTCTGTTATACTCTCCGCACGAACTGAAAAATAGTGCAATAGTAAAAAGAAGGACTAATTTGGTTGTATTATTTCTTATCATGTCTCTCTAACGAGTTTTAAGTTGCAAATTTACTGAAACTTTTGCATTAAAGCAGAGTTCAATACGTTTTTATTCTATTTTAGTACTTTGTAAAAGGAATTGAAGCAGACTATCCACATATTTCCGATTATTAGACAGACGAGGCACTTTGTTTTGTCCTCCCATCTTTTCTCTCGATTCCATCCATTTGTAGAAAAAGTTGGGCGGCAATACTTTTATAATGGGCATCCTCAATGATAAACCAAAAGAACGTTTAGCCTCATAGTCAGAATTGAGAGATTTGAGCGATGCATCAAGTGCACGCGTAAACAAATCCATATCCAGTGGCTTTGTCTCAAACTCTATCAACCATTCGTGCGCTCCATTATTATTATCATCAAAAAATATTGGTGCAGCTGTATATTCTGTAATTTTTGCATTGGTCAGCCTACATGCTTCCTGTAGTGCAGCCTCGGCATTGTCTATCATCAACTCTTCTCCAAAGGCATTTATAAAATGTTTGGTTCTGCCCGCAATTTTAAAAAGATGTGGCTCTACAGAGGTAAACTCTATGGTGTCGCCCAGCAGATAGCGCCACAGTCCACCACTAGTAGATATTAGCATTGCATATTTAACCCCCACCTCAACTTCATTCAATGTTAAAGTATCAGGATTCTCTTCATGCCACTGGCCATTAGGGATGAACTCATAAAACACCTGATTGTCTAACAAAAGTAACAAATCGGATGAATCGGGTGAATATTGAACCCCAAAATAACCCTCCGATGCATTGTAAGTTTCCCAATAATTCATTTTGGAAGACTTAATCAGCTTTTCGTACTGATCACGATAAGGTACAAAACTAACACCACCATGAAAAAACACCTCTAAGTTAGGCCATATATCCGATATGCTTTGTCCTGTCTCATTGTTTATCTTTTTCAGTAACACTAACATCCACGACGGAACGCCCAACAATGAACGAATGTCTTGCTTAACAGCATAATCCATAAGCCTTTGCAATTTCACATCCCAATCCGGTATCAATGATATCTCTTCAGGTGTACGTCTTCGCTTTGCCCACCAAGGTAAGTTCTTAACCAACACTGCCGATATATCTCCTGTAAAAATACCTTCACCAATAGTGTTCACTTGCTGACTTCCTCCCAACACAAGCGCTTTTCCAAACATAAATTTATTTTCAGGAAAGTGCTTGGCATATAATGCCAACATATGATGACCACCTCGATAGTGGCAATATTTCAATGACTCTTTTGTAACAGGAATATATTTGCTTTTATCATTGGTTGTGCCCGACGACATTGCAAACCATTTAACGGGAGTATCCCAAAGCACATTGGGCTTTCGTTCGTTAATAATTAGATCTAAGTAGGGCTTCAAATCATCGTAGCCCATAATCGGGACCAACCTCTTAAAATCTTCTGGTGACTTTATCTGATCAAATTGGTTCTTTTCGCCAAAATAGGTGCGCCGTCCGTGCGATATGATATAATCAAACGTTTGCAATTGTTTTTCCCATGGCTTCTCCAAAAAACTATCTATTGGCTTATAGATAGCAGAGAATATAGAATCAAATATAAATTTAACCATTCCCAATTATTTATTTTTATCACAAAGATAATGGATGCTTGCAAAAAGCAACCATAAAAGTTCAATTGTTTAGCCTTTAATGTGAGTTGTGAGACGATAAACCATCAACTTTCAGTGTTTTTGAAAAGAATAAGTTTAAAACCATGTCTTTTTAAGTAGTGTATGGTATGTTGCAAGAGCTATATTTACAACTTCTACTCTAGCCAATACGACTGATTTTCTCTAATCTATCCTCGTCAATTAGTTTTATTTTCCTTCCATCCAACGAAATGATTCGCTCATTCTCAAAAATAGACAATGTGCGTATTGCGTTAGATGTGGTCATGTTCGATAAATTAGCCAAATCTTCACGTGCCAAGTATATACTTATGGTAGCTCCATCCTCCTCTAGCCCGTAGCTATCTTTTAGAAAGAGAAGCGACTCAGCCAATCTGCCTCTAATGTGCTTTTGTGTCAAATTCACTATCCTTTGGTCAGAAATACCCATATCTACTGACAACAATTGAATAAAAAACATGGCCAAAGTTCCGTTGTTGCGTAAAAACTGTTCCACAATACTCATAGAGATAAGGCATATCTGAGAAGACTCAAACGCAGCAGCCGATGTGACAAAGGGTTCTTGTGCAAAATAGGCTCGGTATCCAAAATACTGAACAGGCTTTACCATCCGTATTATCTGACTGCGCCCTCCCACACCCTCCTTATATATCTTTACTTTGCCTTTCAGCAAACACATTAGGTCTTGCGGCGTATCGTTTTCGTAATATATAACCTCGTTTTTTTTGTAAGAAACAAAACGAGCATCCTCGCGCAACAGCTCGTGTTCCTTTTCATTCAACACTCTCCAGATGTCGGGCAGCGTTGCTGATATATCTATTGGTTTTATTCTTCTCACTGTTTCTATATATTGAACTGTATGTTATAAAACATTGTTGTAGAACACAAAAATAAAGAAAATATCTTGAAAAGTGCCATTTTTAGTACTTTTTAAAATGATAAACATCAAAATATAGAATGTTTCCATATTTTTTTCACTCTTTACATTTAAACTTTCTGTTAGAAATCTATCTATTATTAAATAAAACTTGTAAGTTTGCACTATACACAACTACAACTACTCAGAATGAAGAAAGTAATCCTATGCGTTTTTATATTATTGCTCTCAACTACTTCTACAATTTTTTCGCAAGAAAAAAATGAAACAGTAGAATCTATACTAGAGAAAGCTATGAAAGCGGCAGAATCATATGCTGAAGCAGTAGAAGAGTACGATGCCGAAGTTTATATGCGTGTATACGTAGAAACGCTCAAGAAAAACTGGCTCTATCGCTATACCCATCTCATTCCAAATTTTGTGATGCACAATCGCAACGGCGACGAAGGAGTAATAGAGGTGCTTAGCGATCTCAGATTTACATACCCCAACAACTACACAGCCGATATAAAAAACCTATCGGGAACATTTACGCAAAAAAACATAACGGAATTATTACCCACCAATCTTATCAACCTCAATGTGTACAGTGAAATGTCTTGCAACGAACTTTTTTTTATGCCACTGCGCGAGACCTCTAAAAAATACTACCGTTACGAGCTAAAACGAACTTTCACTCAAAATGGAACAACATTCTGCACCATCTCATTTACCCCCATCTACAAATCGCCAAAACTGCTAGAGGGTACTTTTGTGATTGAAAAAGACACTTGGCGCGTGACACAGTTTGTGAGTGAAGGTATAGATCTAGCTTCTGAGTTTTCTATTGAGCTCAATATGGGCAACACTGTATCAACCAAGATGCTCCCAATAAATGCAGTCATTCATCAAAAATTCTCTTATTTAGGTAATGTCGTAACAAATCGAAATTTAGTCAATATCAACTACAAATTAATAAAACTTAATCCCAAAAGGGAAAAAGAAAAAAATTTAAATGTAAGCAATTTTTTCAAAGTAAGACTCGATTCTGTGCCCATCCAAAACAATTCTCTATTTTGGGAAAAATCACGCAAAATACCTTTGCAAACCAAAGAAAAAGAACTCTTAGATGAGTTTTACCTCGAACAATTACGTGAGAAGCAGAAAGAAGCAGCTAAAATGGGTAAGGATTCCCTTGACGATAATAAGAACAACACCATGGAGTGGGCAAAAACGATGGTGATGGACTCCCGCTACAAATACAAAGCTACAAGCATCACATACGGAGGCATTTTCAACCCTGCATTATTCGGTTACTCATCTTTCGATGGATTGACCTATGGGCAGGAAGTAAAAGTAAACTATGAACTCAAAAGACAATCGAGCCTAGAGTTCAATGCCTTTGTGGGCTACATGTTCAAACGCAAAGAGTTGTTTACCGACATATCTGCTGCCTGGAACTACAATCCCACCCATCTTGGAAGGCTTTCCATCTCTGTAGGCAATGACAACAAAACCTATAGCTCTATCTTCCTCCAAGAGATTCAAGACAGTCTTGTAAACAATGGTCTCAATATAAAAGATCTTGCCTTCGATTACTACAAAAATTATTACCTGCGCATATACAACACTGTGGAGGTTGCAAACGGATTCTCCATTGGTACAGGGCTCGATTATCACATACGTGATGCCACAGATAATAAAGTGGACGAATCGGCTATAATATCCTCCATATCTATGGACAATACACCACCCAATGGCAATGGCACCGAGGGAATCACCAAATTGTTTAAACGCCGCAAGACATTCGCTCCTGTCCTCACCCTCACTTGGACTCCCGAACAATATTACCGTTTCGAACGAAGACAAAAAATATACGTTCGCTCTCGCTTTCCTACTATGAAAGTAGAGTTTTCTAAAGGACTCAAAGGAGTGTTGGGAAGTGCATCTGAATACAATAGATTTGAATTCGACATCAGTCAGAACATACAACTCGACCTCATGAAATCATTTCAATACCACATTGGAATGGGGTTCTTCAGCAATCAGAAGTCAGAATATTTTACCGATTTTGAGTATTTTGCCAAGCGAAATTTCCCCGACACATGGGACGATGGGATTGGAGGTGTTTTCAATCTGCTCGACAGGCAATTTTACAACGCCTCCGACACTTACATTCAAAATCATTTCATGTATGAGTCTCCCTTTCTTATACTCAACCTCGTACCTGTACTAGCAAAAGGGGTAGTAACCGAAAGACTCTACATGAGCCATCTCTACAATCCCTACATCCGTTCGTATGCCGAGTTTGGTTATGGCATTGGCAATAATTTTCTCAACGCTGCTGTATTTGGATCGTTTCACAAACTTAAGTTTCATGAAGTGGGGTTCAAAGTGTCGTTGAATGTGTTTAAAAAATAAGTTGGAATTAAGAGTTAAGAATTAAGAATTTAGTGCAGTATGGTGCTGATTGAGGACGATTTAGAATGTTGAAATAGTGTGCTATCCTTGAGCCTATCGAAGGGAGATAAAAAATGGACGATTGACAATGATTCAAATACTTGTTACAATTGAATAACCTTTTCATTCCGACAAAAAGTGTGGAATCTGTTTGACTATTCTGCATATTTTGAACAGATACTTCACTATATTCAACATGACAGGTAATTTATTTTGTTTTAAGACCTGCAGGGCTGGCATATTCCAGTCCAGGCTATGGGTGGTAGCCTGATAATAACAAGAGAAGACTGCAAGCCTGACATAAGAATAAAGCGATAAAACTATTCATCTGTGAATATTAAAAACATCAGTGGTCCCGTTAGTCATCGAAATCAATATAATCACAATACATCAATGGTCTAAACAATTAAACTCTTTTAATTCAGTCACAGTATCTTCGCTCCTAATGATGTAAGTAGTGTTGCGTGCACGCGTCATGCCCACATACAGAATAATTTTCAATCTGTCCTCTTTGCGTTTCATCTCTATTATATAATTCGATTCGTCAAAGCCAAAGAGAATCACATTATCAAATTGTAAACCCTCCGCATTGAAAATAGAGATAAACAAAGGCGTAGTCGAATTGAAGTCGTGATTTCTTAAATCGCCATTTATCTCATAGTAATTGTGTTTCACACCCTTGATTTTCAGATAATAAGAGAGCTCGGCAAATCTATTGTTATTCGGACATATTATCGCTACTCTACTATCTTCCCCCTCCAATGCTTTTATTCTCTCAGCTATAGCCTTCAACTCATCGCCATAGTTAATATCAACAGCACTATATTTCACATCATTTGCAAGCGGCTCCATTTCACAACAATCTTTTTTGGCCTTTCCATCTACACTATCATTAAAAAAATAGTCCCTCACCCTCATCAGTTTATTCGAAACAAGACCTTTGTAATCATAATCGAGCTCTCTATGAATACAATCACTAATTATAGTCTCCCGCACAACTTTGTTGTCATACAGAGCCTGTCTGAAATCGCCATAACAAACAATTCGTTCTGACATGCGCTTTATCAATTCCCACTCTTTTTCTAAATAGTCTTGTACCTCACTCACTACAGTCAAGCAATACTTCTTCTCAATCTCCTCGTCAAGCAAGTTTGTCAGTATGCTATCGTAGTTGTCTCTATAATCGGAGTTCACATCAATACTTATTCTAAAATCGCCAGCCATTTTCCAAAAAAACTTATCCTTGTTCTCAATTTTGGCCTGCTCTCTCACCTCCAACTCTTTTAAAGCTGTGCTTATATAGCCATACATAGCATTGTTAGACACCATAAAAAGCGAGCAGTCGCCATTGGCCTCTACCACGTTGCGCATGCTATACAAACAAGTCAGAGCTTTGCCACTCCATGGCGGACCTTCCAGAAAAATGTGTTCTTTTGTATCTGTGCAAAAAATGATAAGCTCCTTTTGTTCTTCCGACAATTGCGGGTAAGGTTTTAGTATTGACATAGTTATTAGGGTGTTTTAAAAAAATTCGCTTTCTAACATATTGGTTGTTTCATTTCAAAAAGCAAGATAGCTATTCCGTGGCAGTTTAGTGAATGATTTGATTGAATATTTAGCGGTGAGGGGTAACTATTTGTTGTTCTTACATATCGCAGGTATCAAAGATTGCCTGCCAATGAAATTAAATGATAGATTTTAATAGGTTTTTGTCAACGATTTTCTGACACGGCTAAGAACCTTAGAATTGTCAACGGTGTTCTGTTAAATAACAAAGATATAGAAAGAATCGAAAAGCTCTTTGATTTGGTTGTTATTGCATTTATTTGGGCTTTAAATTCTCATAATCAATCAAATATAGATACTTATTTTTTCATGTACTTACAAATGCACAAATAGTTTCATCAAGGATAAGTCAAGACTTGTCCCTACAATGCTTCCTCTTTAAACAGATTCTTCACTACGTTACCAATGACATGTTTTTACAACTGGCTGATTAATAGATTTATCACTTTTATTCTTATGTCAGGCTTCCAGCTACTCTTGCTTCTATCAAACTATTACCCAGACCTATAGCCTGGGCTATAATATATCAGCCCTTCGGGCCTCACAAAGTATCTAACTTCTATGTCATTTTCTTCTTTTTGCCCAATGAAAAATTGGCTTATATCTCTGAAAGACAGTGAATTTCACATACTCTTCATACAGATTTTTTCCAATGGTAAGAATGATAGTGATATTGACCCTCCCCACCAAAAAAAGCCTCACTCCCAAAAAAAGAAGTGAGACTTTCGTTCAAAGAAACTCTTCAACATAGCTTTAAATCTTTAGAAGGCAGGGCTTCTAGTGGGCTATGATTAAACTAGTGCCCAATGATTGATGAATTATTACAGAATGCGAACGCATTGCCATGAGATTGCGATTGCATTGCTTTTGATTTTTCAATCATGTAGCGATATGATAAAGTCCATTATAAATGACTTCGTCTTTTTGATGTTGAGTAGGACACATTTGGTAGTTTATCGGTATAAAGAAGGTTAGACAAGCGAAATGAAAAAAGCTTGAAAGCATTTCAGTCAGCCATGAAGAGGTGGGGAGATAAAGTCAGGTCATCGAAAAAGAGATGCGAAAGCCATAGCACCCCTAATGCAAAGGAAAGGAAAGGAAAGGAAAGAAAAGGAAAGAATAATACTAATACAAATACCAAGAGTGTGTTTAATTTTAGAAAATCGATGCTTGACTATGGATTCAATCAAGAATTGGTGGACGAGTGGTTGGCTGTTCGAAATAAGAAAAAAGCAATTAACAGTGAGTTTGTATTAAAACTATTTTTATCAACAACACCAAACAGAGATTACCGTCAAAATTATCCAAGATTACATTGCGTTGATTACCTATTCACTCACGCTGTTCGACTATCAGCATGGATGTTTGGACATCACCCCTACCCTTCAGTACAATAAACTAACAACACTTTCATTTACTTATAATCCCATCGAAAAAAAAGTTTTCACAAAGCAAAATTGGACCTTTTTTAGCACTGCTTCTTACAATAGTTTCAATATTGCAGGGCTTGGTGCAGGTGTTTATTACAAAAACAGAGGACTGCACTACAAGTATTTGTGGAACACACTTACAAAAGAAAATGGACACGAACTGGGTGTGAATATTATGTTTTAATGTGAAAATAAAAACGAGTATTATTCAATTTTGTCATTCGTATTTCTTTTATACTTATCTTTGTAGCGCAATTAGAAGAAAGAATAATTGAACCTCTTTTTATGTAAAACATTGCATCCACCGTGGATTTGGTGAACATGGCATGAAATTCATATCCACGGTGGAGCCCATGTAAAAAAGAGAAATGAACGAGATTTTGCGGATAGGAGAACCCCATAAAGAGCTCAATAATTAACAAAACAAGTACCATGAATGCAAAAATTAACGGACAAATGAGATTAACAGCTAGGACGACTGATTTTGGGAGCAATAACCACGCAATAATGGGAGAAAGTAACCATTTAGAGCTGTTAAATGATGAAAAATCTTCTTTTAATGCAACCCACATCGATGTTTTGAGCTCTCCCCCATAGTGTTTGCAATTTTTATTGCATTTCTACATTTTCACAGCGGTAAAAATGTTGTAAAAAATATAAGAAGGAAATAATGGATCAACTGCTGGCGCCAATTTATAATAATCCGGTAGCGATGAAGCATCTATTCAATGATATCTGTCATATTGAACTTAGTGAAATATCTGTTTATATATAGCAGAATAGTTTCACAGATTCCTCACTACGTGTTCGAATGACAGTAAGTTTGAGATTACTTGCCAATTGTCAATTGTCAAATAATTGAAGACCTTAGACAAGCTCAGAGGGATCATTTGTAATTCGTAATTGATTATTATTAGCACCCAAAGCAAAAAACTATTATGTTTGCTACTCGTTTAAGTAATGTACCACTACAATAGTGGAAAACAAACACTCTCATTCAAGAAAAAAAATACTATAATACAATGAAGAAAGTTCTTATTACCTACAAACTCAACCCTGAAATAGCCAAAGAGCTAGACGGGAAAGTAGAATATGTGCTCCCTGAGAAATCTAATTTCAGTCGTGAAGAAGTGCTGGAGATGATAGCAGATTTTGATGTGTTAGTTCCCAATTTCACCTTCTACACCGATAAAGAGATAATGGACAAAGGCACCCGATTGAAATTAATTTCCAATTTTGGCGTTGGCTATAACAATATAGATGTGGAATATGCAAAGGAAAAAGGCATCACCGTTACCAATATCCCCCATTCTGTGACAGAGCCTACTGCAGAGTTTGCATTTGCATTGCTTTTGGCAGCAGGTAGAAAAGTGGCCTATTACGACAGAAAAATTAGAACACCCGAAGGGATTAGTTGGGGGCTGTATGCTGAAGCAGGTGTGCCGATATATGGTAAATCATTGGGCATTATAGGCATGGGACGCATTGGTCAAGCATTGGCTCGCAGAGCTGTGGCTTCGGGAATGTCCATTGTTTATCACAATCGAAACCGACTTGACAAATCAATTGAGGATAAATACAATGCTCGCTATGTATCACTAGACAAACTTTTGAGTGAATCTGACTATATTTCG
>SMEQ01000211.1_pt1 | contig 18956 bp, 13 predicted proteins | sample 2456281 | NCBI WGS metagenome assembly SMEQ01 (sample SAMN10132596, study PRJNA489261) | soil metagenome | isolation source: day1 antibiotic-loamy sand soil ammended with raw manure from dairy cow... | place: USA | collected 2015-04-01
GTAAGTAACTATTATGTAGGGTTGTTCTGTTTTTTGTAGCCGTGCAAGCACCTCAGTGCGAAGAATTTCGTTTGCAGGGTCTACCTGTCCATATTTAGCAGCTCGTTTGTATGCCGAGGGGAAAAAAAGCATCCCTTTCTTATCCAATATCTGATTTAAATCGTGGTAGAAATAGCCAGCATTCTCCAGGTTATTTAAAATATAGACATAGTTTTTTGCTTCACGACTAAATAGCGATGCTGCAAACATCGCTTTAGCCGAGCCGTGCAATCCTTTTATTGAAAGAGATTTTACCTCCTTCAATAATTTACTTGTAGCTGTAACGTTGGCTTTTGAGCCAAATAGATTTTGTAGTTTTGAAATTTCCAAATTGTAGATTTTAACTCACAAAGGTAGTCTTTTCGTGTAAAATGAGCAAACTAATTTATAGCTACTGCTTTTTGTGCTTTTTAGATAATATGAAAGCATTATTAAAAAGATATTTAGCCTTACATACTCTACGATAGCTCTAGCAGAATTTATTTGAGGCTTTTGTGAGATACAAAACCATTAGTTGAACGCTATTGCCTGATAATAGAGCTATTATAAACTTATGAGAAATAAGTTATGACTTCAGAAGTTTATGTTTGACATTTAAAAAAGACATATTTGTTTTTAAAAACTGTAAGCGAAGGAGTTTTTATCAACAAAAATAACTATAAATACCACAACATATAAAGCCAATTATATAGCCTGCTACAATAAGCTTGCAAATAGATTGGTGAGAAAAATAAGGTTTTATCGATTAGTTAATATTTTTGAAAATTACTACACTAATCTACAAGTCATCTATTTTAGCTATCTTTGTACTCCTAATTTTTAATTTGAAATAATTTTATGAATACAAATTTAGAATACACACCCGACTACATATTTGAGTCAAGCTGGGAAGTTTGCAATAAAGTGGGCGGTATATATACAGTATTATCATCTCGTGCAAACACACTTCAAAAAGAACATAAAGATAAAGTCATATTTATTGGACCCGATATATGGGATGAAAACGAAAGCCCATGGTTCAAAGAAGATGCAACACTACATAAAGAGTGGCGAGAATATGCCTTCTTAAACGAAAGTTTGTCAATCCGAATTGGTCGCTGGGATGTTCCAGGAGAGCCAATAGCTATATTGGTAAACTTCGAAAAGTTTTACGAACACAAAAACGACATATATGGTCAGATGTGGAGACTCTATGGAGTAGACTCATTGCCATCTTACGGTGACTATGATGAATCTAGCATGTTTGCTTATTCTGTGGGTAATGTAATCGAGAGCTTCTATAAATTCCACAAATTGCAAGACAAGCATGTTATAGCACACTTCAACGAGTGGATGTTGGGAATGGGAGCCTTATATGTGAAACATTTTGTGCCAAAGATAGCCACTATGTTTACTACACATGCCACTTCTATTGGCAGATCTATTGCAGGAAACAATTTGCCTCTCTATAAATATTTCAACAATTACAATGGCGACCAAATGGCGCAAGAGTTGAATATGGTTTCTAAACACTCTATAGAGAAAATTACTGCACACAATGTAGATTGTTTTACCACGGTGAGCGATACTACAGCAAGAGAGTGTGTTCAATTGTTAGAAAAAGAACCTCATGTAGTTACTCCTAATGGCTTTGAAAAAGGCTTTATACCAAAAAAAGGAGCTTATACAAGAAAGCGCAACAAAGCGCGTAAAACACTTTCTGATGTAACACAAGCTTTGCTGGGATACCCTATTGCTCCTAATTCACTTTTTGTAGCACTTAGCGGTAGATATGAATATAAAAATAAAGGTATAGATGTTTTTCTTGACTCTCTTAATAAATTGCGAGCAAACACATCTTTGAAAAAAGATATAGTTGCATTTGTAATGGTTCCTGCATGGGTAAAAGAGTATCGCGATGACTTGCAGCAGCGATTGCAAGAAAAAGGGAAAAAAGCTGCAAGTAAAGCATTGCCATTTCCTTTCTTGACACATGATTTGCATCAACCAGAAAACGATCCTCTTCTATCTCAAGTAGAAAGACTAGGATTTACCAACTCTAAAGACGAGAAGGTGAAAATAATCTTTGTGCCATCTTATCTCAATGGCGATGATGGTATATTTAATGCTTCGTACTACGATTTATTGATTGGCTTAGATGCTACAGTATTTCCATCATACTACGAACCATGGGGATATACTCCGCATGAGAGTATTGCTTTTTCTATACCAACTGTCACTACTTCACTGTCTGGTTTTGGAGTATGGGCATCAAAAATGGAGAATGTATACGGAATAGACGATGGAGTAGAAGTAATACAAAGAAATGAAGACAATTGTGATGAGGTTTCAGATAAAATTGCAGATGCCTTGATAAATTTGTCGCAAAAAAACAAAAAAGAGATAGAGCAAACAAGAAGTGCAGCCCTAAAACTAGCAGATTCTGCAGATTGGGAGCACTTTATTGTGCACTACGAAGAGGCTTATTGCAAAGCATTGCATAACTCAATTGTAAGGTTATCAAGCAATAATGGCGATTGTGAGTAAAAAATACACTATATTCGCACTGTGATGTATGTATATGAAGTCTAGTGTCTTACTGTTAACACTAGAACCCTAATCGTATAAACAAAAAGAAGAAAATAATAAAACGAATAAATAATAAAAAAATGATTATTAAAACAAGTCATGCAAATTCGCCAAATTGGAAAGATTTGCAAATACATTCTATTTTACACGAGGAGTTACTCCCGTTAGAAGAAATAGTTCGCAATCTTTGGTGGACTTGGAATGAAGAAGCTAAAGCATTATTTGAAAAATTAGACCCGGTTTTTTGGGAGAGTGGTGATAAAAACCCAGTTGAATTGTTACAAAGCTTAACAAACGAACGTTGCGAGGAGATTATCAAAGACAAAGCACTCATGAAAGATTTGCATATTGTATATGACAAATTTAATGAGTACATGGCTGAAAAACCTAATAATGACAGACCAAGCATTGCCTATTTCAGTATGGAATATGGAATGACTCATGTGCTGAAAATATATTCGGGTGGTTTGGGTGTACTTGCTGGTGACTATTTAAAAGAGGCTAGCGATAGTAATGTAAACATGACAGCTGTAGGATTTCTTTACAGATATGGATACTTTACACAATGGTTGGCACTAGATGGTCAACAAGAAGCTAAGTATGAGGCTCAAAACTTTGGAAGTTTGCCAATTACTATGGTTAAAAATGTCGATGGTACTCCTTTTATACACGAAGTAGGATTTCCAGGTCGCAATGTTAAAACTCATGTTTGGGAAGTAGCTGTTGGTAGAATCAAATTGTATTTGATGGACACCGATGTTGAATCAAACAGTCACGACGACCGCTCTATCACTCATAAACTATATGGTGGAGATTGGGAAAACCGCATGAAACAAGAGTACCTGTTAGGCATTGGTGGAATGCAGTTGCTTGAAAAATTAGGTATAGAGAAAGATGTTTATCACTTAAACGAAGGACACGCATCTCTTATTAATGCAGAGCGTCTGAACTATTATATAAATGAAAAAGGCCTCTCTTTTAATCAAGCTAAAGAGGTAGTAAAATCTTCTTCATTATATACTGTTCATACTCCTGTTCCTGCTGGTCACGACTACTTCGAGGAAGATGTGATAAGCCGCTACATGGGTAATTTTGCTAATAAGTTGGGCATTTCGTGGCAGCAATTTATGGATATGGGACGTGAAAATCCTGGAAGTAATGAGCGTTTCTCTATGAGTGTTTTTGCATTGAATACAGCGCAAGAGGCAAATGGAGTGAGTTTACTTCATGGAAAAGTATCAAGAAAGATGTTCCAACCAGTTTGGAAAGGTTATTTCCCAAAAGAACTGCATGTAGGACACGTAACTAATGGTGTTCACTTGCCAACATGGGCATCATCTACTGTAAAAGCTATTTACAACGATAACTTTGATGAAACATTTATTAACGATCAATCAAACCTTGATATTTGGAATAAAATACACGATGTAGCCGACGAAGATATTTGGAAAATGCGCATGGTGTTGAAAGAGAGGCTAGTTGAATATATCCGTACAGAGTTTAAAGAAGGATGGTTGAAAAATCAAGCCGATCCACGTCGTTTAATGACTGTGGTAGATGGCGTTAACCCAAAAGCTCTTATTGTAGGTTTTGGACGTAGATTTGCTACATACAAGCGTGCACATCTTTTATTCTCAGATTTAGATAGACTTGCTAAAATTGTAAATAACCCAGATCGTCCAGTTCAGTTTATCTTTACCGGAAAAGCGCATCCAGCCGATGGAGGTGGACAAGGTTTGATTAAACAAATTATTGAAATATCGCGTCGTCCAGAATTTTTAGGGAAAATAATTTTCTTAGAAAACTACGATATGCGATTGGCAAAGCGTTTAATTTCTGGTGTTGATGTTTGGCTAAATACACCTACTAGACCATTAGAGGCTTCTGGTACTTCTGGTATGAAAGCTGCTATGAATGGCGTGTTGAACCTTTCTGTACTTGATGGCTGGTGGTATGAAGGTTATCGCGAAGATGCTGGATGGGCATTATCTGATGAGAGAGTTTACGAAGATCAAAGTTTCCAAGATTCATTTGATGCTTCAACAATCTACTCTTTCATAGAAAATGAGATTGCTCCTGTTTATTTCGATCAAGATGAAAATGGTTGTTCTCACGGATGGGTTAAATTTGTGAAGAAATCATTGGCTGAGATAGCTCCTGTGTATACTACTAAAAGAATGATGGACGACTACTTCTCTAAGTTTTACAATGTTCTTGCCAAGCGTGCTAAATTTATCTCTGATAATGAGTATGCAAAAGCAAAAGAAATTGCTGCTTGGAAAGAAGAAGTAGCTACTAACTGGGATAATTTTGAAGTAGTAAAAGTTAATTACGATTGTGGTCAACATGTTAAGCAAGGAGTTAAATCCAACACTTTGTGTGGCGAGGTTGTAATAGACAAGAAAGATATGCAGGGTGATTTAGGTGTTGAGTTTGTTGTTGTAAAACACGATTCTACAACCAATGATGTTAAATATCTAGACTCTTACGAATTTGAATTGGTGAAACAAGAAGGTTCTAAGTTGTTTTTCGAAATACATCATACAATGGAGATTCCAGGTGTACATCAGTATGCGTTGAGAGTATTCCCTAAAAATGCAGATCTTCCACATAGAATGGACTTTGCATACGTTCGCTGGATAAGCTAATAAAATTCGAAAGATTCGAAATTTATAAATTATAAAAAAAGGTGTTCGTTGTTTAAAAACAACGAACACCTTTTTTATTTTGTCTTATTTCTCAGTAATTATTACTCTATTCTGCTGGTTTTAATCCAATAGTGAAATGGCGCATTATTGGCGCTTCGTATGTTATTTCATAACCACGTGTTATCTCTTCGCGTCTGTCATACACATTCTTCAATGCAGCAGCTACCACATCCATATGATTGTTGGTATAGGTACGTCGAGGTATTGCTAAACGAAATAGTTCTAATTTGGGGTATCTATTTTCATGCGTCATTGGATCGCGGTCTGCCAAAAGTGCACCAACCTCTACACCCCTTACACCTGCTTCTAGATATAGTTCAATGCCTAAAGTTTGAGCTATAAACTCTTCTTTTGGAACATGGGTTAATATCTTTTTTGCATCCACAAATATAGCATGTCCTCCTGCAGGGCGTTGATATGGAATGTTGTACTCGTCCAGTTTTTGTCCAAGATATTCAATCTGTTTGATGCGTGTTTCAAGATATTCAAAATCGGTACCTTCATAAAGACCTTGAGCCAATGCATTCATGTCTCGGCCCGACATACCGCCATAAGTAATAAAGCCTTCGTTCATAATACATATTTTTTGGCAATCTTTCCACAGTTGTTCAGATTTGAATGCTACAAAACCACCCATGTTTACTATCGCATCTTTTTTAGACGACATGGTCATAATATCGGCATAAGAGAACATCTCTCTCACTATCTCTTTCATCGATTTATCAGCATATCCCTTCTCACGTGTTTTTATAAAGTAGGCGTTTTCTGCAAATCTAGCCGAGTCCATTTGAAGTGGCACATCATACTTAATACACAAAGCAGACACCTCTTTTATGTTTTGCATAGAAACAGGTTGTCCACCAGCGGTGTTGTTTGTAACAGTAAGTACTACAGCAGGAATTTTCTCTTTTGGATATTTCTTTAGCACAGCTTCAAGCTTGGCAATGTCTACATTTCCTTTAAAAGGAATTTCTAGTTGCGTATCAGATGCTTCGTCTATGGTGCAGTCTGCAGCAATTGCTTTTCTAAACTCAATGTGCCCTTTGGTAGTGTCGAAGTGTGAGTTGCCAGGCAGTATATCCCCCTCTTTTATAATAATAGAGTAGAGAACATTCTCAGCGGCTCTTCCTTGGTGAGTGGGAATAAAGTAGTCGTAGCCTAAAATGTCTTTTATTGCATCTTTCATTTTGTAGTAAGAGCGTGAACCAGCATAGCTTTCATCGCCTTCCATCATTGCCGACCATTGTTTGTCGCTCATAGCACCTGTGCCCGAGTCTGTGAGTAGGTCTATAAACACATAGTCGCTCTTCAATCCAAATAGGTTGTAATTAGCCTCTTTAATCCAATTTGCTCGCTCTTCACGCGTGCTTCTCTTAATAGTTTCGACCATTTTGATACGGTACGATTCTGCAAATGGTAATTTCATGATTATTCTGTTTTATATGTTTTGGGTATTAATATAGCATTTGCAAAAGAGTAGTTTCTCTTTGTGCAAAAATGTTTTTATAAAATGATATAGGAATGGTGTATCACTATCGGGTTGATAGCGACACATGTAAAGACTTCATAAGGTGAAATGAAGTCTTTAATATTTATATGTATCTCTACGTTTGATGTTAAGGTATTGCTTTTTTCGTGTCATGCTCACATTGTGTTTTATGTTTAAGGCAAAGTTTTATTCTTCTAATTCATCTTCATCCTCATCTTGAAGCCTTTCAAACTCTTCTGCTTCTTCTTCATAGTCATAAAAAAGAAAATCGTTGTATGGAAAACGAGTTATATGAACCTCTTTAGCTTTGTCGTAAATTAGTCTTTTTAGCTCGTCTATATTTTCATTCTCTTTTGCCGAGATGAAAATACAGTCTTCGTTTAATTTACTCATCCACGATTTTTTCAATTCTTCTAAAGAGATATTTTCTTCAGTTTCGGGTGTAAGGTCGTCTTCGTCTTTTGGGGTGTAAGAAAATGCATCTATTTTATTGAATACAATAATAGTAGGTTTCTCGTCTTTCTCAATTTCGAATAGCGTTTTCTCAACAATCTCTATTTGCTCTTCAAAACCAGGATGAGAAATATCCACCACATGTATCAATATATCAGCTTCGCGTACCTCGTCTAGTGTAGATTTAAAAGATTCTACCAAGTGTGTAGGTAGTTTTCTAATAAACCCAACAGTGTCTGTCATTAAGAAAGGTAGGTTGCCAATTACTACTTTCCTAACTGTAGTGTCGAGTGTTGCAAAAAGTTTATCTTCAGCAAATATTTCCGATTTGCTGAGTACGTTCATAAGAGTAGATTTACCCACATTGGTATACCCAACAAGTGCTACGCGTACAAGTTGGCCACGATTTTTGCGTTGTACAGCTTTTTGCTTATCAATAGCAATAAGGTCTTTTTTTAGTTTAGATATTTTGTCAAGAATAATTCTACGGTCGGTCTCAAGCTGTGTTTCACCCGGTCCACGCATGTATCCACCACCACGCTGGCGGTCAAGGTGAGTCCACAAACGCGTTAGTCTTGGCAGCATATATTGATATTGTGCCAACTCTACTTGTGTCTTGGCATTTGCAGTTTGAGCCCTCATGGCAAAAATCTCCAAAATAAGGCTCGTTCTGTCCAGTATAGGCACTTCAAGTATCTTTTCTATGTTCCTTATTTGTCGTGCCGATAGTTCGTCATCAAAAATAACAAGCCCTATTTCGTTGTCGCTCTCTTGTTGGCTTTCTATGTATTCTTTTATTTCGTCCAACTTTCCTGTTCCTACAAAAGTAACAGAGTTGGGCATAGTTAAGCGCTGCGTTATTCTATGAACGGGTTTAATTTTTGCTGTCTCAGCTAGAAAATCCAACTCATCTAAATATTCAGTTACTTGCTCTTCGGTCTCTTCTTGCGTGATGAGTCCTACCAGAATAGCGTTTTCGGTTTTTAGATCAGTTGCTATAAAATCTTTCATCTATTATTCTTATGGTTGTTCTTTATGTTGTTGCAAACTAGTTAAATAGTTGACTGTTTAACTAGAATGTAATATAAGTAATTAATTCTATTACAAATATAATCAAATATTCATAGAATTAATAATTTATTTTTTCTATCACCAAAAAGGTTTAGTAAAGTTTCTAATCAACTTCAATTCAAACTCATTCAGTTAATTAATAAGCTTGCTGTTTAGGTTAGTAGATTTATTTCGCTTAAAAGTGAGCAATCTTGTTAGTGTTTAAGAAGGTCTTTTCGTTCGCCTTTTAAAACTGGTAAAGATAATTGATACTTAACAGCCAAAAAACGAATTAAAATAACAACAGCTGCCGTAGAAAGTTCTATGAAAATTACATTCAAATCAGTTTTCATAGAGAGTGTTACAAACACTATACCCCCAACAACGCACGCCAATGCGTAGATTTCCCTCCTGAATATTAGGGGAATTTCGTTTATTAGTACATCGCGGATCACTCCACCAACTGCTCCTGTGCTAGTGCCCATAATTACCGCAACCCATGGTGCAAAACCTAAGTTGAGTGTTTTTTCGGCTCCAACCACTACAAACAGTGCAAGACCAATACTGTCGAAAGCAAAGAAAGCACTGTCGAGACGTATCAGATGGTTATGAAAAATCATTACAAAAATCAAGGCAAAAAGGGTACACCATAAGTAAAACGGATTGTTCATCCAAAAAGGAGTTACACCTAATAGTAAGTCACGCAAAGTACCCCCACCTACAGCAGTAGTCAAGCCCACAACATAAGCGCCAAATAAATCAAACTTTTTGGCCGATGCTAAACGAATACCACTAATTGCAAAAGCAAAAGTTCCTATGAACTCTATTATATCTACAAATTGAATCGCACTAAAATCAAACATCTAATTATTTATTAGTTCAACATATGTTTCACTATTTATTACTTCTCGCGAATTTCCGACTTTACTAAATAATCATTCCGCTTGCCAGGCAAATGTTTTCATTAGTATCATATATTACGCCAAACTGCCCTGCAGCAATTCCTTGTATTTTTTCGTCAGATATTATTTTGTATAAATCTCCTTGTCTTGATATTCTACCTTTTGTAAACTCAGGAGTGTGGCGTATTTTAAAAGTAATGTCTTTTTCATCGTCAAACTCCCCCCACACATCTTTTGTAATAAACTGAAAGCCCGAAAGACTTACCTCATGGCCATACTGATATTGGGTGTTGTATCCTTTCGAAACATATATAATGTTGCGGTTAATATCTTTTTTAATCACAAACCATGGACCACCACTCAGCCCTAAACCTTTGCGTTGACCAATTGTGTGAAACCAAAATCCCTTGTGAGTTCCTAAAATATTGCCTGTTTCTAGTTCTACTATCTGCCCTTTCTTCTCACCAAGATATCGTTTGATGAAATCGTTGTAGTTTACCTTTCCCAAAAAACAGATACCTTGACTATCCTTGCGTGCTGCCGAAGGCATATGTTGACCTTTTGCTATTTCTCTCACCTCTTTTTTCTCCATGTTGCCTATCGGAAACATCAGTTTCGAAATTTGCATATAGTCTATCTGCCCCAAAAAATAGGTCTGATCTTTCACTTTGTCCTTGGCTGTAGAAAGCCAAGTGAGCCCATCTTTTTCGGTTGTAGATGCATAGTGACCTGTAGCTATCTTATCAAATTCATGTCCCCATTTATCATTAAATACACCAAACTTTATTAGCTTGTTGCACATCATATCTGGGTTGGGTGTTAAGCCACGCTTTACATTCTCAATTGTGTATTTTACAACATTGGCCCAATACTCTTCGTGGAGCGACACTATTTCGAGCTTGCAACCATATTTCTTTGCAATATATGTAACAATCTCGATATCCTCCTCTGCAGGACAGTCAACAAAGCCATGCTCGTCTTCCATCCCAATTTTAATATAAAAAATGGTAGGGTCGTAACCTTGCTCTTTTAACTGATGAACAACTACCGAGCTGTCAACCCCACCTGATACTAACGCTGCTATTTTCATAATCTTATAATTGAAGCACAAAAATACATAGAAGTCTGCAATATATAAAACAAACTAAATACAGTGTAAGTAATTAATGTGAAAATAATTAAGATTATTCTTTACAACCAAATCACAAGCTATTATTAATTTGAAAAAGGAGTGCATAAAACTGCCAAATCAGCAACTCCTCTATGCTGTGATTACACTATTTAATAAAAAAGAAATAGATTGAAAAGAATAAATGACTATCTTTACATATTAGAATAACCTTAATATGCACCCTTATTGAGTAGGTAGCACATATTGATGTAATCTAATATGCACAATATAAAGTGATTTATAGTGTGCATTACAACCCATGTGAAAGTGTTTGCTATGGGTTTTAGAGAAGAAAACAACAACAACATATATAATGACTAACAAATGGAATTTTTTAACCCTAACAAACGAACAACAGGATAAAAAAGAAATACTAACAGACGAATTATCAATAGATCCTCATTTAGCCAAGCTGCTAGTGCAGAGAGGTATAGATACAAAAGAAAAAGCTTTTGATTTCTTTAATCCCAATTTAGCAAACCTGCACGACCCATTTCTGTATCCCGATATGGACCTTGCTGTAAAGCGCATAGAAGAGGCTATAGGTAATAAAGAGAGAATTCTTATTTATGGCGACTACGATGTAGATGGCACAACTGCTGTGGCGGTGGTTTATAAATTTTTACGCAGATTTACCAACAATATAGATTATTACATACCAGATAGGTATGACGAGGGGTATGGTATATCGTATCAAGGTGTAGACTATGCCGAGAAAACAGGTGTGAAACTTGTTATTGCCCTAGATTGTGGCATAAAGGCAATTACTAAAATTGACTATGCCAAAGAGAAAGGAATCGACTTTATTATTGGCGACCACCATATGCCCGATGAGCAATTGCCAAAAGCAGTAGCAATAGTCAATGCAAAAAGAGTCGACTCAATCTATCCATACTCTGAATTGTCGGGGTGTGGTGTAGGTTTTAAAATTGTGCAAGCATTCTCTATACGCAACAACCTGCCACTATCAGAAATAACAAACCTACTAGATATGGTAGCGGTAAGTATTGCATCTGATATAGTGCCAATGACTGGAGAGAATCGTATACTAATGTACCATGGTTTAAAGCAACTCAACTCAAATCCTAACTTTGGATTAAAGGGAATAATAGATATTTGCAGACTTGGTAGAAAAGAGCTTGCATTGGAAGATATTGTCTTTAAAATAGGGCCACGCATCAATGCTTCTGGCCGTATGATGAATGGTAAAGAGGCAGTAGAGTTACTGTTGTCAACCGACATGACATCGGCTCGCGTAAAAACAAAGAGCATAGATAAGTACAACGAAGATAGAAGAGAACTTGATAAAAAAATAACAAAACAGGCTTTCAATTATATAGATAATCATGTAAACATTGAATCGCTAAAAGGAATAGTGGTATACGATGAAACATGGCACAAAGGTATAGTTGGAATTGTAGCATCAAGGCTCACAGAGCGTTACTATCGTCCGGCAATTGTTCTTACCAAATCAAACGGTATGATTTCTGGCTCTGCTAGATCGGTTCATGGTTTTGATGTGTACAAAGCAATTGAGTCTTGTCGCGATATTTTAGAGAATTTTGGCGGGCATACTTATGCTGCTGGATTATCATTGAAAGAAGAAAATTTGCCAGAATTTAAAAGACGTTTCGAAGCCATTTCGTTCGATGAAATTGAAGTGGGAACTATTCGACCTCAATTGCTTGTTGATTTAGAAATACCACTATCTTCTATTACAAATAGTTTTGTTGCAAGTATGCTCAAATTTGCTCCCTTTGGCCCAGATAATAGCAATCCTGTTTTTATGACTCGCGGAGTTATTGACGATGGTGGTAGTAAATTGGTTGGAAGGGGTATGCAGCACATAAAAATGGAGTTAATAGATGCCACTATCGACGAGCCTATACAGGCTATTGCTTTTGGCTTTGCCGATTTTTTTAAAGACTTAAAACAGTATCAACCTATCGATATTTGTTATACGATTGAAAAAAACAGGCACAGTGGAGAAGTTTATACACAGCTCATGATTAAAGATATAAAACTGTCTAATAGATAAGTGAAGGCTTATTATTTTTTTCTAGCAATTTGAATTGTACAATGCAATCTGAACTATTTCATCAAACTTTACAGCAGTATTGGGGGTATACATCATTTAGACCATTACAGGAAGAGATTATTCAATCTGTTTATGATGGTAACGATACGCTAGGATTGATGCCTACGGGTGGGGGTAAGTCTCTTACCTTTCAAGTGCCAGTAATGGCAATGGAGGGCATCTGTTTAGTAGTTACACCTTTAATTGCCTTAATGAAAGATCAGGTTGACAACTTGAAAGAACTGGGCATAAAGGCTGCATATGTTTATTCAGGAATGAGTAGAGATCAAATAATAACAACACTTGAAAATTGCATTTTTGGTAACTTCAAGTTTCTCTATGTCTCACCTGAACGGCTTACTTCCGACATTTTTTTGATAAAGCTACGCGCTATGAATGTGTGTATGCTGGCTGTTGACGAATCGCACTGTATTTCGCAGTGGGGCTACGATTTTCGCCCATCTTACCTAAATATAGCAGAGATTCGCACGCACCTTCCTGGTGTTCCAGTATTGGCACTTACAGCCACCGCTACAAAAGGAGTAGTTGTAGATATTCAAGAAAAGCTGCTTTTTGCTAAGCCAAATGTTTTTAGAAAAAGCTTCGAAAGAAAAAATCTTTCTTATGTAGTAAGGTATAGCGAGGATAAAATAGGTGAGTTAATAAACATACTCAACTCTGTTGGCGGCACTGCTATTGTGTATGTGCGTAGCCGTAAGGGAACTAAAGATGTAGCTGAGGCTCTTGTTAGAAAAGGCATCAGGGCAAGTTATTTTCATGCAGGTCTTTCGCACGAGGTTAAAAATACAAGACAAAATGAGTGGAAGGATAATACTTGTAGAGTTATAGTCTCCACCAATGCATTTGGCATGGGTATAGACAAGCCCGATGTTCGTTTGGTAATTCATATGGACCTGCCCAACTCATTGGAAGAGTACTATCAAGAAGCTGGCAGGGCAGGGCGCGATGAGCTGAAATCGTATGCTGTTATTCTTTGGAACAAACAAGACACTATCAACTTAAAAAAGCGTGTGTCAAACTCGTTCCCTTCAAAAGAGCATATATTGCGTGTGTACGAATGCTTGGCCAATTATTATCAAATTGCAGCAGGCTCGGGCTATGGTTTGGTGCTCGATTTCAACTTAACCGAGTTTTGCAAAACCTTCCGTCTTTCTGTTTTACAGACACACCATGCGCTCAATATATTGTCGCTTGCAGGCTATATCGAATATACCGATGAGGTGGATAATCGCTCCAGATTGTTGTTTAGGGTGTATCGAAACGAGCTTTATACGCTTGGGCTCACCAAAGAGTATGATCAACTTATACACATAATACTTCGTAATTACACAGGGGTTTTTACCGACGATGTCTATATAGATGAAGCTTTTATAGGGTCTAAGATAAATAAAACTCGACAGCAGGTTTACGAAATGCTCACCACTATGTCAAAAGCAAAGTACATAAACTATGTGCCACAAAAGAAAACATCATTTATCTTTTATCCTACTTCAAGAGAAGAAAATCAGTATGTGCGTATTCCTAAAGAAGTTTACGAAAAGAGAAGAAAAAGATTTCAACTCAGAATAGATGCAATGATTGATTATGTAGAAAAAGAAACAGTCTGTAGAAGCAGAATGCTGCTTACTTATTTTGATGAACGTAAAACAAACAATTGTGGTATTTGCGATGTTTGCTTGCAAAAAAACAAAACAGGGCTTTCTAATTACGAGTTTGAAAATATTAAAACGCTTTTGTTAGATAATTTTTCCGACACAGAAAGTATACGTCTAAATGAACTAGTTGATAGCGTAAAACTCTCTATTACAGATAGTGAGAAGGTAGTTACTGTGTTGCGTTTTCTTATTGGTCAAGAGGTTTTCGACCTCGAAGATGACACTATTACTCTTTGCAAGAAAAATTAATGTGAATGTTCTTCAGTTTTTGTTTGTAGATTTTATAAAAAGTACTATCTTTGCAGTTCCAAAATTAAAAGAACGGCCCCGTAGCTCAACTGAATAGAGTATTTGACTACGGATCAGAAGGTTCCAGGTTTGAACCCTGGCGGGGTCACTTTTTCAGAAAGCTATTTCTTAAATGAAGTAGCTTTTTTTTTGTGCCTAATCAGCTGGTAATCACCCAATATAAAATAAAAAAAGCCTGATGTGTTTAATTCATCAGACTTTTTTTTATGGTCTAAAACCATCAACTTAAGTGGTTCTATATTCTTCTACTTACTTTTTAAATGCCGACGAAGCTTTCTTATAGCTAACTTGCCACGCTTTACTAACTCTTACTAAAAACTCTTCAAAGCTTTCTTTCACTACATCCCATCTCGTTTCGGTCATTCCTTCATAGTCGTCTAGCTTTTTGGTCAAATCAAGCTTTATCTCTTTCAGTCTTTCAAGCTTTTTGCTATATTCCTCTTTCATATCATCCGAAACTTCATTGGCTTTTTTCTCCATTTCGGCTATGTTGTCTATTATTTCATCTAAAACTGAATGAGCTTTTTCTCTAAAATCTTCTTTTTTCATGTCATTTAATTATTTTAATGTGTATATAGTAAACGTTTGTTGCATGAATATAGTTCAAATCATAAAAATGATATATTTAGGGAATAAAGTTAAAGGGTTTATTTTTACAAAGCAAACAATTATCTATCTTTGTACTTAATAAAATAACAGATTTTTTTTATGTTGAATATTATAATATTTGGTGCCCCTGGATCAGGAAAAGGCACACAAAGTGAGAAACTGACAGAACGATATAACTTAACGCATATTTCTACTGGTGAAGTGCTGCGTGATAAAATTGAGAGGCAAACCGAACTGGGTATACTTGCCGACACATATATGTCGAAAGGGCAACTTGTGCCCGATAATTTAGTAATTGATATGCTAAGTGAGTTTATTGCAAACAACTCAGAAAGTAAAGGATATATACTAGATGGTTTTCCTCGTACATTGCCACAAGGTGAGGCAATGGATAAAATATTGGAAGAGCAAAATGAAAGCATCAATGTTGTACTATGGTTAGATGTTGATGATGACGAGCTAATTGCTAGACTGTTAAAACGAGGTAAAGACTCAGGTAGAGAGGATGATACGTTTGACACAATTAAATCGAGACTAGCGGTTTATTACCGTAAAACTGAACCATTAAAAGATTTCTACTCAAAACAAGGAAAGTTGGCGCAAATAGATGGTACGGGCACTGTTGATGAAATCTTTTCTAGAATAGAAGAGGTAGTAGACAACTTGAACTATTAACTATTAAGAGAACTAATCCTATTTATCAACTCCACGAAAAACAAACAATATGGCTGAAACTAATTTTGTAGATTATGTAAAAATCTACTGCCGCTCTGGCAAAGGAGGACGAGGCTCCACACATTTCCGTCGCGAAAAATACATACCCAAGGGAGGTCCCGATGGTGGCGATGGAGGCGATGGTGGTAGTGTTATATTGCGTGGAGATAGAAACTACTGGACATTACTGCATCTTCGCTACGAAAGGCATATTATGGCCGAGCATGGTGGAGGAGGGTCTGGTAAGAAATCATCAGGTAAAAAAGGCGAGAGCCGAATTATAGATGTGCCTTGTGGTACAGTAGTATACGATGCACTAACCGGAGAGTACATTTGCGATATAACCGATCATGGCGAAGAGGTTGTGTTGTTGAAAGGCGGTAGAGGTGGATTGGGTAATACGCGATTCAAAACTTCCACCAATCAAGCGCCACGCTATTCTCAGCCTGGCGAGCCACTAGAAGAGCGTTGGGTTATATTTGAATTGAAGCTGCTAGCCGATGTAGGTTTGGTAGGTTTCCCCAATGCAGGTAAATCTACTCTTCTGTCGGTAGTGTCGGCTGCTAAACCCAAAATAGACAATTATCCGTTTACTACGCTTGTACCCAACTTAGGAATAGTTAACTACCACAATTTCAAATCGTTTGTAATGGCAGATATTCCTGGTATTATAGAAGGTGCAAGTGAGGGTAAAGGACTGGGTACGCGCTTTTTGCGACATATAGAACGCAACTCGTTGCTGCTTTTTGTTATTCCTGCCGATACAAATGATATAAAGGAGGAATTTAATATCTTACTCAACGAGCTGACACAATACAATCCTGAGCTAGCCGACAAACAACGCTTGTTAGCCATTTCTAAAACAGATTTGCTAGATGATGAATTGAAAGAGGCTATTTCACAAGACCTGCCAGATATACCTTATGTTTTTATTTCAGCAGTAACCAATACGGGGCTTTCAGAACTAAAAGATATGCTTTGGAAAGAGCTTAACAACCCCGATGCTATACTACCCAAAGAGGAGAAAGCAGAAAAGGATTCCCTTATTCACCGCAATCTTGATATTAAAGCTGTTACGTTTGAAGATGATGATGATTTGCCTTTAGACGATTGGGATGATGATGAGGATGAAGATGATGACGATTACACAGACTATAAAGATTACTCCTATTTAGACGACGAATAGTATTAAGCACCTTAAAACAGGCTTTTTATATGAAAAAACATCCAGAAAATAACGCTCTTCTTCAATTCGATATCTTAGATAAAGAGTCGGGTATAGAGCATTTTTGCACAACTCGTCAAGGGGGCGTTAGTAAAGGGTCTTTTTCATCTTTAAACTTGGGTAATTACTCAGATGACAACCCAATGGCTATTTACGAAAACAGGCAGATACTATCGCGTATGTGGTACATGGATATAGCAGATTTCATTGTACCACATCAAACGCATAGCAACAAAGTAATAGTTATAGATGAGGCATTTATGACTGCAAGACCATCTGAGAAAATAGAGGCTTTGTATGGAATAGATGCATCTATAACACATCTCAAAAACATCTTCTTGTGTGCTACTACTGCCGATTGTGTCCCAATTTTACTATATGACAAGGAGAGACAAATAATTGCAGCCGTACATGCTGGTTGGAAGAGCTTGGTTGGTGGAATTATCGAAAACACCATTACTCAGATGAGAGAAGTCTACAGCACCAACCCCATTAATATAATAGCAGCTATTGGCCCATCTATTTCTCAAAAAAACTATGAAGTGGGTACTGAGTTGATTGCTCAATTTAATGATGCAGGTTTCGATTTATCTACGACTTCATTTGTGAATGAAAAAACTAAAAAGTGGCATATAGACTTAAAGCAGCTATCTTACAATGAGCTGGTTAGGCTTGGTGTGCAACCGCAACAAATAGAAATAACCACGCTGTGCACTTTCGATGAGCGTGAACTATTTTTCTCTGCCCGTCGTCAAACAATAGTTTCTGGTCGTATGTTATCGGGGATTAAGTTGATAGATTAATGTTGTGGATTTCAACAAAGTATGTATGTAATCCAATTTAGTTATATATAGAAACAAAAAAGAGCAGTTTAATTAAAAACTGCTCTTTTTTTTATTTCGTCCAATCTCTATAAGATTAGATACTATCTATCGGTCTATTAGAAACGATCGCTAATAACTTTCCAATCTAAAATTTTCCATACTTCTTTCAGGTGGTCAGCTCTGCGGTTTTGGTAATCTAGGTAGTACGAGTGCTCCCATACGTCTAATGGTAAGATTGTTGTTAAACCTCTAGTAATTGGGTTGCCTGCGTTGCTTTCTTTTTCAATAGAAAGGTTTCCATTGTCATCTTTTGCTAAAAATACCCAGCCCGAACCAAATACGGCTAAACCTGCAGCTACAAATTCTTTTTTAAATTTCTCAAACGAACCAAATTTAGAATCAATAGCTTCAGCTAATTTACCTTCAGGTTCTCCACCACCATTAGCACTAAACGAAGTGAAGTATAACTGGTGATTTAACGCTTGACCAGCATTATTAAAAATTCCTCCATCGCTTTCTTTAACGATAGTTTCTAGATCAGCATTTTCAAACTTAGTACCTACAATAAGTTTGTTCAAGTTATCAATATAAGCTTGATAATGCTTGCCATAATGAAGTTCCATTGTTTGTTTTCCAATAACAGGTGCTAGTGCATCTAATTCGTAAGGTAAAGCTACTTTTTCAAATTTCATAGTTTCAATATTTTTTGTGTTTGTGTACTCATTGTTTTTATAATGGGATGAAGTACTTGAAATAGTCCCCATTGAGAATATTCCGATAAGTAAATAATACGCTATTTTCATAATATTCTTCTATTTGTATGTGTACCTATTATAACACGCTCAAAAGAATAAAGTTCGATTCTAAATTATAGAACTTGTTTATAGCTTATAGATAGAATGAAAAAAAGCCACAGTTTTCATAAACAGTGGCTTTTTATAAAGAATTATAATAAACATAAATGATAACTACTCTATTGGATTGTCCTTTGGAGTTTCTTTATCATCTTTTTTATCCAATATTGATGACGCTGTCTTCTCTTTTTTCTTTTCATTTTCATGAATAAAAATTTCATCTTTGCTATCATCTTTAGAGCGAGATAAACTTTGTAAAGCATCGGCTTGCTGAATTGTATCTTGGTC
>SMEQ01000206.1_pt1 | contig 18938 bp, 18 predicted proteins | sample 2456281 | NCBI WGS metagenome assembly SMEQ01 (sample SAMN10132596, study PRJNA489261) | soil metagenome | isolation source: day1 antibiotic-loamy sand soil ammended with raw manure from dairy cow... | place: USA | collected 2015-04-01
AAAGTAATCGCAAATTCGCGGAACAAACGCCCCACTACATCCTGCATAAACAGCAGCGGAATCAGTACCGCAATCAAAGAAAACGTCAGTGAAATCAAGGTAAAGGTAATTTGTTTGGCACCCTTAATGGCGGCATTGAGCGGCGTTTCGCCTTGCTCTATATGACGAGCAATGTTTTCCAGCATAACGATAGCATCATCCACCACAAAGCCCGTGGCGATGGTTAACGCCATCAGCGTCAGATTGTTCAGTGAGAATCCCGCCAAATGCATCACGGCAAAGGTGCCAATCAACGACAAAGGCACCACGATGGAAGGTATCAACGTGGCGCTTAGCTTCTTGAGAAATAACAGCGTTACCAACACCACCAGAATGACAGCAAGCACCAACTCAAATTGCACGTCTTTAACGGCAGCACGAATAGTTTGTGTGCGGTCGGTGAGTACCCGCACCTCAACACCTGCCGGCAGGGTTGCGATAATACTGGGCAGCAACGCTTCGATACGCTCAACCACTTCAATCACATTGGCTCCGGGTTGGCGCTGGATATTGAGCAATACAGCTTGTTGTGAATCCGCCCATGCTGCTAAGCGTTCGTTTTCTGCGCCTTCAATAATACTGGCCACATCAGCTAAACGCAGCGCACGGCCGTCTTGATATTTTAAAATTAGTTGCGCGTAATCTTCTGCGCTACGTAATTGATCATTAGCATCCAGTTGAGTAATGCGCGACGGCCCATCAATACTGCCCTTGGGCTGATTGACGTTAGCACGAGCAATCAAGTTACGCACATCCGCTAAGCTCAAGTCTGCGGCGGCCAAAGCCTGTGGATTAGCACGAATACGCACCGCGGGGCGCTGACCACCACCCAAACTGACCAAGCCTACCCCGTTAATTTGCGCGATTTTCTGTGCCATACGGGTATCGACCAGATCATTGACCTGCGGTAAGGGCATACTTGCTGAAGTAATAGCGAGGGTCAAAATCGGGCTGTCTGCTGGATTCACCTTGTTATACACCGGCGGTGCAGGCAAATCATTGGGCAACAAGTTCATGGCTGAATTAATCGCCGCCTGTACTTCCTGTTCAGCCACATCTAAGGAAATATCCAAGCTAAAACGCAGGCTAATCACCGAGGCGCCACCCGAGCTGGTAGACGACATTTGCTCTAGTCCGGGCATCTGCCCAAACTGACGCTCAAGCGGTGCGGTAACCGAGCTGTTCATCACCTGTGGGCTCGCACCGGGATACAGCGTCATCACGCGAATCGTTGGATAATCCACCTGCGGCAACGCTGAAACCGGCAGTAATCCATACGCCAGCACGCCCAATAAAAAAACCGCCACCATCAATAACGTGGTCGCAACCGGACGCAGAATAAAAATACGTGAGAAATTCATTATTAACGCTGCTGTGAACGACGGCTTGAATCAGGTTGCTGTTCAGGCTTGTCAGCTGATACGGCTGGTGCTTCGCTGCTGCCATCAGCGCGGATAACCTCTACTTTACTGCCGTTTTTCAAACGGTCCACGCCCTCGATAACCACAGAGTCGCCCGCACTCAAGTCCGCACTAATCACTGAATAGTTCGCATCAGACTGCGTCACCTTTACCTGGACCATCTGGGCAGTACTGTCTGGCAAGACGCGCCAAACAAAACGACCTTGACTGCCAAACTGCAAGGCATCATTAGGCACCAAAAGAGCCTGTTCATGTTTCGCAACCTGTAAGCTTACATTCACAAATTGCTGTGGAAACAAAAGGTTATCCTTGTTAGCTAGACGCGCTTTTAAGCGCAGCGTGCCTGTTGCAGCATCGACTTGGTTATCCAAACTATCCAGAACGCCCTCTGCTAGCAGCTCTGTTTCATCACGATTCCAAGCCAATACTTTAAGTGGTTGCCCTTTGCTAACGGCTTGCTGCACGGAACCAATGGCTTGTTCAGTGATGGTAAAACCTATACCTATGGGTTGGTGCTGCGTCAAAGTAACCAGCACCGTATTGCCGGCTGCTACATGATTGCCCACGTCCAACGCACGCAAGCCTAAGCGTCCGCTAATGGGCGCGGTAATACGGCTGTAATCCAAGTTAAGTTTGGCAGCATCACGTTGTGCCTCACGAACTTTTAATGTGCCCTGTAACTGATTTACAGTGGCCTGCTGATGCTCCACTGTTTGCTGAGCAATAGAGTCATCCGCTCGTAACTCTTGATAACGCTTTAAATCCAACTGAGCGCTAGTCAACTGAGCACGGGTTTCCTGCAATGCCCCCTCGGCTTGCAATAAAGCTGCCTTATAGCTACGCGCATCTATCTCTGCAAGCAAGTCTCCCTGCTGCACCGACTGGCCTTCTTCAAAATGAATACGCTCTAAAATACCACTAACCTGACTGGTCACCTCAGCCTTACGCCAAGCGGTAACCGTGCCTAGTGCTTTAATCTGCTCAACAAACACATCCTGGCGTACCTTAGCCACACTGACCGGTACGGCATCCTGCATAAAGCCACGCCCCATGCGCGGCCCTGCTGCTTTATCTGTCGGCGACTGACTCGCATGCCACGCCCAATAACCCAGCGCCAAAACCACCAGAGTTAGCACCGACCAGAGTATTTTTTTCTTAGTTGTTACCGAAGAATGCGTACTAGACACAGAATTGGACTTCCCTAGACTTTATCAGAGCGTAAAAGATAGCAGGCTCAGAGAAAATTAGCAGCGGCTTTACTTTGAATTTACTGATTGATTACCGACCAAGCCTTTAGGTTAGATCAAGAAATCCTGTGAGAGCGCATCTTATGCGCGAAGCGAACTACAAAACCAACTTAGGGGTTGCCGGAAAATCACCATCGCGCAAGAGTTGCGCTCCTACGAGTGCAGAACCCATACACACAGCTACGTTAGACCACGAAATCCTGTGGGAGCGCATCTTATGCGCGATGCGGACTATAAAACCAACTTAGGAGTTGCCGCAAAGTCACCATCGCGCAAGAGTTGCGCTCCTACGAGTGCAGAACCCATACACACAGCTACGTTAGACCACGAAACCCTGTGGGAGCGCATCTTATGCGCGAAGCGGACTGGCAGTCACCACAAGAGCGTCAGGATAAAACCAGCTGCGCTAGTTTCGGGCACCATCGCGCAAAAATTGCATTCCAACAATGCGCGCTGCTTTACGCCAAAATTACGCCAAGAAAAAACCAAGCCTGTAATAAATGTGCAATATTCACCACCAATCAGCTGTATATTGACCGTCAAGTGGTGGATTTTACATATTTGTTTTGGTGTAATGCACTTATCTTTGATTAAGGTGTAACGCCATGCTGCCAAGAACGATTCGTAATTTTGCTTTAGAAGCCTTAGAAGATTCCCCTGTGACACTCATTAACGGTGCACGTCAAACAGGCAAAAGCACTTTAGCTCAAATGCTAAGACCTAATCGAAACTACCTTACACTGGATGATCCAGCAGTGCTAGCTGCGGCATTAGCTGATCCTTTCGGGTTTATTGCTGGCCAAACGGGTAAGGTGTGCTTGGATGAAATACAGCGTGCTCCCGGGTTATTTTTGGCGATAAAAGCGGCAGTAGATAAAAATCGCACTGCTGGCCGTTTTTTATTAACGGGTTCGGCAAATGTATTGCTGCTACCAGAGATGGCAGACTCTTTAGCCGGACGTATGGAAATTATTGAGCTATGGCCTTTAGCGCAAACTGAAATTAATAATCACGAATTTGATTTGATAGAACGACTGTATAACGGTGACTTTGCTAACAGCTACTCCTTTGATCGTGATGATTTTACTGAGCGTTTGTTAAAAGGCGGTTTTCCCGAAGTTCTAACACGTAACAGTGAGCGTCGGCGCGAAGCTTGGTTCGATAGTTATTTGTTGACGATTTTGCAACGTGACGTACGAGATTTAGCAAATATTGAAGGTTTAAGCGAACTACCCAAGTTGATGCAATTATTGGCAGCACGTAATGGCAGTTTGCTGAATATATCCGAGCTTTCCCGTACCAGTGGCATTGCTCAAACCACATTAAGACGTTACCTCAGCTTGCTAGAAACCTTGTTTCTTATTCGGCAAGTGCCAGCTTGGTCATCTAATTTGGGTAAGCGTTTACAAAAATCGCCTAAGCTTTTTTTATCCGATTATGGCATGACAGCACACCTACAAGGCATAACTCATTCTGCTATTCAAAATAGCCATGGTTTGCCCGGCGACTTGGTAGAGAGTTTTGTTCATGCCGAGCTAGCTAAGCATCAAACGTGGGCAGAGCAGCGTACCCAGCTCATGCATTACCGAACCACTACAGGTATGGAAGTTGATTTTGTACTGGAAAACCGTCGTAAAGAATTGGTGGGCATAGAAGTAAAAGCTGCTGCCACAATCAGCAAAAAAGATTTTAACGGCTTGCGTCATTTGCGTGAAACCACGCCACAGCAATTTAAGCGGGGTATTTTACTTTATACAGGCGAGCAAACCGTGCATTTTGATAAGCAATTAGTAGCGTTACCTCTAGCCAGCTTTTACACAAGCTAGTTGTATTGTAGTACCAGCAGCTATTCATACCGCAAGGTGTCGAAAACCAGCCCTGCTTTTGCACAGTGCAAATTATAAAGCTAACCAAGGTATTGCCTGCCAATCACCACAAGAGCGTCAGGATAAAACCATTGTGTTAGTTTCGGACACCAATCGCGCAAAAGTTGCATTCCAACAATGCGCGTGGCTTTACGCCAAAATTACGCCAATAAATAAAAAACCCCTAAGCAATCAAATGCTTAGGGGCTTAATATGGTGCCCGGAGCCGGAATCGAACCGGCACGAAGTTACCTTCGAGGGATTTTAAGTCCCTTGCGTCTACCTATTCCGCCATCCGGGCGGATGACTTTTGGGCTACTTAAGTATGCAGCTCCAACAGGCGCAAGAATATATAGCTTTCCTTTGCTAAGTGCAAGTCTTTTAGAAGATCAGCACTAAAAAACACCCCGTTAGACTTTAAATTACCATTTAATGCGGTATCCAAAACCAATAAACCACGTGAGTTACAGGCAATTAGTCTAAAAACCGGCTCGTTGTTCTCTTTTTTAAAGTTTTTTATTCTCAACTAGTTTACTTAATCCAGCGAATGCGTAACATATGCCATAGTCAGTCCGTTATTCGACGGATTGTTTCTTAGCAAACTGATTTTCTCAGGGGAAAAAAATGAAAAATATTCTTAAACTCTCTGCTTTAGCCTTAGCTGGTGCTTTGACTGTTGGTTGTGCTGGCGTTTCTAGCGAGCAAGTAACTGCTATCGAAAACACTGCAGCAAGCGCACAAGCACGTGCTGACGAAGCATACAACAAAGCTAACGAAGCTTTGGCTGCTGCTCAGCGTGCACAGCAAACTGCTGACGAAGCTAACGAGCGCGCACTGCGTATGTTAGAAAAAGCTAGCCGCAAGTAATATTGCGTTAGCAAAAAAGCCGACTCTAGGGTCGGCTTTTTTTATGGCTGTTATTCAATAAATAAATACATCCTTTATTAGTTCTTCTGATGCATTCGCTTCAGCAGTTCCGCTTCAGCGTGCGATAGCCCGCAGGCCTGCTGTAAATCTTCTGTTGTTGCCCCAAGAGATACCAGACGCGCGGCCTCTATAAAAGACAGGCTGCTTGGATCTCGCTGCTCCATCTGCATAAGCTTCTCAGGCAAAGGTGCTACCTGCTGGCGCAGGTTATGCAGCTCTTCCCCCATCTGAATGCTGCCTGTTAAATAGTTATCTAATCTGCGGCTTAGCGCCTTGACTTGCTGCTCTATACTTTGCTCTAGAAAATCAAGCTCTTCATGTATGTTGCGTATTTTACGCAACAATACAAAGCAAACACCGACCAATAACAGTATTAACAGGATTGCTATTGCCAGAAGCCCGTATTGCATTAAAAACCATCCAGTTCAGCCCACTCTTGCTCGGACATCATTTTCTCGAGTTCAACCAGAATTAACAGTTCACCGTTTTTATTACAAACACCCTGAATAAACTTAGCGGCTTCGTCATTACCCACATTAGGTGCAGTTTCTATTTCAGACTCACGCAAGTAAACCACTTCGGCAACGCTATCCACCAAAATGCCTACAACCTGCTTATCAGCCTCAATAATCACAATACGCGTGTTATCCGTGATTTCTGCTGAGGGCAAACCAAAGCGTTGACGCGTATCTATCACTGTAACTACGTTACCGCGCAAGTTAATAATGCCTAACACGTAGCTTGGCGCACCCGGAACTGGGGCAATTTCACTGTAACGTAAAACCTCTTGCACCTGCATTACGTTAATGCCATAGGTTTCATCATCTAGACGAAAAGTAACCCACTGTAACACTGGGTCATCAGAGCTTTGTGCAGATGAATTCTTCATCGTTTTTAACCTCAATCTAGGCAGAGTTGCTCAAAATATTTTACGAGAAAACCTGAAGCTTACAGCTTATATAGAAATTCTCAATTTTACTTTTAACTATAGAGACTTATCGACCGTTACACGTTTATCTTTATCAGTAATAAGTTCAGCTAAGGCCTCAACATCTAGCAGCGCGCACATATGCTCAATAACCGTACCAGCAAGCCAAGCACGCTGGCCGCGTTTTAAACGCCACTTAACTTCATCCGGACGCAATAAGACGGAGTTACGTACTTGGTTTACCGCTAAGCCCCACTCATGTCCGTCGATAGATATTACAAAACTAAAGTCTTTTCTAAGTTCAGGATTATAGCGCTCCGGCATAACCCAACGTGCTGTATCCAATACTTTTAAGTTGCCAGCCGGGGTGGACATAATACCAACAAACCACTCGGGCTGAGCAAATATCGGCGTGATATCATCTTCGCTGAGTTGATAAATGCTGCCCAAGCAAATGAGTGGGACGGCTAGCGTTAGCCCTGCCACATCAAACAATAAGCACTCAAAAGGCTGTTGCGACCAAGCTGGCTTTTCATCTACAACCGGCTGCAGCTCTGGCTGCATCTCAATATCAATCTTAGTTTCAACCTGCTGTTCAACAACAATTTTTGGCGTGGTAAAAGTTGGCAGTAATACCGGTGCCAGCGGCTTTTCTTCAAGCATCACTGGCTTAGGCTCATTGAATTGTTCAATTTCAGCCTCTTGTAACAAGCCATCTAAATAATTCTGTAACGCTGTTTGTGATTTGTTCGTTTTCATCATAGCAACCTATCTATGATTACCTAAGCGAGCTTTTGCCCTTGACGTTCTTGACTGCGGCTTATGCTTTGACTAAGTAAATATTTTAATAATGATCTGTAGGCCAAAACAGAATGACTTTTTTTATCGTAGTTGGACGGTACAACGCCCGCCTGACTGGCATCTCTTAACTTGGTATCAATGGGAATAAACGCATGCCATAAATGCTCTGCATAATTGCTGCGCAGATTGCGTAGCGTTGATAAAGATGCCTGTGTCCGCCGATCAAACATAGTGGGTACAATGGTATAGGGCAATTTTTCTTTACGTGAGCGATTTACCATATTGATGGTACTCACCATGCGCTCTAAACCTTTTATCGCCAAATGCTCAGTTTGTACCGGAATGATTAAATGTTCGCTGGCAGCCAACGCATTCACCATCAAAATACCTAACAAGGGCGGATTATCCAAAATAGCAAAATCATACTCATCCCATAACAGCGCTAAAGACTTGGCTAACACCAAACCCATACCGTCCTGCCCTAGCGACTGGCGTTCTAATACGGCCACAGCTGTACTTGAGGGGAATAAGTCAATATTTTTATGGCTGGTTGTTACTCGAATACGATCGGGCAGATCAGCGGGGACTTTTCCGCCATGCGCAAACAAGTCATAGCAACTGTATTCAATGGTGTCAGGATCATAGCCAAAATAACTGGTTAGTGAGCCATGCGGATCCAGATCAACCACTAGAACACGCCTTCCAGCATCGGCTAGCAGCCCTGCCAAAGCGACTGTTGTGGTGGTTTTACCTACCCCACCTTTTTGATTTGCTACAGCCCAAACCTTCATTAGACTCTCCCACCGCACGTCTTGTTACTACTTAAAACAAGCGACGGCTTTTTGACTATCTGTAAAACAGGTTAACGTTGAGCTTTATAATGCAATCAGTGTGCCAGCTTTGCTAGTTTCTTGCTCGAACGGGCTCATGGCGCCCTTCGGTGTTGCGTGAAATGATTAAGACAACCCGTCTGTTTCGAGCACGACCCTCGGCTGTCGCGTTACTGGCTATAGGCTGATGCTCACCATAACCAACGGCGGCTAGACGACTTGGTTTTACTCCGTCCATGGCTAACATTCTTACAATGCTAGCAGCACGATGAGCCGATAATTCCCAGTTTGTAGGATAGGCTTTGGTATTGATGGGTAAGTTATCAGTAAACCCTTCGACCTGAACAGGGTTTTCATAAGGCGCTAAAATCTTGGCGATTTTTTCAATGATTTCAAATGCCTCTTGATGAGGAATGGCATCTGCACTTGGAAATAACAAACTTGAGCTTAGTTCTAATTCAAGCCACATCTCATTGGCACGAATATGCAACTGACCGTCACCCATTAAGTTAGCAAATTCACCCTGAATATTTTCCGCAATCATTTCCAACGGATCGCGCTCATCAGCCTCATCAAAATCACTATTGCCACCCTCAATACCACGTACTCGTTCATCACCGACGGGAATGGGTTTTATAGAGCGTTCTTGCTGATTAAAAACACCATCTAAGGCGTCAGAAAGAATCTTATATTTGCCTTCGTTAATCGAGGAAATGGAATACATTACGACAAAGAAAGCAAACAGCAGTGTTATAAAGTCTGCATAAGAAACCATCCAGCGCTCATGGTTGGGGGGGTCTTCCTGTCGCCGTCTACGCGCCATGGCTATTCCATAAAGCCTTGCAGCTTGATTTCAATAGAGCGCGGGTTTTCACCATCAGCAATGGACAGCAACCCTTCTAAAAGCATTTCACGATAGCGTGTGTGACGTATGACCACAGATTTTATTTTACCTGCCACGGGTAATAGAAATAAGTTTGCTATAGCAACACCATAAATAGTGGCGACGAAAGCCACAGCAATACCATTACCTAATTGGGAAGGATCCGCTAGATTGCCCATTACATGAATCAAACCCATGACTGCACCGATAATACCCACCGTAGGCGAGTAACCACCCATCGCTTCATAGATTTTGGAGGCCTGCAAATCGCGGTCTTCCTGAGTGTAGAGGTCCACTTCGAGAATGCTGCGAATAGCTTCTGGCTCCACGCCGTCCACCAAAAGACGTAAACCTTTTTGGGCATAGGGATCAGGCTCTGACTCCGCAACGGACTCAAGCCCTAACAACCCGTCTTTACGAGCGATCATGCTCCAGCCTACTACGCTGTTAATGCCGTTTTGCAAATCAATTTGAGGGGGGAAAAAAACCCATGACATGAGTTTTAGACCGCGAATAAAGTGCGGCAAAGGAGTTTGTAATAACACAGCACCAATAGTGCCACCAAACACAATCAGGGCAGCTGGGGCATTCATTAAGGCGCTGACATGCCCGCCTTCTAGGTAGTTTCCGCCTACAATAGCCACACAAGCCAGAACAAAACCTACTAGGCTAAGAATATCCATTAGAGACATGCCTCAATGATGTTTGGGCCCACCTCATCCAGAGAGTAAATGGCATCGGCAAGGTCGGCCTTGACTACAGCCATAGGCATACCATAAATCACACAGCTTGCCTCATCCTGAGCCCAGACTTGACTGCCCGCAGCCTTTAGCATGCGTGCGCCTTCACGTCCGTCAGCGCCCATGCCAGTCAGCACAACCGCCAGCACTTTATCGTTGAAAACTTTTGCTGCAGATCCAAAAGTAACATCTACGCTCGGCTTGTAATTTAATCGTTCATCGCCTGGTAAGATCCTTACTTGGCCTCGTGGGTCAATCATCATTTGTTTTCCACCCGGGGCTAACAAGGCCAAGCCAGGGCGCAACATATCGCCATCTTCAGCTTCTTTAACGTCTATTTGGCAAAGTTTATCCAGCCGATCAGCAAAGGCTTTGGTAAAGGCAGCCGGCATATGTTGAATCAACACTATAGGCGCAGGAAAGTTACCCGGCAAACTGGTTAAAACTTTTTGTAAGGCAACAGGACCACCGGTTGACGTACCTATTGCAACCAGTTTGTAATTTTTTGCTTTAGGTTTGGACTTGGTAACAGGTGGGCTAGGCTCTGTTGTCAGCGGGCGCGTCACTGGCGGTCTAATCACCTCTCTTGGCGTGAGCGGCACTTCAGCTTTTGCTGCAACCCGAGCTGTTACTGGTTTGCTCGCCACAGGTGTCACTGGCGCTGGCCGTGACAACGCACGTTTATTGGTATGTGATACGGCACGAACCTTATCACACAGCATTTTCTTTAAGCGTTCAGGATTGCGGGAGATATCCTCAAAGTTTTTCGGTAAATAATCAACCGCACCTGCTTCCAATGCATCTAAAGTGACTCGTGCACCTTCATGGGTAAGCGAGGAAAACATCAATACCGGTGTTGGACTGCGCTGCATGATTTGCTTGACCGCAGTGATGCCATCCATAACCGGCATTTCATAATCCATGGTAATCACGTCTGGGCGCAACTCTACAGCTTTTTCTACGGCCTCTCGTCCATTTGATGCTGTACCCACCACTTCAAAGGCGTGGTCAGAGGAAAGAATTTCTGTCAGTCTGCGGCGAAAAAAACCAGAGTCATCCACCACCAATACTTTAATCGTCATGCCTTCCTCATATCCAATAGCAAATTCCAAACCCTGCTTAATTTTTATGCATAATGCTTTAACAGGCTTGGTACATCTAAAATAAGTGCAATGCGGCCATCACCCGTGATTGTAGCGCCAGACATGCCTGGCGTACCGTGCAGCATTTTACTTAATGGTTTAATTACAACTTCTTCTTGACCCACTAGCTGGTCAACTACAAAACCAACACGCTTATCACCTACAGATACAATTACCACATGTCCTTCTGCTTGCCCTTCATGAGCTAACTTAGGCAATAACCAGCGCTTTAAATAAAACAAAGGTAAGGCTTTATCACGCACAATGACAACTTCTTGACCATCAACCACATTGGTGCGAGATAAATCCAAGTGAAAAATCTCATTGACGTTGACTAACGGGAAAGCAAAAGCCTGATCTTTGAGCATCACCATGAGCGTAGGCATAATCGCAAGGGTTAAAGGTACCTTAATAACAACCTGTGAGCCTTCTCCCAGCTTTGAATACACGTTAACGCTGCCGTTAAGCTGGTTTATTTTGGTGTTCACCACATCCATGCCCACACCGCGGCCAGACACATCTGAAATCTCAGTCTTGGTGGAGAAGCCAGGTGCAAAAATCAGGTTATAACATTCAAACTCAGTTAAACGATCAGCAGCGTCTTTATCATACATACCCTTTTCTACTGCTTTAGCGCGCAGAATGTCAGCATCCATGCCTTTACCGTCATCAGTAATCATCAACAGGATATGGTCACCTTCTTGCGCCGCAGAAAGAACAACCTTACCTTCACGGTTTTTACCTGCTGCTTCGCGCTCATCAGGCATCTCAATACCATGATCCACGGAGTTACGTACCAAGTGCACCAGTGGGTCTGCCAGTGCTTCAACAAGGTTTTTGTCTAAGTCAGTTTCTTCACCAATCAGCTCAAGTTTGATGTCTTTTTTGAGGCTGCGCGCCATGTCGCGTACCAAGCGCGGGAAACGGCCAAATACTTTTTTGATGGGTTGCATGCGGGTTTTCATGACCGCTGTTTGTAGATCACCTGTGACCACATCCAGGTTAGCCACTGCTTTACCCATATCCTCATCGCCACTTTCGACACCCAGGCGAACCAAACGGTTACGCACCAACACCAGCTCGCCGACCATATTCATAATGTCATCGAGTCTTGCGGTATCAACACGTACTGTTGTTTCTTCAGCCGCAGCAACGCGTTGAGCGACTGGCGCTTTATTGGCAGGTGCAGCGGCTTCTTTGGCAGGTTTGGCAGACAAAGGCGCTGCTTTTTTGGGAGTTGTTTTGTCAGCCGGTGCGGCTTTAACTTCGACCGACTCAGTGTTTGTTACCGCAACGTCAAACTTGCCTTTGCCGTGCAACTGATCAAGTAAATTCTCAAATTCGTCATCACTGATATTATCGGACGCTACCGTTGCGGGTGTCTCAGCCTGTGTCTGTTCTGGCTTAGAGGTTACCGGTGCTTCAACTTGAAACTTTCCTGAGCCATGTAGCTGATCTAATAAATCCTCGAATTCATCATCCGTTATTTCATCTGAGCTGGACGCTGCCTTAGTAGCTGCTGGCCCCTGTAACTCATCGAGTAAAGCTTCAAACTCATCGTCCGTTATAATGTCATTATTTTGAACTGCAGTATCAGCCTCCTGACCTGCTGCTTCGAGCATTTGCTGAAACTCTGCGTCAGCATCATCTTCGCCATACCCTTGCTCAGGTGCTGCAACCACTGTGTCCTCAACGGCTGCACCCTCAGGCTCAGCTAATAGAGCTAAGTCAGCTAACAGTTCTGGCGGCGCCGGGGTTAATTGAACACCTTCACGCACTTCATTAAACATGCTAATAACGCTATCTAAAGCCTGTAGAACCACATCCATCAGTTCTGGAGTTACCGTGCGTTCGCCTTTACGTAAAATATCGAAGACGTTTTCAGCAATATGGCAACAGTCAACCAATTCGGTTAACTGCAAAAAACCCGCACCACCCTTTACAGTATGAAATCCACGGAAGATAGCATTCAGTAGATTCATGTCATCAGGGCTGCTTTCTAGCTCAACCAGTTGTTCTGATAACAGCTCTAGAATTTCACCTGCTTCTACGAGAAAGTCTTGGAGGATCTCTTCATCGGCTTCAAAGCTCATTTATTTTGCCCCCTAAAGTCCCAAACTTGATAGCAAATCATCCACATCAACCTGATCAGCTACTACATCGTCATTATCGGCACGTATTTGCGGACCTTCACCCATAATCATAGCTTTATGTTTATCTATAGCTTTTCTTAAATCTTCGGGTGAATGTTCAATACCGGCAACGCGATCAACAGTGCTTGCCATAACAACCAGTTTCAGCAAACTCTCTTCCATATCTGTTATTAGCGTAGAAACTCGCTTGATGACCTGCCCAGTAAGGTCTTGGAAGGACTGCGCCAATAAAATCTCATTCAAGTTACTTGATAACTCATCGCTATCATGCAAGCCGCGCTCTAAGTATGTTTCTACCCGCTTGGCTAGCTCCCTAAACTCTGCCGCCGACATGTCGCGCTGCATAAAACGTCGCCAATCAACCGTCAAACTTTGTGCTTCGTAGCTAATATAGTTCGCAAATGGCGCGCTCTTCTCAACCAAATCAATGGTGTCATTGGCTGCTTTTTCTGTCATTTTGACGACATACTTCAATCGTTCATTCGCATCGGTAATCTGCGACATTTCTTCCGCATGAGGACTGCTTGGATCAACTTGTAGATCCAGCAAGGCACCGTGTAATTCGCGAGTTAACTTGGCCACCTCATCATAAAGCGCCCGATCACGCACCAAGTTAATTTTGCCAATAACTCGCACCGCCTCTTCCCAGTTTTGCTCGGCAAGACTCGCTTGCAAATCATCTGCATTTTGTTGAACCGCTTGTTGTAATTGAGTTACCGCACACTTATCTACCGTCATGGTTGCTCCATTAACCGTATCAACCATTAACTCGCTCAAAAATCTTCTCGATTTTGTCTTTCAGTGCTTGCGCAGTAAACGGTTTAACTACATAGCCATTTACCCCAGCCTGAGCAGCCTCGATGATTTGATCGCGCTTAGCCTCAGCAGTAACCATCAACACGGGGAGATGCTTGAGCTTATCATCGGCACGTACGGCCTTTAAAAGATCAAGTCCTGACATGATTGGCATATTCCAGTCAGTGACCAAAAAATCAAATCCCCCGCTGTGGAGCATAGGTAGTGCTGTAGCACCATCATCTGCTTCAGCTGTATTGGTAAACCCTAGGTCACGCAAGAGGTTCTTGATGATCCGGCGCATTGTTGAAAAGTCATCAACAATGAGGATTTTCATGTTTTTATCCAAGGCAACCTCCAAAGAGCTCTATACTGAACACAACAAAACCCATATTTGCATTATCTCAACTATGCCACTCTGCTAGTCGCGCTCTAAGACGTGCTGCACACTGGCTGTGTAATTGACTCACTCGTGATTCACTAATCCCGAGCACCACCCCAATTTCTTTTAAATTTAACTCTTCGCTGTAATACAAAGAAAGCACTAATTGCTCACGTTCCGGCAGACCTTCTATTGCTTGAGCCAGCGCTTGTTTAAATTTTTCTTGTTCAATTTCTCGACCTGGTCCCCGATGACTTACTTGTAAATCTGGCTGTGCTCCATCCTCTTGCAAACCATCGAAGCTAAATAATCTACTGCCCTGTGTATCCGCCAAGATCGCGTGATACTCTTCTAGACTCATATCTAATTCGGCCGCAACCTCTTTGTCTTGAGCGTCTTTACCTGTACGCGACTCAACTTTTCTTACGGCTTCACTCACCATGCGTGTATTTCTATGTACAGAACGAGGCACCCAATCACCTTTGCGCATCTCGTCTAGCATCGCTCCGCGGATGCGTATTCCAACAAAGGTTTCAAAACTTGCACCCTTACTAGAGTCGTATTTTTTGGCCGCTTCTAATAAACCTATCATTCCCGCTTGAGTAAGATCATCAACTTGAACGCTTGCTGGGAGTCTGGCCAGCATGTGGTAAGCAATTCGCTTAACCAAAGGAGCATGCTGTTCAACCAGCAATGTTTGTTCATCCCTAGCTTGCGCTGTGGCATACATTTGCAAACCTTTGGCTACTGTCATTGTAATTATTCCCGTCCTTATTATTGGCTCACTAAACGGTCCACAAAAAACTCCAAATGCCCTCGCGGTGTAGCAGGCAAAGGCCAACCATCTACTTTCTCTGCTATTGACTTGTAAGCTAGAGCGCACTTGGACCGCGGGAAAGCTTGGTAAACGGCTTTCTGCCTTTGCGCTGCCTTGCGTACAGTCTCATCATAGGGAATTGTACCCAAGTATTGCAGTGTAACATCATCTAAGAATCGTTCGGTAACATTTACCAGCTTGGCATAGATGCTGCGGCCTTCTTGCGGGCTATGTGCCATGTTAGCCAAAACACGAAAACGGGTCATGCCATGATCACGGCTGAGTAGTTTAATCAGCGCGTAAGCATCGGTAATAGAAGTTGGCTCGTCACATACCACCAGTATCACTTCTTGTGCTGCTCGCACGAAGCTGGTAACTGAATCACCAATTCCAGCTGCCGTATCTATCACCAACATATCAATGCTATCGCCGATATCACTAAAGGCTTGGATAAGACCCGCATGCTGTAGCGGCGTCATTTCAACCATACTTTTAGTACCTGAGGAAGCGGGTACAATTCTTATACCACCGGGTCCAGGCAGTAAAACATCACGCAAATCGCACTTACCATCCATTACTTCAGCCAACGTGCGCTGTGGATTAAGACCCAATAAAACGTCCACGTTGGCCAAACCAAAGTCCGCATCCAACAACACTACACGACGCCCTAGGTCAGCCAGTGCTAAGGATAGATTAACCGAAACGTTGGTTTTACCCACCCCACCTTTGCCGCCAGTAACCGCCACTACTTGAACAGAATGTTTGTTTGTCATTTATTTAATACCTTGTATCTCAGTTAGTGCCGCTTAGCCGACCTGTCTAGCCGCTGCTTGATAAGAAGTTGCATACATTGCAGCCATTTCTTGCTCACCCGGATCGTCTGGGTTTTGCATGCGTACAGCTCGACTCACTAACTGATGGCTACGCGAAGCCTGAATATCATCAGGAATCCTAGGGCCATCAGTAGTATAAGCTACTGCAAGGTTATGGCAAATAGCCATACCAAGAGCCTCTCCCATACTTACAGCTTCATCCAACTTCGTTATAATGCAGCCTGCTAAACCACAGCGCTTGTAAGCGTGCCACGCTGCTTTAAGCACTTGTGCCTGACTGGTTGCAGCCAACACCAAGTAATTTTTCGCCTGAATACCACGAGCTGCCAAACTATCTAGCTGCATAGCCAACATGGGATCTTGTGCTGGCAAGCCTGCTGTATCAATCAAAACCAGACGCTTTTTCTGCAAAGGACGCAGTGCCTGCTCAAGGGATTGACCCACTTCTACATGGCTTACTGACACATTTAAGATGCGACCTAAAGTTTTCAGCTGTTCTTGTGCGCCAATACGGAAACTGTCCATGCTGACGATAGCGACATTTTGCGCACCATGCTCAAGCACATAACGCGCCGCCAGTTTCGCCAGTGTAGTGGTCTTACCCATTCCCGCAGGACCGACCAATGCAATGACACCACCGTGCTGCAAAGGATCCTTAGCTGGGGTATCCAGTTCATGGGCTAAATGTGCCAACACCATGCGCCAGGCTTGGCGCTGATCGGTTTCACTCGCTACTTTTTGCATCAGGTTGCCAACCAGTTCGGCCGGCAAGCCCATTTTCTGTAGACGCTTCCACAACTCTGCTTGTTTAGGTTGCTGATGCTGCACTGAACCCCAAGCAATTGTACCCAGTTGCATTTCTAGCAGCTCACGCAAGCCCAGCAACTCAGAACGCATCTGTGCAAGCTCTTGCTGATCGACTGAAGGCTGGCTGGCTGACGAGTACTGAGCTACAGCAGGCTGGTGAATAGCTGTAGAGTGCGCCATTACCTTATCGAATAATTGACGATCGCGCTTTGTGCCGGCAACTTCTTCACGCAAGCTCATCGATGCTTGCGCCTGCATAATATGCTCTTTGGTCTTGCGCAGCTCTGCTTCTAGGGCTGGATTAGCCCGAGTTGGAAGTGACTGCACGTTATAATCAAGGGCGGCAGTCAGCTCAATGCCTCCCGCTACTTTGCGCGTCGACAAAATGGAAGCTTCTGCACCCAGTTCTTCTTTTACTCGATTCATCGCCTGACGCATATCAGCGGCAAAAAAACGTTTGACTTGCATAGCCATAAGTCCGCCCTCTTATCCTTGTCCCACGGTCGCCACAATGGTGACCTGCTTATTATCTGGTATCTCTTGGTAAGCCAGCACATGCATGTTAGGAACAGTCATTCGAGCAAAACGTGACATCATGGCTCTTATTTGTCCTGCGACCAGTAAAATCACTGGCTGTCCTAACATTTCTTGCCTCTGCGCCGCCTCAACTAGAGAGTGTTGTAATTTTTCAGCCATGCCAGGTTCTAACAAAATACCGTTCTCTGAACCCTGACCAGCCTGCTGTAAACTATTAAGCAATATCTGTTCCAACCTTGGTTCAAGAGTGATAACTGGCATCTCAGAGTCAAGCCCCACAATGCTTTGCACTATTGCACGCGATAAAGCAACGCGCACAGCAGCCACCATGGCGGCGGGATCTTGACTCTTACCTGCGGCATTAGCGATGGCTTCAGCAATGGTACGAATATCGCGCACTGGTACCTGCTCCTGCAGCAAGGTCTGCAAGATTTTTAATAGTGTCGATAGGGAAATAATGCCCGGAACCAGCTCTTCAGCCAGCTTAGGCGAACTCTTAGCCAGCACCTGCATCAATTGCTGCACTTCTTCGTGACCAATAAGCTCGTGCGCATGCTTGTTAAGAATCTGGTTTAAATGGGTCGCCACCACTGTACTGGCGTCTACCACTGTATAGCCTAAGGATTGCGCCTGATCGCGCTGATTCGCTTCAATCCACACTGCTTCCAAGCCAAATGCAGGATCCGTAGTGGCAACACCGTTGACAGTACCAAATACCTGCCCCGGGTTGATGGCTAGATCGCGGTCCGGATAGACTTCTGCCTCAGCGACAGTCACACCCATCAGGGTCAAGCGGTATGCGTTAGGAGCTAGATCTAAATTGTCACGGATATGCACTGAAGGCATCAAAAAGCCTAAGTCTTGCGACAGTTTTTTACGCACACCTTTAATACGTGCTAGCAGCTGGCCACCCTGGTTACGATCCACCAAAGGAATGAGGCGATACCCTACCTCCAAGCCCACCATATCCACGGGCGTTACATCATCCCAACCCAACTCACGGTGTTCAGGTGAAACCGCGGCTGGCAACTGATCGGCCTCGCGCTGCTCTTGCTCCACTACAGCCAAATCCTTATTTTTCTGCTTGCGCCAAATCATGTAGGCACCCGCACCGGCTAAAGCGGCCAAGCCTAAAAATGACACATGCGGCATGCCTGGTATGGAGCCCATGATAAACAGGATCGCAGCAGAAACTGCCAATGCTTTGGGCGAAGTAAACATCTGGCGATTGATCTGCTCGCCCATGTCTTCAGACGTTGTTACCCGAGTAACCATGACCGCCGCTGCCGTTGATAGCAGCAAGCTAGGAACCTGCGCCACTAAACCGTCACCAATAGTGAGCAGTGCGTACACCTTACCCGCTTCAGCAAAGCCCAAGGAGTGCTGCGATATGCCTACAGCAATACCACCTATCAGGTTAATAAACAAAATCAGCAAACCAGCAATGGCGTCACCGCGCACGAATTTACTCGCACCATCCATCGAACCGTAAAAGTCTGCTTCTTGCGCCACTTCGGCGCGGCGTGTCTTAGCGTCCTCTTGGTCAATTAAACCTGAGTTCAGATCCGCATCAATCGCCATCTGCTTACCCGGCATGGCATCCAAGGTAAAGCGCGCACTCACCTCTGAAATACGTCCTGCACCCTTGGTCACTACGACAAAGTTGATAATCATCAGAATAGCGAAAACCACCGCACCCACAACATAGTTACCACCAACAACCACGTCACCAAAGGCTTGAATAACCTTACCGGCGGCATCACCACCATCATGGCCGTGCAGCAAAACCAC
>SMEQ01000212.1_pt1 | contig 18889 bp, 21 predicted proteins | sample 2456281 | NCBI WGS metagenome assembly SMEQ01 (sample SAMN10132596, study PRJNA489261) | soil metagenome | isolation source: day1 antibiotic-loamy sand soil ammended with raw manure from dairy cow... | place: USA | collected 2015-04-01
GCTATCAACGGCAGATTGGGCGATCGCCGGCAGAGCTTCAGGGTGGTTACTGCTGACCCAGTGTTTAACCAACCACAATCCCATTTATTGAGGTGGCACATCCACCTGATCGGTGTTGAGAATAGCGACAGGATCATAGCCCATGCGCTTAATGCTTCTATCGACCCAAGCTTGCAGTTTGGCTAGCACTTGTTGCGGATCGGAAGCGTCTTTTTCTTGCTGCGTTACAGGTTCGGGTAGTGCTGTGATGGTGAGCTCAAAGGCTGGACAACGGTGCGTGCCATCACCTAACTCTATCATTACCTTACCACCACTGACTAAATTGACCGGGTGCAGCGGTGCAGTAAAGCGTACCTCGTCGCTAGGTGAACTTTCATTAGGGATACTGGCAAAGAGTGGGGCTATTACCGCTTCACCTTCGTCCGTTTCTGCTAGCACACGAAAGCCAGGCTCGTTAAATGCTGCGGGAACGCCTAGTATAGTGACAACATCGCCCGGCGCGACTTGTGTAGGAGTGATTTGCAGCTGACACGCGACGTCTTGCCCTAGCGGCTTACTTAATGCCTCAGCAAAAGTAACCTTGGTATTGCTGCTACTAGCCCCAGTGGAATCAGAACTAGAGCTACTACTTCCACCGCAGGCAGACAGTAAGAATGCAAATATAAATACTAGAGAGATGGTGTTTATATGGGCCGTTATGATTGTAACAGCTTGCGATAGATAGTGATGAGCCTGCATGTCTTTCTCCCTTCCCCTAAATACTGGAATTTTAAATTAGTGGTAGTAAAAGCCCTGCATTAACATCAAGATTCTTATCAAATCGTACTATCTTATTGTCAACTCTCACTCCAAATACGTTACGTCTATAATGACCCTATACTCATGGAAGTGCTGTTGCAAGAGACTAAAATAAGCATAGATAAACTACGCCCTAAATAAGGGCGACAGTAATGTCTTGAAGCTAGAGGGGTAAGCGCTTGTACACGCTGCTTTATCGCTAGGTAATCAACAGAAACGGTGTAATAAATATTGCGCGAGGACGGGTATCATGCTCCACAAAATATCCTTGTTCTGTGAAGCACTTTTAAATGCTGTGAGAATTAATGCTGGTGGCCGCCAATGCCATGGGCATGACCATGGGCAATTTCGTCATCTGAAGCATCGCGTATAGTGACGATTTCCACATCAAAACCTAGTTGCTTACCTGCAAACGGATGGTTGGTATCGACATCAACGTTAAACTTGCCGGCTTTAACGATGGTTGCCGGCACTAAGCCTTTTTCGGTTTGGATATGCACCAAAACGCCCGGCACTAAACGTTGCTTTTTTCTGATTTGTAAATGCTTGATCGGTACGCGTTGCTGTCTATCTTCTTGGCGCACGCCGTAGGCTTTTTCTGGCGCTATAGAAACACTGAAGGTATCGCCTTCAGCCTTGCCTACCATAGCTTCTTCTAAACCTTTGATAATATTGTTATGGCCATGCAAATAGAGCATTGCATCACCATCATTCGAGCTTTCAACCACTTGGTTTTCATTGCTTTCATCACGTAAGGTGTAATGAAATTGTACTACTTTATTTTTGCTAATCGACATCGTATGTTCTCTTCAAATAGCGCTTATTTTAACGATTAGGTTTTTGGCAAGGTAACGCCCTGCTGCCCTTGATATTTACCGCCTCGGTCTTTGTACGAGGTTTCGCACACTTCATCCGATTCAAAAAACAACATCTGCGCAACGCCTTCGTTAGCGTAAATCTTAGCAGGCAAGTTAGTGGTATTAGAAAACTCTAAGGTCACATGACCTTCCCACTCAGGCTCTAAGGGCGTGACGTTAACAATAATACCGCAACGCGCATACGTCGATTTACCTAAGCAAATAGTGAGCACATTGCGTGGGATGCGAAAGTATTCGACGGTTCTTGCTAAAGCGAAGGAGTTCGGTGGAATAATGCACTCATCACCGATCACATCGACAAAGCTTTTCTCATCAAAGTTTTTCGGATCCACCGTTACCGAATGCACATTGGTGAAAATTTTAAACTCATTCGCGCAGCGCACATCGTAACCGTAGCTGGATGTGCCATAAGAAATTAGTTTTTTATCGCCACGGTAGCGTACCTGCCCAGGTTCAAAGGGCTCTATCATCGGTAGATCCACCCCTTGAGACATGCGGCGAATCCATTTATCAGCTTTAATACTCATAAAAAGTATCCTATTTCTATGCTTTTTTAGTTTTCTTACTTTCGGCTTGTTCTTTTTCTAGCATCTCGATGAGGCTATCTAAAGTGCGGCTAATTTTGGTGCAGTTACGAATCCACTCAATTTTTGGCCAAGTTGCCTGCTCACCTGCTTTTACTAGCTTTTCGATGTCCGTCATTTCAGGATTACTGAATAACTTCCAAGGGTTCAAGGTGCTGAAATCCGGTGTAATGGTGATATCCGCCGAGTAATCTTGTGCCACCATCGCGTGCACTTGCGATAAAGCATAACTTAAAGCCGGAGAACGTAGATTATCCGTGGTGTACTTTAAGATATTCGTGACCACGTTTTTAGAGGCTTTAGTGGTGGATTGCACCATCATCTGCCTAAGGCTCTTCGCCTTATTTTTATCGGCAACAAAGGGCGCAACGTGTGGGTTTACTTGGCTGGCGATAAAGTGGTTAACACCATATAAACGCGATAAACGCTTACCCGGTAAATCGTGCGATAAAGTACCATCAACCCACTGGCGCGCAGGGTTATAAGGTTGTGGCTCGCCTTTGTGGTTTTTCGCCACTAGGGTAACTGCAGGGAATAAGCCCGGCACGGCAGTCGAAGCTAAAACGCCTTTTCTTACATAAACTGTAGGCGAACTCAGCGCGTTTAACATGCGCGATTCGTGATTTAAATGCGCAGGCGAAATGGTAATGCTAATCGCTCTGCCGGTTTTCTCGTAAGCTTCTTCAAAGGTTAAATCCGGAATGAACTTAGCCAAGGATTCTTCTAAGTGATCGCCATCGAGCAAGTACTGGCCTTTAAGCAGACGCTTCCAGCCCATAAACTTCATCGCTTCGCTATTCACGCCTTCTAAGCTGAAGTAGTCTTTTAGTTCTTCATCCGAATGCGTACCAATAACTGATGCTACAACAGCACCCGCGCTAGAGCCGGAGATAACTTTTGGCAGTACGCGCTGCTCATGTAGGGCTTTAGTTACGCCCAAATGGAACATACCGTAGTTAGCGCCGCCACTTAACATCAAAGCCGAGCGGCCAAAACAATGGCTGGCTCTATGGAAAAAATCGATTTTTTTATCGTACGATAGCACTTCTTCACTCAGCTGCGAGATATGCAGCAGTGCAGCTACCACTTCGTCGATGTACTCAACGATTAGCTTTTTCGTACCAAATTTTGCGTAGGTGTATAAAACCGAACGGCCCATACCACCCATATTGCCGTGTATGCCTTCATTCAGCATATAGTACAGCTCTAAATCTTCGTTCTTTTTACGCAGTTCTTTCAGCTTATTTAAGCGCGAACGAATTAAATGATGGTCGTAAGAGTCGGAGTTTTGACGCAACTTCCACTCATCTAAACCACTTTCGCGATCAAATTCTAAGGCAATTTCACGCCATTCTTCATAGCTACTGGCGTGATCTAAATCCTTCTGTAATGCTTTTAATCGGCGAGCTTGCATAAACCACCTTCAACTGACTGTATAAAAAAGGGCTGATTATATCTTGCACAGCACCATCATGCGAATAAGATTATAAGCTTTAGCTATAAACAGCTTAAAAATAAATGATAAACAGCAAAAGCACCAAGCATTCGCCCAACTGCTCTGCAGCACCTAGGCTATCACCGTTATAACCTTGCAAACGCTGCATAAAAAAGTGACGGCAGGCTATAGCCAATAAAATCAAAGCGATAGCGATAGAAAACAACAATGCTACAGGCAAGAAAAAAGCCAATAACAGCAATAAGCCTAAGCCACTGAACAATAGCTCTTGCTGCGTTAGCAACAGGCCTGCGGACATTTTACTGGTGGAAACATTACAGTGCGGCGTACTAATAACAATGAGCAAAGGCACTATACGTGCCAACCCGTACATACTGATCAATGCTAGGATGTGCATTTCTGCCGCGATTTGCGTTAAAAAAAGCAGTTTACCGGCAATTAAAACGATCAAACCGATAACAGCAAAGGTGCCGTTAGTGGAATCCTTCATAATGCGCACAATGCTTTGTGTATCTTGGCCTGCAAAAAAACCATCGCAGCTATCAGCAAAGCCATCTTCGTGCAAAGCGCCGGTAATCATTATGCCGGCCACAAAGGCCATAAAAGCCGACACATTCGCAGGCAAGAAAAAATTACACAGATAATAAACAAACCCAGCCAACAAGCCTACGCATACGCCAACCCACGGCAAATACGCCAAACTATTGGCAAAGTGATGCTTATCCAATTGTTCTGAATTTAGCGGCAAGCGGGTATAAATTATCAACGCCGCCTGTAGATTTTTTAGCATAGTGCGCACCTTACTCTTCCACCAAAGGGAAATGCTTGGGTGTTAGGCAGATAAACAAAAAGATGATCACAGATAATACCAGTATCCCCATATAAATATGCTGAGTCGCATCAAAAATCGCATAGCGTATATAATCCACCACCGCAACCGTTTGCTGGCTATCATGCAGTGCTTCTATCACGCGGTTGATATCGCCTGTTACGGGCATGTCACTGGGCGCTTCTCGTAAATGGCGGCTTAAAACTGCATTAAATATCGCCCCAAAAATTGCCGCGCCCAAGGTCTGCCCTAAGTAACGGGAAAACATATTACCACCGGTAACCACACCACGTTGCGACCAGCCAACAATAGCTTGGCTACCGACCAGTAAAGGCGTAGAAATCAAACCAAAACCTGCACCTATTAACAACTGGTTAAAGACGATAAAGCCTACCGGCGCACCTTTGGCAAACAACAAAAAGAGTATGGCTGCAGCGGCTAAAAAGCTAGCGCCAATCAAAGCGGTATTACGAAAACCGATGCTCAGGTATAAACGACCTGAAAAAGACGATGCCACAGGCCAACCAATACTCATTACCGCCAGCACAAAACCTGCGGTAATCGTGCTCAAACCATACACCGATTGCGCAAACGTGGGTAGGTAAGCAATAGGCCCCATCATTACAATACCCATGGCCACCATTGCTAAATTAGAACCGCTTAAAACGCGATTACGCCATAGCCAAGCGGGTATTATCGGCTCTGCCGCTTTGCGTTCTACTTGTATGCTAATCGCTAATAACACAAAAAACGCGGCCAATAAGGCTGCCGTTTGCCAAGAGAACCAAGGCCAAGCTTGACCGGCTTGTAACAACATAAATACAAAGGTGCCTATGGTCAGCAAAATGAACAGGCCGCCGAGGTAATCGATGGTATGGCTGCGCGTTTCAACTTTCTCATGCAAGAATACGCTAATTAAAAACAGGGAAATAACTCCCACCGGCACGTTGACAAAAAATATCCAGCGCCACGATGCGTACTCCGCAAACACACCACCCAAGGTAGGGCCTGCAATAGCGGATAACCCCCAGACACTGGATAGCCAACCCTGTATGCGCGCACGCTCACGCACCGCGAATAAATCCCCAGCCAACGTGTTTACCGTAGCCATAATGGCGCCTGCACCTATACCCTGCAAGGCGCGGAAAAATATTAGAGAGTGCATATCCCAAGCGGCAGCACAGGCGGCAGAACCCGCCAAGAAAATAACTGTACCGCTAAGCAAAATAGGCTTACGGCCGTATTGATCAGCCAGTTTCCCGTAGATAGGAATGGTGACTGCTTGCGCCAATACGTAAATCGAGAAAACCCAAGTGAATAAAGAAAAGCCACCCAAGTCAGCGACGATTTGCGGCACCACGGTAGAAACAATAGTGGCATCCATAGCCGCTAACATCATGGTGGTCATTAAAGCCGCTAGAATCCAGCCGCGCGATGTGGTTTTTGTATTCAAAAAAATAGCCGTTGTTAGTTTTTAAGAAAAAATAAAGCAGCGGATTGTACAACTAAGTAAGGCTACTTGATACATGATGGCATTAAGCAGGCTACAGACATTGCGGAAACAGACAACTGTGTGTGGGGGGGGGGGCGAAACTTTTTCGCGATTCGATTTTACGGTTCAACCGCAAGCAAACTTTGCAAGTTTGATCGTCGATAAGATCGACTCCCACAATATTTTGGCTATTGCTCAGCACTTAGATAAGGTTCTAAGCTTTGCAACAAATATTCTAAACCACCTTGGTTTTCCTCTAATACATCGGCGGCTTTATCACCCATGCCAGCAAAACCTTCTTTACCACTAAGATAGTCAGCCAACACTTTCTCTAAACCATCAATATCCGCCAGCAGCTGTAAAGCGCCAGCCTGCTGCAAATTATCCGCCACTGACTGAAAGTTAAACACATGCTGACCACTCAAAATCGGTAAACGCCACACAGCCGCTTCCAACATATTATGGCCGCCATGTTTTATCAGGCTGCCGCCAATAAAGGCCACATCGGCCAAACCATAAAAGGCCAACATATCACCCATGGTATCGCCCAACAATAGTTGGGTAGCATCACCGATTGCTTGTTGCTCAGATACACGCACAGTGTGTAAACCGTGCTGCTTGGCAAGGTCTGCAACGACAGGAAAACGCTCAGGATGACGCGGCACAATAAACGCTAATAACTGCGGGTATTGTTGGCTAAGCTTTTTTACCATCGGCAAAATCTGCTCATCTTCACTAGGGTGGGTGCTTGCAAACACCACGCAAGCGCGCTTTTTATCGTGCCACTGCAATTGCTGTTTTAATTCTACCAAGCGCTGCTCTACTACATCGGTAAGCTGAATATCAAATTTGATACTGCCGGTAACAAGCACCTTGGATTTATCCGCACCCAAGGCGATAAAGCGCTGCGCATCTTGCTCAGATTGCGCGGCAATGAATGACAGGCGCTGCAACATGGGCCGTGTTAAGGCAGAAAAACGACGATAGCCACGAGCAGATCGTTCAGACATACGGCCATTGGCTAAAATTACCGGGATTTTTTGATCACTACAGACTTGCAATAAGTTAGGCCACAGCTCAGTTTCCATAATAATCAAGGCTTCAGGTTTTATCGCACGGATAAAAACAGCACATAAACTGGGCACATCGTAAGGCAAATAATAATGCAGTACGGAATCCGCAAAAGCAGCCTTAACGCGATCAGAACCGGTTGGTGTTGTGGTGGTAATACATATTTTATGTTCGGGGTATTGGCTTTGTAACTGCTTAACTAAAGGAATAGCCGCAATCACCTCGCCCACCGAAACGGCATGCACCCAAATTAACGGCGCAGCATCTTTACGCTGCGGCACCCGCGCAAAACGTTCATTAATACGCCGCGCATAAGCCGGTGCTTTTTGCGCGCGCCATAATAAACGTAAAACGATAAATGGTAATAAGTGTAGATATATCAGGGTGTAAAGAACTTGCACGGTAGAGCCCTATTAACGATAAAAATCGGCTATTGTAACGTGAAAGCGGGTACTTACCTATGCGCAGTTAAATATCCGCTCTAATGACGAGAGTTCCAGCAATTTTATCATGCAATCCTTGTTTTCTTTGCGTAAACGCCGCCATGATAAAACCCATTAAGAAAAATAACGACGATAAAATTTTTGACCAGTAACGTACATTCGCTTTTCCAAAGCCTATGCGATCGCCTTTTTCATCGGTAACTGTCAGGCCCAGCATTTTTTTACCGACTGAGGCTTGCCATACGGATGATTCTGCGAGGGTAAACCATAGCCAGTGAATCAAAACCCCCAGAACAAAGCCTAAGCCTTCTCCAGCTGCTTCTATTTCTTCTAGCGATGATGTATCCGACATTGACACACCCAGCGCAAAGCCCAGCGGCAAGACAATGATAATAGACGCTAACTGGCACAGCACCGTATCAATAACAAGCGCTAGCGCACGCCACCAAAATCCAGCAAAACTTAGATCCTCAGGCATACTGCTTGTGCTGTGAGAAACTGCTTCAGCAGCTAGCGAAAGCCGCACCCCACAACTTGAGCAAAAGCTTGCTTCTTGAATATTGCTAGCGCCACATTGCCTACAAACCATCTTCATTTCCTACTTATTAAACGCTTATTCGATACACTGAAAAGTCACCTAATCTTAGACGAAAACAACACTCAGTCTAAGGGCAGAATAATCTCTGTAAGCTTCCAGCCCAGGCCACGCCTGCGCAATACAAACTTGGCCTCGCCGCCCTCTTCTGCATCGACTCGTATAACAAATTTATCAAAAGACTCATAAGCCATAGTCGCTTGGGCAAAAGGCTCTGGCTCTGGCTCTGGCTCTGCACTTGAGCTTTTTTCACGCTTTTTATAATCACGCTGATCAAAGCCAGGTTCGGGGTTTTCGCCAACCATTAACTGCGTAATGCCCGTGGGTGTCACGTAAGCATCAACCATTTTCTCAACCACCATGCCAGCAAAAGCCGCACCTAAGGCAGCGAATGGATTATCCTGCATGTCCTCATCTTCACTTAGCTCCTTGAGAAACAAAACATTCATCTGATCTTTAAGACTTTGGCGAACACTGGGAAATTCAATGTATTCAGACAGTGCTTCGCCATCATGTGCCTCTGCGGCAAGCCGCATCTGATTGGCAGTGATATACGGTGCGGCAAGCATGTAAACAACAAAAAAACCTACCGCTATAGCCAGTGCTATTTTTCCCTTACTCATGTGCTTTCCTCATCTATAAGAAAATTTTGTGTTATCACTCGTCTTCCAAATGCAGCTTGTGCAATATGCGATGAGCAATAGGGGCGATCACTATACTACTGGTGGCAATATACACATAGCCCGACAGAACCCCATACAAGCTAGCGAATAGCTGCCCAGCCGTTGTTTCTGGGATAATGGTTAAACCCAGCCCGCCAGCTAAAGTAATGGATGCAACCAACGCCGAACTAATGGCCATACCATCGTAATAAACATGGCCAGCCACACCTATCACCAAGGTGAGCAGCACAATCAAAAACGCCATAAAAATATGATAATACAGTCGCTTGCGAAATACTTTGCCGGAGACTAAAGGTTTGTTTTTGCTTTCATACATAGCTTATAAGATTCCATTTTGCATTGTCACTGCTTGATTCGATTTACTCATCAAAGCGCACCGGCTTTTTTGCCGTGTCGCGAATAACCACCGTCCCCGCCAACTTGTCATGCCAACCTTGCTTTCTTTCATCCACACCGACCCAAATAAGCCCCAAACAAAAAGGCAGCATTGCCGGTATATAAGCAAAGTAGCGACCAATCGCTTGGCCTGTACTCATTTTATCACCCGTCACCGCATCCACTACTTTTAATCGTAATGCCATTTTACCGGGCGTGGCTAAGTATTTACGCCAGAACCAAACAGTTATCGCCATGGGAATAATAAAGTTAAATAATAAATCCGTGAAAGGATCACTATTGGCGTAGCTTTCTACACTGATAAAAAAGCTTACGGGTATAAATAGTACGATCATGAGTATAATCGTATCGATTAATGTGGCACCAACGCGAATCCAGAAGCCTGCATATTCTTTGTTATTCATCTGTGTATACCCATCCATTTCAAAATAAGTAATTATTTATACGCAATACAGTTCTTACTAGCAATCAATCCACCTTATAATTCACTTAAGCACACCTTTCAAACTTCCCCTAAGCCAACGGTGGGCATTCACCCCAAAGCCTTTTATAATGACGCTCTCTATTTTTATAAGCTGTGACAATTATGAGCATTTCTTTCCCTATCGATATGAACAATGTAAAAGGCTTTTTAGCCGATGATGAGGCCTTTGCTTTGCATCAGTATGCCTTTGAAAGCAGCAAGCAAGGCCCAGTTTTAGAAGTGGGTAGCTATTGTGGCAAATCGACTTTGTATTTAGCCCATGCCGCTAAGCAGAATAATAGCGTGGTGTTTGCTATCGATCATCACCGTGGTTCTGAAGAGCATCAGCTAGGCGAAGAGTATCACGATGCAGATTTATACGATGCCGGCGCGGGCTTGATGGATACCTTTAAAGAGTTTCGCAAAAATATGCGCGCTTGCGGTGTGGAAGATACCGTGGTGCCGATTGTTGCCCCTTCTCGCGTTGCGGCTAAACAATGGCATACGCCGTTGGCGATGGTATTTATTGATGGTGGCCATAGCTTTGAGGCAGCTGAAACCGATTACCGTAGCTGGGTTGCGCATATTCGTATTGGCGGTATTTTAGCCATCCACGATTTGTTCCCTAACCCCGATGAAGGCGGCCAAGCGCCAATTACGATTTATCGTATGGCCTTGGCCTCTGGCTTATTTGAAGAGCTAGAGGTGGTTAACACGCTCGGTATTTTGCGTCGTATCCAATAAGCGTACTTCTTTGAATAAATGCGCGGCAGCGGTGTAATCAGTGAGTGCATCTGCTGCTAGCAAAATGGCCGCTGCTGTCCATGTGGGGCGCTCGTCTGGCCAGAGTAGATCTTCGACAAACTGATAGCCTGTCCAATAAGACCCATCGGCATAACGCCATTGATGTAACCAGCTATATACTTTAGCTGCGCGTGCTGGCTCACCTGCGGCTAAAAGCGCCATGGTAAGTTCACAGGATTCTGCAATAGTAACCCAAGGCTCGTCGGATACGCAGCGACACCCCATGCCCTTTTCGACAAACTCATCCCAGCGATCATTCAGGCGTTTACGTGCTGTTTTTTGATCCAATACACCGGTTAGTGCGGGGTAAAACCAATCCATGGAAAAACGTGCTTTGCTCTCCCAAGTGCGATCAAAACGTTCAGGGTGATGACGCAGGGCCTTACCTAATAAGTTACGTGCTTGTAGCCAGTCTTTACGTTCTTCACCTAGCACGACCGATAAATTGTAAGCACACTCTAGGCTTTTATAGATGGAGCTGCAGCCGGTAATTAAAGCATCTTTTTTGGGCTTGCCGTCAGTATCGACCGCCCAATGAATATCGCCGTGTTCGGTTTGTAGGCGCAGAACAAATTCTATGGCGCGGGTAACGGTAGGCCAAATACTACGAACAAACGCGATATCTTCGGTGATCAGATAATGATGCCAAATACCGGTGGCGATATAGGCAACAAAATTGGTTTCGCGACGCTCCCGATTATGAATTTCGCCGTCTTTATAAGCGGCCCACCAACTGCCGTCTTCCAGCTGCGTATCACGCAGCCAGTTATAGGCTTTTTCAGCAGCGGGATATTGCCCGCCTATGCTTAAACCCATTGCCGCTTCGACATGATCCCATGGGTCGGCATAATTACCTTCCGACCAAGGGATGGAGCCATCGGCTAATTGCGACTCTACGAGAAAATCGACTGTGGGCTTAAAGAAATCTTTGGGGAAGGATCCCTTCGTCAAAAAAAGTCCACTCACGTTATTGCTGCCTTTTCAAAGTACATGACAACGCTTTTGCCCATAATCGGATTCAGCATTTTTTCACTCGTACGTGTTATCCAGGGTTTTTCCATTAAATCCCAGACCAATAGTTTATGGTAGGACTGCACGAGCTTGTTATTTTCTTTGTTATCCCAATCCATACATTGCAACCACCAGTAAGGGCTATGCAAGGCATGTGCCCAATGCTTGCGGTAGAAACGAAAGCCTTGGTTTTCTATTTTGCGACGCAACTGGGATGCCAGAAAAATACGTAGATGACCGCCTTCGTTTTCATGGTATTCATCACTAAAATGCCAGCAAACAAACTCTGGCCAAAAACGCGGTACTGAAGCACAAAACAAACCACCGGGCTTTAAAATGCGCTGTATTTCTTTTATCACGCCTTCATAGTCAGGAATATGCTCCAATACTTCAGAGCAGATGATTTTATCAAAGGTGTTATCGGCAAACGGTAACTGCAAAGCGTTGCCATTTAATAGGGTAAAGCTTTTGTCACTATTATCGTTTTCTATATAGGGCTGATAACGCGCACTAGCGGTTTGCAAGTCCTGCAGGCTTAAATCCACACCGACCACTTGTACATCTGCGTGCGCATACACCGCGTAAACATGACGACCTTCGCCACAGCCTAAATCCAATACGGTATCGCCCTTCTCTAATGGGAAGTGCTTAAAATCAACGGTTTGCATGATTTTCTAATATCTGTAGGTAGTATTGCGTTAGACTTTTAGCCGCCACTTGCCAGCTAAAGCGCTCAAGAATGCGTTCGCGACCTGCGATAGCCAGTGCTTGGCGTTTGTCTGGGTTTTCTAACAAATCAGCGACTGCATCAGCGATGGCTTGGCTATCAGCTATAGGCACTTGTATGCCAGCATCACCGACCACTTCAGGTAATGCACCACCACGAGCGGCAACCACAGGCACTTCACAGGCCATGGCCTCGCCTGCTGGCAGACCAAAACCTTCATATAAAGAAGGCACTACGGCAATCGTCGCTTCGGCATAATAATCGACTAAATCGTCAGTGCTGATGCCGCTAACAAAACGGACTTTATCGGCAATGGCTAATGCGTTTAATAATTGCTCAGTTGGGCCGCCCTCGCGTGGCTTACCGACGACTAATAGCTCCAGCTGCGGATAACGTGGCAGCAAAAGGGCATAAGCTTCCAGTAAATAGCGCAAACCTTTTAAGGGTTGATCGGCAGAGGCAGTTGCCATTATGCGCCAAGGCTTACGCTCTATATGCGCGCGCGGCGAAAACTCTTGGGTATCAATGCCGTTATAAATCAAAGTAATGTCGTTTTTATCGATAGCGAAGGCTGTGCTGATATCTTCTTGCGAACGTGCGGATACCGTTACCACATGCTCTAATTTACGCACCACTTTGCCCTGCATATGCAAGAAAGAATGCCAACGGCGAATGAGTAGGCGCTCCCACCATTTGTTGCTAGCATCTAACGCAAGCTGTAAATCTTGGGTGATAGGGTGATGTAAGGTGGTTACCAAGGGTAGGCGTTTTTGAATGGCTAGCATGCCATAGCCTAAACACTGATTATCATGAATTAAATCGTAGCTTTTACCGTGTTCTTTTAACCAAGCATCGGCACGACGGGCAAAGGCATACGGCTCGGCAAAACCACCCGTCAATTTGCTTAACCACTCCGATACATTTGCCCAAGAACGCAAATGGTGTGGGCGCAACGATGTTAAACCGTTTTCGTAAAGATTCATGCCCGGCAATTTAACTAGCCGCACACGCGGATCTAAATGCGGGTAGGGTTCGCCGGAGATAACATCGACTTGATGGCCAGCCTCGACCAACGCTTTCGATAAATACTTAATGTAAATGCCCTGCCCACCGCCAAATGGATGGCTGCGATAACCTAAAATCGCGATACGCAGATGCTTACCTGGCACCAATTGTAGATGAGCTTGCTCTGCATTAGCCGCCTCTATTCTTGGTGATTTCTTAATTGCTGTTGCTGTCACGTAGTGCCTTTTTAAAAGTTAAATAACCAGCATCTGCTAGCAATGGGTACGAAAAACCGACAAAGTTTACCTAATTATTGCTATTAAGGCCAGAAATTAACGCCCCGCAAAACCATGCTATTGGGCTATAAGTGGCTAGAATTGATAGCATTTTTTGTCTATGACAAATTATTAATAGCTGGCAATAGTTTTCAAGGGCAAATAGCTTACAATGAGGTTATTTTGAATCTCAGGTCATTATCGGTATGAATTTTCGCCAGCTTTCAACTTTGGATAATCTACTTAGCACCTTCGATAACGGCTTAAAGACGCTTAGCCAAGGCGCTTACCGCTCGGCACGCACAATTGCCGAACCCGATTCCCCTATCGATGATGCCACGCAAAGAAAGCACGTGGCAGGCTTAATGCGCGTAAACCATACTGGTGAAGTATGCGCCCAAGCTTTATATCAAGGCCAAGCCTTAACCGCGCGCAATAAAGAAACCCGCGAAGCCATGCAAACCGCTGCCGATGAAGAAATCGACCACTTGGTTTGGTGCGAGCAACGCTTAGAAGAGCTTGATAGCCACACCAGCTATTTAAACCCTTTATTCTATGGCGCATCATTGGCTATAGGCGCAGTAACCGGCGCCATTAGCGATAGAGTAAGTTTAGGCTTTGTTGAAGCTACTGAGGATCAAGTGTGCCAGCATTTAGAAAGCCACTTAGCGCAAATCCCCGAGGATGATCATAAAACCCGTGCTATCTTGCAGAAAATGCTAGAGGATGAAGAAAGACACGCCCATATGGCCATTGAAAACGGTGGTATTACCTTCCCCCAACCGATCAAAAAAGCCATGTCTTTAATGGCTAAATTAATGACCAGTAGCACCTACAGAATATAATAGAAGCGCGATTTCCTGCACTAGTACACAAAACGCAGTTTTACTTGCCATGAAAAACCGACTCTGTGATTACTTCATCGGCATTTTGTTGGAGACTACAGTCATTAGAGCCTATCATCCCTAAACGCTACGTTTTGAAAAGGTTGTATCATGAAAGTAACCACATTAGATAAATATACAGCTGATGCAGTCAGCGACTTATTAAGTCCTATCCCTTTTTTCTCTGACTTAGCTTTGCACAGTAACCAGCAATACGAACTATTGCTAAAAAACTCTAGCCTGATTGAGTTACCTCCCGGTAAAACGATTATTGAAAAAGGGGCTATCGACAATAAATTTTACTTCTTACTGAAAGGCAAACTCGATGTATTCCCTGATAAGGATTGCCATGAACCAGCAATAAGCCAATTGTCTTCTGGGCAGGTTTTGGGCGCCTTAGCGATTATCAATAACCAACCTCGCACGGCATCACTCGCTGCTGCAAAAGTTGGCGCTACTTTAATCGCCACTGACTTTACTATTTTCGGCCGACTGGATGATTTTAGCCAAGTAACACTGGAAACCAAGCTAAGCCTGTTACGGATTGTGGTGAACAATGCACGCTGGAAGCTCGAAGTGTATAAAATGAATGATCCTGATCATCCATTGACTGAGAGAATTGAGAAAATTAGCAACTATCAAGGCCCTAAAATCACTGTTGATGAGTTAAAATTTTTAGCCGAGCAAGCCAAAGAGCTAGGGGATATGCTAGGGCAATGGAATCACTCTCAACTAACCGGTGCCGGGCCAAAAGCCGAGAAAAAAGGCGGGGTTTTTTCAATCTTGCACAGTATACGTAGCAGCTTTAGCTGAGGCGTTTACTCATCTTCAATTAACACTTCTTCGCCTAGGTTTTGGCTAGCGAGTATTTCACGCATACGCTGTAAGGCTTCAATTTGAATTTGCCTTACGCGTTCGCGGGTTAGATTAATCTCTTTACCCACGTCTTCCAAAGTTGCAGGCTCACTGCCTCGCAAGCCAAAACGCAGCACCAATACCTTTTTTTGCACATCGCTTAGCTCATCTAACCAAGTATCCACACACTCAGCTAGATTGGTATCTTGCAACAAATTAGCAGGGTTCGCTAAACGGTGATCCGCTAGCGTATCAATAAAGGGCTTGGTGGAATCTGCGTTAATGGGCATATCCATTGAGATACTGCGCTCGTTAAGTTTGAGAATTTTTTTAACTTGCGCTACAGGCTTATCAAGCTTTTCTGCAATATCTTCTGGGCTAGGCTCTTGATCTAATTCCTGCATTAGCTCTCTTGCCGTACGCAGGTATAAATTGAGCTCTTTAACAATATGAATAGGCAAGCGTACCGCGCGAGTTTGATTCATTAAAGCGCGCTCTATGGTTTGGCGAATCCACCATGTGGCATAGGTAGAGAAACGAAAGCCGAGCTCAGGATCAAACTTTTCGACGGCGCGTATCAAACCCAAATTGCCTTCTTCGATCAAGTCTAACAGGGTTAAATCGCGAGGGTAGTAACGCTTAGCGATAGTAACCACCAAGCGCAAATTACTCACTATCATACGTTGACGTGCGGCTTCATCACCTTGTAACGCTAAGCGGGAATAATGGATTTCCTCCTCGGCTGTTAATAAAGGCGCGATACCGATTTCATTGAAGTAAATTTGTATATTGTCGAGCTGTGATTTATCGGGCTCAGGAAAATAATGTTCAGCGGTGGGAACTTCATCAATAAGCAAGGCGTCACCTGTCTCGGCAGATAATAGCGCAGTATCTGGCTTATCATCTTTTAGCTTTTTCATCGCTATGCCTCACACTATTCGGTAGCTATTATTATTTTGGCAGTAGATCTAAAGGGTTAATCGGCTTGCCAGATTTGCGTATTTCAAAATGTAGCTTGGGCGATTGTGTACCCGACATCCCTAGCTCTGCAATAACATCTCCTTGTTTTACGTTTTGGCCTTCTTGCACTTTAATAACGCGGTTATGTGCGTAGGCACTCAAATAGATATCATCATGACGAATAATAATCAACTGACCATAGCCTTTTAAGCGACTACCGGCATATATAACCTGACCGGCTCTAGCACTTCGCACAGGCGTACCAATCGCAGCTACAATATCAATGCCTTTACTTAAACCATCGCCAGAGAAATAGCGCTCAATTTTACCCGACAAAGGCCACTGCCATAGACCGCCATCGGTCACTTTGGGCGTGTAGCGCACAGCGGGTTGAGGTTGTTTTTTAGGGCTGGCTTTTTTAGCCGGTGTTGGGCTGGTCGATTTAGCCACTGTTTTTTTCTGTGTGCTAGGCCTACTGGCTGCGGTTTCACGCAACTGTAAAATATCACCAGGGAAGATACGGTAAGGCGGCTTTATGCCGTTGGCACCACCTAATTTTCGATAGTCTAAATTATAGCGAAAAGCGACATCGTATAAGGTGTCGCCTTTTTGCACCACATAGCGCTGAGGGATGGGGCCAGTGTGCACAGGCGATGTATGCGCCCTACCTGATTCCACAACCGGTACATGCGCGGAATTACTGCAAGCAACTAGCACCAGCAAACTACATACGAGTAATGCTGCTTTGCATGCTGCAGTAATTGAATAGCTCATTATTGTTCGTCGGTTACTTTTTCCAAAAACAATACCAGACTAAAGCCTACAAAAGCCAGTATTGCGCAATACGCGACTAAAGGATCGTTGCCTGTCACTAACTGATAGTGCTCTGGGGAAATGTTTTTTTGCACTAAAGGCTTTATTTTATCGCCGTAATGATAAAGTTCTTCCACCACGCGCCATGGCCAAATAGCATTCAAGGATGCAAACAGCATACCGGTTAAAAAGGCCAGCGTGCTATTGCGATGCTTTTCTAGCATATAAGACACTAAGTGAGCAAAGACCAACAAACCACATACACAGCCTGCGACAAAGATAAAAATAATCGGCAAATTCAGACTTTTGATGGCTTGGATCATAAAACCGTATAAACCCATTAATAGCAGCATAAAGCTACCGGATATGCCGGGCAAAATCATCGCGCAAATCGCGATAGCGCCTGCGCCAAAGATCATCCAATAATTAGGTTGTACTTCTGCAGGCGATACCAAGGTAATACTGAATGCCAATGCAAAACCAACTAAAAATGCGGCATAGACAAAAAAGCTGCGCGTACCAATCATCTTACCGACATGCACCGCCGAGCCTAGAATCAGACCAAAAACAAACGACCAGAATAACAAAGGCTGACCATCCATCGCCCAAGTAATAAGGTGCGACAGCAATAGAAAACTACTGGCGATACCGGCGATTAAGGTGATTAAAAACGTGCCGTTAATCTGCTGCCAAAACGCCTTAGAACCTTGGCTAAAAAGCACTTTCACTGCAGAAGGGTTAACCGACTTGATACTGTTTAGTAGCTCTTCATAGATGCCGGTAATAAAGGCAATAGTACCGCCTGACACACCGGGTACGATATCGGCAGCACCCATGGCTACGCCTTTTAAGTACAATAATACAGCCTTGGACTTCGCCATGTATGCTTCCTAGATTTTGTAATTAAATTAAACGGCCCGATACAAGAGGCACAAACCGCACCGGCTCAACGGCAACTTCTGTAAAGCCATTTTCTGTTCTATCGACCACCATCAATTGCTGCTGGGCATCACCGACGGGGATAACCAAACGGCCACCAATGGCCAACTGTTGTTTTAACTCTTCAGGGATAAATCGAGGTGCTGCTGCCGATAAAATCGCATCAAAAGGGCCGCGATCTTCCCAACCCACGCCGCCATCGCTGTGACGAAAGTGGATATTTTTCAATTCCAATAACTTAGCGCGTGCTTTGGCTTTTTCTAAGAGTGGATTAATACGTTCAATACTGAATACGCGATCGACCAATTGCGCCAAAATAGCGGTTTGATAGCCCGAACCTGTGCCTATTTCCAACACTTTCTTGGGCGAAACCTCTAGCAATAACTCTGTCATGCGCGCCACGATATACGGCTGCGATAAGGTTTGCTGATGCCCTATGGGCAATGCCGAATCTTCATAAGCGCGATGCGACAAAGCTTCATCCAAAAAAATATGCCTTGGCGTGCGCAACATGGTGTCTAACACGCATAAATCTGTAATACCTTGCTCGCGCAAACGGTCTATCATGCGCTGCCTCGTGCGTTGCGAGGTCATACCAATACCATCAAATTTATTCATTATTTATTGTTACCAATTCACGTATCAATGCCGTTGCAAAAGCACCGCTACGCAATTCAAACTGTAAAACACACTGTTGTTGATCAACTACCACTTGCTGCCATAACACCTCGGCATCATCGGCCAAACCACTGGCTTGTTTGCCAATCAACGGCCCTGCTGGATGAATATCAAAACTCGCTACACGCTGTTGCAATGCTTCGCTTAACGCTTCTGGGCCAAAGATGGCGTTGCTGCCGTCCAAGTTAAATTTATCGCCTTCAATCGCCTGTTGCCAAGTACCCTCGGCGACACGTAAAGATAAGTAGTG
>SMEQ01000210.1_pt1 | contig 18861 bp, 17 predicted proteins | sample 2456281 | NCBI WGS metagenome assembly SMEQ01 (sample SAMN10132596, study PRJNA489261) | soil metagenome | isolation source: day1 antibiotic-loamy sand soil ammended with raw manure from dairy cow... | place: USA | collected 2015-04-01
ACCCGTGCCAATGGCTGCTTCTAGCTCAGCACCTAACCATGCGGTGTTTATAACCACGTCGGTAATACCTGCGGAGGCTAGCTTTTCCAGGTGCCAAAATACTAGCGGTTTGCCGCCCGCTTTTAATAGTGGTTTAGGCGTTCTATCGGTGAGTGGCCGCATTCGCTCGCCACGTCCTGCAGCCAAGATCATTGCTTTCATAGGGCCGGTAATACCCGTTGTTCTATCCAGCGACCGTACTCTCGCAATTCGTCATAATAAACCGCCACTTGTGCTATATAGCGTACGGTTTGTGGTATATCGTTTAAGTAACCCGGTTTACCGTCTCGGTGATACAAGCGGGCAAAAATGCCGCTGGCTTTAGTGTGCCGTTGCAGGCCCATTAGGTCGAACCAACGCCGAAAGAGAGTGAAGCTTATCGACTCAGGTATAAGTTTTTTCTCCATAAACAAGTCGTAAGCATAACCTAGCAAGCCTTCGATAAAATCGTCGGGCCACTGTACGTAGCAATCTCGAAGTAAAGAAACCAGATCATAGGTTATCGGCCCGCGTACGGCATCTTGAAAGTCAATTAGGGCTAAACTGTCATCGCTGCGCACCATAATATTGCGCGAGTGATAATCACGGTGAACACCAACCTGCGGTTGCTGCAGCGCATTTTCATTTATTACCTTGCTGAAATTAGCCCACATGACACGCTCGTCCGGCGTTAATTCTATGCCTAAATGTTGTTCCAATAACCAATCAATAAACAGGTTATTTTCCCGCTCAAGTAAGGCGCTGTCATAATCGGGTATTGCTCCCAACCGAGTACGCTCAACACTCATGACTTGCGGTAACAAATCAATCGCTTGAATATATCGGTCATACGCGGCGCGATCTGTTTGTAATAGTAAGGTGTCCCCCAGGTCTTCCAGTAACATGACACCTAGCTTTTCTTCAGCAGCAATCACTGCTGGCACCGACAACCCCACACTGGCGTAAGCTAAAGCGACAGAGTGAAAAGGCTCTAACGACTCTGGCGGTGGCGCATCAACTAACACTTCCGTAGCCCCGGAGGTTAGTGAGCGAACACGATAATAGCGCCGAAAACTTGCGTCTCCAGCTAAACTTTCTATTTCAGGCTCAACCAGCATGCTTTGTGCACACAGCCATGCTTGCAGTTCTAACTCTCGTTGAGGCTTGCTCACAGCGTTCTCCTTCCTTTTTTGTTATATTAGCAAATAGCGTTATCAAATAGCAGGAAGAAGAAATTTCCTTTATCATTACCGCCTATTTGAAACCCTAAGAGAATACAAACTGTTCATGTTAATTCGGTCGCGCTTGATTATCGCTACTTTTGCCTCCTGTTTGGCCCTTGGTCAAGCAATTGGAGCCGAGGCCGAAAACCATGCAACAAACGCTTATACCATTTCCCAACAGTGCCAAATAACCCCTCGTTGGCTGCCGAATATAGACGACTTTCTCATCTCAGAAAACCCTGATTTAATTGAAGTGGAAGCCGACTTTGCTCAATTAATTGAAAATTACCTTGCTGTATTTTCTGGCAATGTGGCATTGCGTCAAGAAAACCAGTGGCTGATTACCAATAATGCCGAAATAAACCAGTTAGCTGGCACCCTGCGTGCATACAATGGCATTCGCTACGGTGACGGCTATGTGGCTATTCGCGCCGACGAAATTAACGCCAACATGAATGATTCAAGTGCCACCGTAGGCGCCGCAGAATACCTATTATTACAAAGCTCCGCCTATGGCACCGCTGGTTCAATCAATATTTCAGCCCCCCTTGGCCAGCGTAGCGTCATACTTGGCGACAGCACTTTCACCACCTGCCCTAGCGATCGCCCTGCGTGGCAAATTAGAGCGAAGAGCATTAGTGTGAACGAACAAGAATCATGGGGCACAGCAAAGAACGCTCAGTTTCGTATTTTCAATGTGCCTGTTTTATATATTCCACATTTTACTTTCCCACTTACGGAGGAACGTAAAAGCGGTTTACTTTACCCAGTAGTGCGCAGTACGTCGCGTAATGGGCTAGAAATTGAAGCCCCGTGGTACTTCAATATTGCTCCTGATCGTGACGTCACATTAACGCCCCGCTATACCAGTAAGCGTGGCATGATGCTGATGGGAGAATATAGACAACTGACAGAACGCCATAACTTCCAGCTCAATGGCGAATACCTTAATGGCGACCGTAATATTGATTTACGTCCGAACCGACACTTTTTACGTTTAGAGAACAAGTCTGAGCTAAGTAACAATTGGTCAAGTTATGTGGAGTTTATGCAAGTAAGCGACAGTAGCTACATTAACGATTTTAATAGTGACTTTGCCAGCCGTGCCGATGCCCACTTATACCGACAAGGGCAAATAAACTATGATGACGAGTCGAACCGTTTGCAAGTGCAAGTAGAAGACTTCCAAATGCTCGGCCCTTATACGCAGCCATACCGTACTCTGCCGCGGGTGAGCTATTGGCAACAAAAAGATATTAATTCCTTACTTAATTATGACCTTTTTTCTGAGTTTACTCACTTCCGTAGTACAGAAGACGGCAGTGCCCATACTTCACGGTTGCACCTTGAACCGACCATTGGTATGCATTTGCAGCGGCCAGGTTGGGACTGGAAAACCGAATTAAGTTATTTAGTATCCCACTATGAACAAAACAATATTGCAAATACGAATGTTCGGTCGATTACCCGGCAGCTACCGCAACTTCGTACCCGCGCCCGGCTACACCTAGAACGTGACTTCGGTAAACACAACGGTATACAAACCTTAACGCCGCAAATTCAGTATTTATATGTGCCTTATCGCAACCAAAATGATATCGGCATTTACGACACCAGCTTAATTCAAGACGATTACCACGGCTTATTCAGACCCCGGCGATTTGCTGGGCTTGACCGTATTGCCGACGCTCACCAAATTACTATTGGTGCCTCGACGGGTATTTTTGATGCCGCTGCCGAGGAACTTATGCGGGTTAGCTTAGGTCAAATTTTTTATCTCGACGAAAGCAAAACGCAGCTTTTCGACGACAGCAGTAGAATTACAGCGAGTAATTCGGAATTGGCAGGTGAATTAGACTTCCGAATTAGCGAGCACTGGTTTTTTAGTGGTGCTGTGCAGTACGATACAACCTTGCAAATTGCTAGGAAAGCACGGCTAGCTGCTGAGTATCGAAAAGGTAATGACAACTTAATTCAGTTAAACTACAGAAAGGTACGTGGTTTAGCAGGCACTGAGCAACAGAGTATAGAACAGCAAGTTGAACAGGTGGGTCTTGTATCTTCATGGCATATTGATTCAGACTGGGCTTTAGCAGCTCACTTGTATCAAGACGTACGCCGTGGCACTACCATGGACGCCCTAGTTGGATTGCAATACGAAAGTTGCTGTTGGTCTATTAGAGTAAGTGCTTATCGTAGAATAAATCGTAGTTTTGAGCTCGTGGCACCAAATGCCCCAGTACCGCCCGCAGAATTTGATAACGGTGTTAGTATTCAATTTATGCTCACCGGTTTAGGTGCGGGGTCGCAGCGCTTAACTGACATGCTTCAACAAAGTATCTTCGGCTATCGTCGTCCGTTTTATTTAAGTAATTAGTGGAATACATATGAATCTTTTGAAAGTTTATTTTACCGGCGTAGTACTTGCACTTATGGTGAGTAACGCCGCAGCACAAGAACTCGATCGTATCGCAATAGTGGTCAATAGTGGGGTGGTACTAGAAAGTGAAGTGCAAGCACTGATTACCCAAGTAAAGCGAAACTTGGAAAAAGAGCAGCGCACACCACCAAGCGATTCTGCCCTACGCATTCAAGTTACAGAACGCCTTATTACAGAAGCATTGCAACTACAAATGGCTGATCGTATGGGCTTCGTTATTAGCGACGCCGAACTCGATCAAGCAATTCGAGGTATCGCCGCAGAAAACAGCATGTCGGCAGAAAGCTTACGTGCTCAAGTTGAGCAGACCGGCCAAGGCTGGAGTAGCTACCGAGAAGATATTCGCAAACAAATCGTTACTTCTGAAGTGCAGCGCATATCAGTACAGCGACGTATTTATATGAGCCCGCAAGAAGTAGAAATGCTCGTGCAACTTATTCAAGAGCAAGGTGGTTCACAAACTGAATATCAAATGGGTCATATTCTTGCACGTATTCAGGATACCGACGGAAATCTTGATGTCGAAGCCAGCCGCAAACAAGCAGAGCAAATTGTGCAAGAACTAGGCAACGGCGCAAACTTTCGCGATTTGTCTGTATCGGTATCAAGCGCTTCTAATGCTTTAGAAGGGGGCGACATGGGCTGGTTAACATTAAACTCAATGCCAACCTTATTTGCTTCGGCGGTGGGTGAAAAGTCTAATAAAGGTGCTGTAATTGGGCCACTACGCAGCGGTATCGGTTTCCATATTTTGCAGGTACATAACGTACGTGGATTAGAGCAGGCTGAAGTTGAAGAGGTTCGCGCCCGCCATATTCTTATTCGCCCGTCAGTTATTCTTTCTGAAGCTCGCGTGCAACAACAATTAGATGACATTCGCCAACAACTAAACAACGGTACTGCCAGTTTTGCCGAACTCGCCAGCGAATATTCAGCTGATGTTGGTTCAGCCCGTAACGGTGGTGATTTAGGCTTCGCTATATCAAGTATGTATGTTGCCGAGTTCAAGCGCCAAGTTGATACTTTAGATATTGGCTTAGTCAGTGAACCATTCCGCACTGAACATGGTTGGCACATTGTTGAGGTTTTAGAGCGCCGGGTACAAGACGTAACCGATCAGCGCTTGGTTGAACGTGCCCGCCAACTGTTATTTAGCAGAAAATATCAAGAAGAGTTAGATATTTGGTTACAAGAAACTCGCGACAGCGCTTACATTGAGTTTAAAGAGTAATGACACTACGCATTGCTATTACCCCGGGCGAGCCAGCAGGTATAGGGCCTGACCTTATTATTAGTTTAGCCCAACAAGAATGGCCGGCTGAGCTTGTTGTGTTTGCTGACCGCGACATGCTGTTAGACCGGGCTAAGTTGTTAGGTTTGCCACTTAGTATAGTTAAGTATAACGCGAGTGCGGCTGCACACGTTCAGCCCGCTGGTACACTAACGCTGCACCATATACCGGTGATAGCACCTGTAATAGCAGGGCAATTAAACGAAACTAATAGTGCGTATGTGGTTGAAACATTAGCAGCAGCCAGTGCGGCTAACTTAAATGGTGAACTAGATGCTATTGTTACTGGGCCTGTTCACAAGGGTATTATAAACCAAGCTGGGGTTGCTTTTAGTGGCCACACGGAGTTTTTTGCCCAGCAAGCAGGCTGTAGCGATGTGGTTATGATGCTTGCCACCGAAGGGTTAAGGGTAGCGCTAGTAACCACTCACATTCCATTGGCCTGTGTGTCTAAAGCCATTACCCGCGAGCGCCTCGTAAAGGTAATCGACATTCTGCACCATGATCTGCAGGCCAAATTTGGGATTGAGCAACCACGAATTTTTGTTTGTGGTTTAAATCCTCATGCGGGTGAAGGTGGTCATCTAGGCTATGAAGAAATTGACACCATAACGCCAACACTCGAAGTGCTAAAAAAAGAGCGCGGCTATCAACTTATTGGCCCACTACCCGCCGATACCATTTTCCAACCTAAATTTTTAGCCGATGCTGATGTCGTGTTAGCGATGTACCACGACCAAGGTTTGCCCGTACTAAAATACCAAGGCTTTGGCAATGCGGTAAATATTACCCTAGGGTTACCATTTATACGCACTTCTGTGGATCATGGCACTGCGTTAGACCTTGCCGGCACAGGCAAGGCCGATACTGGCAGTTTCCGTATTGCAATTTCCCAAGCTTTAACTATGGCAGTAAATACTACTTATGAGTAAGTCTATGCACGGGCATCGCGCTCGCAAACGTTTCGGCCAAAACTTCCTCAACGACGAGCAAGTTATACATGACATTGTGGCAGCTATTGGCCCACGCCCTCAACAAAACCTAGTTGAAATTGGCCCAGGTTTAGCCGCTTTAACAGCACCTGTAGCCGAGAAAAGCGGTCACTTACACGTAATAGAGCTAGACCGAGACCTAGCCGCGCGGTTAGAAAACCATCCCACACTAAGTTCTTTACTTACAGTACACCGTAGTGATGCGTTAAAGTTTAACTTCCACGCCTTAGCAGAGTCGCTGGGTGGGAAATTGCGAGTATTTGGCAACCTGCCTTATAATATTTCCACCCCACTTATTTTCCACTTGTTACAGTCGCTTGATGTGGTTGAAGACATGTACTTTATGCTTCAAAAAGAAGTGGTTGATCGTATGGCCGCAGAGCCTGGCAGCAAAACCTTTGGTAAACTGTCTATTATGGTGCAGCAGTGTGCAGAAGTAAGCCTGATACTCGATGTACCACCGGAAGCGTTTACCCCAGCCCCGAAAGTGCATTCGGCTGTGGTTCGGTTAGCACCTTACGCCAACCCGCCCTACCCGGTACTTGACCGCGCTATGCTAAATAGCGTTTGTCATACGGCGTTTAATCAGCGCCGGAAAACACTACGAAACAATTTAAAAGAATTAATGAACGACAGCCAAATTGAGGCTTTAGGACTAAACCCATCGGCTCGCCCTGAAACATTAAGCGTGTCCGACTTTGTTAATATTGCCAACTGGCTCACTGAAAATACAGACCAACAAAATGCTTGAACCCACAATAATTTTGCGAGTGAAAACCCAATATCTGCCGTCACAATCGAAAATGGCGCAGAATCAATTTGTTTTTGCTTACACCATTACCTTAACGAACCAAAGCTCGGAGCAAGTTCAGCTGCTAACGCGCCAATGGACTATTACCAATGCCGACGGCGAAGTAACAGAAGTTGAAGGTGACGGTGTGGTTGGCCAACAACCGCTCATAGCACCTGGCGACTCTTTTAGTTATACCAGTGGTACGGTGCTATCGACTCCGGTCGGTATTATGCAAGGTAGCTACGGCATGATTAACAAGGCTGGTAAACCTTTTAATGTGATTATTCCACAGTTTCGACTGGCGCTACCTAATATTCTGCATTAAATAACACAAGCGAGGTGCGCACATGAGCCGGTATATTGTTGGTGATATTCATAGCTGTTACACCACCTTGCAAAGCCTGCTAAGTGAAGTTGACTTTAATCCAAGCCGCGATGAACTTTGGGCGGTTGGCGACTTAATTGGCAGAGGACCAAGCCCTTTGCAGACATTAAATTATTTAGCAAGTTTGGGTGATTCTTTTCAATGTACGCTAGGCAATCACGACCTCCATTTTCTTGCTGTTTATAGTGGCTATCAGCCCGTACGCAAAAGCCACTGTACCAGTGAGTTATTAAGCGCTGAAAACATAAGCCAACTAATACATTGGTTACGCCATCAGCCGCTCACTCTAGCAGATGAAACCAACCAGCTGTTTGTTAGCCACGCTGGCATTCCCCCTGCATGGAGTGTGAGCGAAGCTAATAAATATGCAGTTGAAGTTGAACGTATTTTGGTTAGTAGCGACTGGAAGCAACTGTTGCAACACATGTATGGCGACCAGCCTAATAAATGGTGTTCAAGTTTATCAGGCTATGACCGATACCGATTTATAATCAATGCACTAACAAGAATGCGTTATTGCACTAGCGACGGCCGTCTTGACCTATCATGGAAAGAGTCACCACACTTGGATGGCCCGGCCGACCTGAAACCATGGTATAGTTTTGTTCCAAAGAGTGAGACTATCTATTTATTTGGTCACTGGGCTGCACTCTGTGGCGAAACGGGCCGGCATGATATTATTGGGCTCGACACAGGCTGTGTCTGGGGTGGCCTATTAACCCTTTACGATTGCGAGCGGCAAGAAAAAGTTAGCGTTCCTTCTTTGGAAAGCTAGAAAATAATTTTAGTGGTGTGTGGAGCTTATTTATGAGAATTACCGTTGCAATGCGCGTTATCGGTGGGTTTACCATCATTACAGCATTACTTTTTGTTATCAGTGTGAGCTCTTTTTTGGGCTTAAAAAGTGTTGGCTCTTCAAGCGAACAAGTCAATGAAATTGCCATTCCATCGCTGGTTGGCGTAAGCGTAGTACAAGCTGAATTACTACAAATTAGTAATATTCAATTAGAAAGCTACCATTCGAATACCATCCAAGACGTTGATCAAGCTCGAGCAAATTATGCCAATAATAAAAGCCAGCTAGAGTCTGTTATTAAAAACTTAACCGCCACTCTTAACGCGTCTGGCCAACGTACTAATATTCAAGATGTTATTGACCGAGCCAATAGCTTTGTTACTGACGCTGGGGCTGTTATTTCTTCGCAACGAGAATTTCTTGAGCTAAGCGAATTAAGCCAAAAGAAAATTCGTGACGTTGAGAACTTTTCTGACAGTGCTGGCATGCTATTACTTGATCTCACCGATGAAGAAAACATTTCCCGTGAACTGTTCAACGAGTCGGGCTTGCTCGAAGGAACATTAAACACTCTTGTCACATTGGGTTACGACATTTTAAATGTGGAAGATCTTAACCGTGCCGAAATTATTCGTAGTGAAATTGAAGTGGCACTTACAACGACTCATGAACGCTTTGAGAGCGTTCGTAAGCAGGCGCCGAACCATCCACTTATGGCCGAGATCGCCCAAAACATAAGATCCGCAACGGACGCCTTAATTGGCTCGTCAGGTTCATTAGTAGAAGTCATGCAGCATTCATTACAACTACGCGCACGCAGTCAGCAACAAATAAGCGCCAATGCCGAACGCATGGAAAGGCTTATACTCGACATGAGCCAGTTGCAAAGACAAGTTCAAGACCTAGCGCAAACAATACGCCAAGATGCTGATAGTGCAATTAACCGCAGCAGCTTGCTTAATATTGTTTTAACCTTGGTTTCTGTATTGCTTGCGATTGGCATTAGCTTTTTAACTGTGCGCGCGATTACTGCTCCGCTAGGTCGTGTTAACCTTATTTTGAACACTTTAGCCGCGGGTAACTTAAGTCAGAAACTTGATGACACCAACGATGACGAATTTGGTGAGTTGGCTAAAAACACCAATAAGCTCATTAATAACTTACGAGGTTTAATTCAGGGCATTTCGAACCGTGCAACGCAACTGGCAACTGCGGCTGAAGAGTCTTCAAGTGTATCGGCAGAAAGCAGGGGCGCAATTCAAGAACAACGTTCACAAGTGGAACAGGTTGCAGCTGCAACTCACGAAATGACCAGTACCTCTTCTGAAGTTGCTCGTGCAGCCACCGACGCGCTACGTGAAATTCAGCATTCCGACGAAGAAGCTGGCCGTGTTAAAATTATTGCTGACGAAAACCGTCGCACTATCGAAGGTTTAGCGATTGAAATTAAAAACGCCGCTGAAGTTATTAACCAGCTGTCACAGAATAGTTCTAATATTGGCAGTATACTTGACGTTATTCGCGGTATTGCCGACCAAACCAACTTACTAGCCTTGAACGCAGCGATTGAAGCAGCTCGTGCAGGTGAACAAGGACGTGGGTTTGCTGTGGTAGCCGACGAAGTACGAACCTTAGCCAGCAGAACTCAGCAGTCAACTGAAGAAATTCAGCGTATGATTGAAAGTCTACAAACCGATTCGAGTCGAGCGGTTGAAGTTATGGAGCGTGGCCGTAAGCAAGCAGAAACAAGCGTTACCCAAACGGAAGAACAAGCGATTGCACTAGAATCCATAACTACAGCGGTACGTCAGGCGTCTGATAGCAGTACCCATATTGCTACCGCGGCTGAAGAGCAAAGCGCCACTAGCCGTGAAATTAGCGAGACACTAGAGCAAATAGTAGCTATTGCCGAACGGGCTGAAGCGGGTGCCTTGCAAACCGACGAAGCAAGTAACGAAGTGGCGCGTTTAGCCGCTGAAATGCAAGAGTCTATTCGTAGCTTCCGCTTATAATTAATGACTGTTGCAAAGAAACAGGCAACAAAAAAGGGCGCTGATAAAATATCAGCGCCCTTTTTGTTACTCTTTCGCTTTATTAACTTAAAGAAAATTAGTTTAGTTTGATCCGGGCGAATTTACGTTTACCCACTTGGTATACAGCGTTAGAGCCTCGCTCACACTCATATTTAGCATCAGTGACACGTTCACCATCAATTCGAACTGCGTTTTGTTTTATCATTCGCATTGCTTCGGAAGTAGACACTACTAAACCCGCCTCACGCAATACACTACTAATACTTAACTGAGCATCGTCAAGAGTGAATTCTAATTCATCAATGTCGTCAGGTATGGCATTTTTCTGAAAGCGTTGAATAAAGTCTTGCTCGGCAGTGTCGGCTGAAGCTTCATCGTGAAAGCGGGTAATCAGTTCTTTGGCTAACAATACTTTAATATTACGTGGGTTTTCACCATTAGCGACCGCAACTTTTAATTTTTCAATTTCTTCGCTGCTACGGAAACTAAGTAATTCAAAATAACGCCACATGAGTACGTCGGAAACAGACATCAATTTACCAAACATATCGTTAGGTGCGTCGGTAATACCAATGTAGTTACCCAACGATTTAGACATTTTTTGAACGCCATCAAGCCCTTCAAGTAAAGGAACCGTGATCACGGTTTGTGGCTCTTGCCCTTCTTCACGCTGTAATTCACGGCCCATCAACAAATTGAAACGCTGATCAGTACCACCCATTTCAACATCTGCTTTTAGCACCACCGAGTCCCAGCCTTGCACTAAAGGATAAATAAACTCGTGGATAGCAATGGGCTGGCCCTCTTTATACCTATTTTTAAAGTCATCACGCTCAAGCATACGGGCAACGGTTTGACGTGCGGCAAGTTTAATCATACCTGCAGCGTCCATTACCCCCATCCACTCACTGTTAAAGCGAACGTCGGTTTTCTCTGGGTTGAGAACCTTATACACTTGTTCTTTATAGGTTTCCGCATTCGCCAGTACTTCTTCGCGACTTAAAGGCTTACGAGTAATATTTTTACCTGAAGGATCACCAATCATGCCCGTGAAGTCACCAATCAAGAAAATCACTTTATGCCCTAGTTCTTGAAACACTCGAAGTTTATTCAGTAGCACTGTATGCCCTAAATGTAAGTCGGGGGCAGTAGGGTCAAAACCAGCCTTGATCGTTAGTGGCTTACCACGGCTTAATTTCTTTTCCAATTCTTCACTTAGTAGAATTTCGTCAACTCCACGGGTGATGAGCGCCATTGCGTCAGCCACTTTAATACTCATTCTTTACTCCAGTTATAATGAACTTTTTGCATTTAAGGTATTCTACTGCAAAGCAGGTTTTTATTGAAATAACTCAGCACTAGCCAATAGCATAAAATGCTATTATGCTACTGACTGCATTGCAATTAGGTTTCTTTTTATGGTTAAGCCAATGAAAAACGTCGTTCGTATGCTTCCTCGACGTCATAAAATTACAATTTCGAGTATTACTGCGCTATTACTGATCCTTTTATTATGGCCTTCAGAGCGCGCTAGTGCATCGCGGAATCATGAGCAAGCTGAAACTATGCTTGAGCTTGGTAAACGCTACCCACTGCCCTTAAGCCTTGCTTTAAACGAGCTTGATGAGGAGGCCCAGCAAGATATTGACTGGGTCGACTATGAAATTCAACCTGGAGACAGCCTAGCGCGGATTTTTTCCAGTCTAGGGTTTTCAGCTCAACAACTGTATCGCTTAACAAAAGCAGATAAAGAAAACTTACTACGCCGTGTTCACCCTGGCGATTCACTGCAAATTGCCAAAGACACTAATAATCATATTATCGAATTACGCTATGCCCTAAACGACACCGATACTTTTGTATTACGTTCCCAGGCAAGTGACACCGATTATACAGCGAGCCGTGAAACCAAAGAGTTTGAAAGCCGCTTGGAATTTGCTCAGGCTGCAATTAAGAGTAATTTCTGGAACGCCGGTGTTGAAGCCGGGCTTACCCAGTCGCAAATTATGAACTTTGCCGAACTGTTTGGTTGGGATATCGACTTTGCCTTAGACATTCGCCAAGGCGACCATTTTGCGGTGTTGTTTGAACAAAAGTTTGTTGATGGCGAATACGTCGGTACCGGCAACATTGTTGCTGCTGAATTCGTTAACCAACGCGAAACCTTTCGGGCCGTGCGCCACGAAAATGGCAACTATTACACCCCTGCTGGAAAAAACATGCGTAAAACTTTTTTGCGTGCTCCAGTACACTTTACCCGTGTCAGCTCCAGCTTTAACCCACGCCGCTTACACCCTGTAACTGGCCGTGTGGCACCACATAATGGTATCGACTATGTAGCAGCGACAGGTACGCCGGTTATGGCTTCAGGCGACGGCCGTGTTATTGCCAGTGCCTATAATAATTTAAATGGCCACTATGTTTTTATTCAGCATGGCGAGCGCTATGTAACTAAGTATCTACATTTAAGTCGTCGCCATGTAAATACCGGTGAACGGATTCGGCAAGGGCAAGTGATTGGTCGTGTTGGAGCCACTGGTCGAGTCACTGGTGCCCACTTACACTATGAGTTTTTAGTCGATGGTACGCACCGAAATCCGCGCACAGTCAACTTGCCACAATCAGAGTCGTTGCCGGCTAACGAACTAAAATTATTTACTCACATTGCCGAACAACAAATGGCCATGATAGCGAGCCGACAGCGTGTTTTCCTCGCTTTCAATAATGACTAATCACCCGCTTTATATTGGTATTCTTTCTGGCACGAGCATTGATGCTATAGATTTAGCGTTAATTTCAATGAAGGGGGAGCAAATAAAGCTCCTCCATTGTTACAGTCATTCTTTTCCGCTTCAGCTACAACAACAACTACAAGCATTATGTACGCCACAACCAAATGAATTAGTGGCATTTGGCTTAGCCGACCGAGAATTTGCGCTCGTGGCTAGCGAAGCCGTGCAGCAGCTTTTAAGCTTAAATAACTTAACCGCACGTGATATTACCGCTATTGGTAGCCACGGCCAAACCGTACGCCACCACCCTGAACAAAGCCCTGCTTTCAGCCTGCAACTAGGCTGCGCTGCAACACTGGCTGCCAACACGGGTATTGCAGTGGTGTCACACTTTAGACAAAAGGATATTGCGCTTGGCGGCCAAGGCGCTCCGCTTGCTCCTGCTTTGCATCAGGCTCTATTCCAGTCGCCAAACGCTCACCGTGCTGTTATTAATTTAGGCGGGATCGCCAATATTTCTTGGCTACCCCAACAAGGCGAGGTGATCGGCTTTGACTGTGGCCCAGCTAATACCTTGCTCGACGCTTGGTACCAACAGCACCATACTGGACGTTACGACAAGAACGGAGCATGGGCGAGCTTGGGCACAGTGAATCAGACGTTACTTAACAGCTGCTTAACTGATCCATACTTCCAACAAGCGCCACCTAAAAGTACTGGCCGCGAATACTTTACTTTAAACTGGTTGCAGCAGCATTTAAGCAAACAAAAAAAAGTTGAAGCAAAAGATGTGCAAGCTACTTTATTGGAGTTAACCGCACGCAGTATTATTCAGGCCCTCGAACATTTTGCGCCGACACAACAGGTTTTTTTATGCGGCGGTGGCGTGCATAACATGCAGCTAGTCGCTCGACTACAACAGCTGGCAACTGAAATTAATTGGCAAAGTACTGCTAGCTTAGGTGTTAATCCTGATTGGGTAGAAGCAATCTTGTTTGCTTGGTTAGCTCATTGCCACGTAGCCGGGCTAGTGGGTAATTTAACCGCAGTAACAGGGGCCGAACGGCCAGCTGTATTAGGTAGTTATACGCCTGCCTAATTACCGGCAGGCGTTTTATATTTCACTTTGACAGCTACTTCAAGCTATCAAAAGCATCTCTGGTAATATTCTCTACACCGTTTTTAGTAACATGTATGCTGTCTTCAACGCGCACGCCGCCGAATGGACGTAACTCGGCAATACGCTGCCAGTTGAAGTCTTCATTGCCCTCAAACTCTTCAAGCAATTGATCAACCACGTATAAACCTGGCTCAATAGTAAATACTTGGCCAACTTCAATGTCGCCGCGCAATCGCAAGAAGGCATGACGAGCGTCGCGGGTATAACTTTCTCCCTGAGCATTTTTTAAGTAACCGGCGACGTCGTGTACTTGCAAACCAATATAATGACCTAAGCCATGTGGGAAGAACGCATTGGTATAGCCACGTTCATAAATAGTTTCGGCGTCGATTTTAAGAAAGCCAAACTGACTTAATAGCCCCGCCACTTTATGATGCATGGCAACATGTAAGTCGTAATACGAACGTCCTACTTCAATTTCGCTAATAATGTCGCGCTCGGCTTGATCCATAGCTTCGACTAACTCAGCATAAAAGCCTGTGCTTGACGCGCTATAGGTACGGGTAATATCTGCGCAGTAGCCATTATATAAAGCGCCAGCGTCAATTAAAAACGAGCGATGTTCAGCCGGGGCTACCGTGTCGTATTTATCGTAATGTAAAACGGCACCGTTTTGGTTTAACGCCACAATACTGTTATAGGGCAGTTGCGCTTGATGGCACTGTGCAGCGGCTAAGTAGGCATGATGAATTTCAAGCTCACTGGCTTTATTTTCAAAAGCAGCCTTCGCTGCATTATGCCCACGAGCGGCAATGACGTTTGCCTTTCTCATGCAGCCCACTTCATATTCAGTTTTCAATCTGCGCTGGAAATGTAGGTGATCGAGGAGCGCTTGTGGATTCACATTGCAAATACCCCATTCAGGTAATGAAGCAAAATTTTCGCCGATATATGCTGTTTTAGTTAACTGGCTCGATAACGCTGTGCGTACAGGCTGAATAGCGTCGACTAATGTTATGTCGACCATTTGTTGCCAGTCACCGGAAGGTACTTGCGGTTGAGTGTGCCAAAAGTCACGTTCTTGGAACAAGAATACTCGTGGGGTTTCGCCTATTTTATAAAAAATAAAGCTTTTAGGGCTTTCTATTACCGGCACCCAGTATTTAAAAAATGGGTTTACACGGTACGGGTAAGGGTTATCATCAAGAAAAGCCACCGCAGGCTGACCCGCAAAGATGAGTACGCTGTCAAATCCGCTCGCTTCGAGTGCTTCATCAAAGCGACGTGTTACAGTTTCTAGGTGCTCTTGGTACAGGCTCATACGCCCCTCTTACTAAAATAAATGTGCCCACAGTGTAGCAAAAAAAAACCCGTGCTTCATGTTACTGAAGCACGGGCTTAACAAATTGTCGTGGTTATTAATAACTCATGCGTTCACGCACTAAGGCAAGTACTGGCGACGACCCATAACCCGCTTTTTCCGCCCAATGAATGACACTTTCGCCGTTTATTTTATCATTTTCAATGGCGCTCGTAGGTAGCAGCCGAATCAGCATCTCACCCACATCAATGGCCTCGGCTGTAATTGCAAACTGAAGCAGGCTATAGCCATTGCAGCGAACATTGGCAAATACATTTCGCAAGCGTATATTGTGGTTGCTAAGAATAGTGCGCAGTCGCTGTCTATCATCGGCAACAATTGCACTACATAATCCTTCAGCAACCATGTCGGTAGCGTTACTTTTCATTGGCAGCATAAAGGTTACAGTGGCAACAAAAAACAACATGAAATGATTCGAAAAACGCATTGTTTTATACTCCTTGCTCTGTTGTAGAGCTCTAAAACAATGCTAGATTTTGCTTGGTTTATTTTTTAAATCAATTGATTTCGTGTTCGTATTTTGTTAATTCGACCTTCATTTACTGAGCGTTTTCAACTTTTAACTGAACTACTCTGCCTCAAGCTTCGCTAAGGCAGTGATACTACAAGGTGCAACCTCATTAGCAATTAAACTACGAGCCTACACAGAAAACGACGAACCACAGCCGCACGTACTGGTTGCATTTGGGTTGCTTACAAAGAAACGGGCACCTTGCAGCCCTTCTTCATAGTCGACAACGCCACCCATTAAGTACTGTAAGCTCATTGGATCGACGACCAGAGAAACGCCATTACGTTCAATCTTCAAGTCGTCTTCATTGGTATTTTCATCAAAAGTGAAGCCATATTGAAAACCTGAACAACCACCTCCGGTAATAAATACCCGTAATTTAAGCTGATCGTTTTCTTCTTCCGCGATAAGCGCATGAACCCGCATTGCTGCGGCATCGCTAAACTCAATTGGCATAGCCTGTTCTACACTACTCATAATCTTCTCTTTATCCTTTAAAAATTGCCTGATTACATTTGCGAAAATACATTTCCATTGGTATTTGCTGGCTCAGTTTTCTTCAGGAACGGCCTTTTTTAGAACGGTTGGCCGGCTTAATAAGTCTTGCCACTGGTACACTCGCTCCAGCTGACGACCATTGCCTACCTTCACTTTTACCATAACACTTTGCGGTACAAATAATTCGGGTAGCCTAAAGGTACCTTCAGACAAAGTATAATAATTCATGGTGAATTCATTGGCTTTGTCGCCGAGCCCCGCCATTTCGAGCACGTCGAATTCGACCCGCTCACCACTTTGTTGACCTTTTAATACCACTGTAAACTGCCCACGCACTAGCTGTTGAGCTCGCTCTAACTGTAATAAAATAAGGCGAAAATAGTAGGTGCTAGGGCTTGTGGCCGCCGCAACGACAAATGAATCAACCGCAACCCCGTTAGTATCAAGTTCCGGCGCCATCACTCGTTGATAAAATGCCAGTTCTCGGGTAATACTCGATTTATCCTCTAGCACCCCGCGCAGCTCATTTTGTAACGAACGGCTGGCACTTCGCTCTACATCAAGCTCTACTTGCAGTATGTTGTTTTTATATTCTAACTGATCTACCCGTTGGTATAAATTACTATGTTGCTGCTCAAGCCACTCTATCCGATCATTTTGCCAGTATACACGCGGATTACCGCCGTAATACCCCAAGAATAATGCGCCAATAAAGGCCAGTGCAGCAGCAATTAAAATTCGTTTAGTTAACGGGCTTCCAAGGCTAAACACGTAATAGGCTCCTCATTAAGAACGCTCTGCTAGCTCTCGGCTAACTAGCATGGTAAATTTCAGGCTTGTTTTTAAGGAAACCTATTATGACAGAGTTCCAACTTTTACAATGGTTCAAGGCACTTCACCTTGCGTTCATGGTGGCATGGTTTGCGGGCATTTTCTATTTACCACGCTTATTTGTCTACCATGCTGAAAGTAAAGAACAGGTTGTGCATGCTCAGCTACAAGTTATGGAGCGGCGGTTACTCTTCTTTATTACTCCTTTTGCTATTTTTACCTTAATTTTTGGCACCGGAATGCTGTGGATTTATGGATTAGAATGGCTTAAGCATATGCATTGGATGCACATCAAGCTACTGCTCATTGCGTTTTTAGTGGGTTATCATATTTACTGTTTTCGTTTGCTGAAACAATTTAAACAGTCGCCCCACTTTCGCTCTGGTCGTTGGTTTCGTGTGTTTAATGAAATTCCAGTTTTAGCCTTGTTTGCTATCATTATTTTAGCTGTGCTAAAGCCAACCATTGGCGCCTAATTCTTTTACGCGCTGGGCTTCCATCTGCTATAATGCCGCCCCACCATAGGGCGAGTAAAAGTAGAGAGCATTATGCAATTCACTGGAGCAAATATCCTTTCGGTTGGGCAATTTACCCCCGACGCCATTCAACGGGTTTTTGCCATAGCGGACCAAATGGAACCCTATGCGCATCGCAGGAAGCGCACTAAGGTGCTCGACGGTGCTATTCTTGGCAACTTGTTTTTTGAAGCTTCTACCCGAACCAGAGTGAGCTTCGGTACGGCCTTCAATTTACTCGGTGGCGAAGTACGAGAAACAACGGGCATGGAAAGCTCGGCCATTGCTAAAGGCGAATCGCTGTTTGATACCGCTCGCGTGCTTTCAAGCTACAGCGACATTATTACCATGCGCCACCCTAAAGCTGGATCGGTGGCAGTGTTCGCTGAAGGTAGTCGAGTACCTGTGATCAATGGCGGCGACGGTGCTAACGAGCACCCTACCCAAGCTCTACTCGACTTATACACCATTGCCAAAGAACTAGAACACCACGGCCGTAAAGTCGATGGCATGCATATATGTATGATTGGCGATTTAAAATATGGCCGTACAGTGCATTCTCTATCAAAGCTTTTATGCCTGTATAAAAATGTTCGCTTCACTTTAATATCTCCCCGCGAACTTGCCATGCCCGACGAAGTGTTAAGCGCTTTAACAAACGCTGGCCATGCATTCCGGGTGACCGATGAATTGGTTGGAGAAATGGATGCCGATATTGTTTATCAAACCCGTATTCAGCAAGAACGTTTTGCTAGCCTTGAAGAAGCGTCACTATATCGAGGCAAATTTCGACTGAACAATGAAATTTATACCCGTCATTACAAGCCTAACACGGTCATTATGCACCCTTTGCCTCGCGATTCACGTGCAGAAGCAAATGAGCTTGATAATGACCTAAACCAAAACCCCAACTTAGCCATTTTCCGTCAAGCCGATAATGGTGTACTTATTCGTATGGCTTTATTCGCTCTTACCCTTGGTGTTGAAGACATTGTAAATAAATACGACACCGATGTGGTTTGGTTTAGCAATAAAGCCCGTTATTAAAAGGAAGCTGTATGTCTCGTTCTGAAGAACTTTTTGCTCAAGCCCAGCGTAGTATTCCAGGTGGCGTAAATTCACCCGTACGTGCATTTAAAGGCGTTGGTGGCACACCCGTATTCATTGAACGCGCCGACGGAGCCTATATGTTTGATGCCGATGGCAAAAAGTATATAGATTACGTAGGTTCATGGGGACCTATGATTTTAGGCCATAACCACCCTGCAGTGCGCGACGCTGCTATTGCTGCAGCAGCTCGAG
>SMEQ01000234.1_pt1 | contig 18812 bp, 15 predicted proteins | sample 2456281 | NCBI WGS metagenome assembly SMEQ01 (sample SAMN10132596, study PRJNA489261) | soil metagenome | isolation source: day1 antibiotic-loamy sand soil ammended with raw manure from dairy cow... | place: USA | collected 2015-04-01
GGCAACAAAAGGTACAGTGACAAACAACGTCGCTAAAATAATGCCCGGCACCGCAAAGATGATTTGAATATCATGCTCAATCAGCCATTGGCCAAAAAAACCCTGCGCCCCAAACAATAAAACATAAACCAAACCGGCAATAATCGGTGACACCGAAAAAGGTAAGTCAATCAAGGTGATTAAGACACTTTTGCCATAGAAATCATGCTTGCTGACACACCAAGCGGCAGCAACACCAAATACCAAGTTGAGAGGCACTGAGATGACCACGGCTAAGATCGTGAGCTTTAAAGCGGAAATAGCATCGGGTTCAAGAATGGCATTAAAGAAATAGCCAACGCCCATTTTGAGAGCTTCCGACAAGACAATGGCCAGTGGCAAAACCAAGAAAACAATAAACATCAGCCAAGCTGCAGCGAGTAAGCCTAAGCGTCCCCAGCTACGAGTAGTGGAGGAAGACTTGGGTAAAGTTGCGGTAAGTGAAGTAGTCATGGGTATTCCTTAGCCCTTAGCAACGTAGCGCTGGAGAAGGTTAATAAACAGTAGCAAGATAAAAGACACTATTAACATCATGACGCCAATGGCGGTGGCACCTAGGTAATCGTATTGGTCGAGCTTAACCATGATCAGCAAGGGCAGAATTTCAGTTTTACCGGGCATATTGCCCGCGATAAAAATCACTGAACCGTACTCACCGATACCGCGGGCAAAGGCCAAAGCAAAACCTGTAAGCCATGCAGGCAGTAACGCCGGCAGTAAAATATAGCGGAAAGTTTGCCAAGGACGGGCACCAAGGCAGGCGGCGGCTTCTTCCAGTTCACGAGGAATATCGGCCAGCACCGGCTGAATGGTACGCACGACAAAAGGCAAGGTGACAAAAACTAAGGCTAAGGTGATGCCAATTGGGGTGTAAGCGATGCTCATGCCTATATCTGCAGCAAATTGGCCGAGCCAGCCATTGGGTGCATATAATGCGGTTAAAGCAATCCCTGCAACAGCGGTGGGCAGTGCAAATGGTCAATGATTTTGCGTCCTGGGAAGCGGTAACGCACCAACACCCAAGCAAATAAAGTGCCGATCACACCATTGAGCAATGCTGCAATAAAAGCCGTGCCAAAGCTCAGCTTGAAGGCTGCCAATACCCGTGGCGCACTAACAATGGTGTAAAACTCTGACCAAGTCAGCTGCGCTGCATAAACAAACATGCCGGCAAGCGGGATAAACACCAATAAGCTGAGGTACACCAAAGTGTAGCCGAGCGTCAGCCCGAATCCTGGTATGACTGGAGAGGTGCGTCGTAACATAGTGACTTGCCTTGTAGTTATTGAAAACAGCAGCATTGCTGGCTTGGTTAGATGAAAAGTACAGTGTTTGCTGAGTGCGCAATGTCTGCCAATACGCCGACCTGCTCTGGCGTGAAGGTGCTTATCATAAGGGCTATCACTTATTCTTTAAAATACTATTTGGCTCTTCACTTATGCTTTAAAAGAATTAGCGGAAAGCTGTTTGTTATTCCTTTCGATTATAAATAAGCTTCTTTATATTCTTTTGTTGTCTTATGGCTCTGTAGCATAGTGGTCACCACTGACCCATCTACAGAGGTAATAAATATGAGTATTCAATTAGGCGACATCGCACCGGATTTTCAACAGGATTCAAGTGAAGGCTTGATTAATTTTCACCAATGGTTGGGTGATAGCTGGGGTGTTTTGTTTTCACACCCAGCCGACTTCACCCCAGTGTGCACCACGGAACTGGGCTTTACCGCCAAGTTAAAAGATGAGTTTGCTGCGCGTAATGTGAAAGCCATTGCGCTATCAGTTGACCCAGTGGCTTCACACCATGAGTGGATTAAAGACATTAATGAGACGCAGCACACCATCGTTAACTTTCCAATTTTGGCCGATGATGATCGCAAGGTGTCCGAGCTGTATAACCTGATCCACCCCAATGCAGACGATACTTTGACAGTGCGTTCGCTGTTTATTATTGATCCGAATAAAAAAGTGCGCCTGACCATTACCTATCCGGCCAGTACTGGACGTAACTTTCATGAGATTTTGCGAGTGATTGATTCACTGCAGTTGACCGATAACTATAAAGTCGCCACTCCTGCGAACTGGGTGGATGGTGAGGACGTGGTTATTGTGCCGTCGATTCAAGATCAGGCTGAGCTGCAAGAGCGTTTCCCGAAGGGGTATCGTGCGGTTAAACCATACCTGCGCTTAACGCCACAACCGAATCGTTAAGATAACAACCCCTAATGGCTGAGTGTGGTTTTGCCATTAGGGGCGCTGATAAGGGGAGTGCTGATGACTAACATTTCTGCTGTGCGTTATTTGATTGTGCCAGGCTGGTATGGTTCTGCTGCCGAGCATTGGCAGTCACACTGGCATCAGGTGCTGCCCAATTGCCATCGAGTTGAGCAGCGCGACTGGTTGCAGCCAGAGCGTCAGGCATGGGTTGCTGAACTAGAAGCGCAGATTGCTGCACAAACCAGTCCAGTCATACTCATTGCCCACAGTTTAGGTTGTGTGACTGTTGCCCACTGGGCTGCGCAAGCCCCAGCAGCGTTACTTGCGCGGGTGCGGGGTGCTTTATTGGTTGCCCCAGCAGATGTTGAGCGCAACGACTGTCCTGCTGCTTTATTGAATTTTGCGCCGCTGCCTGTGCAACGCTTGCCGTTTCCAAGCCTGTTAGTTGGCTCAAGCAATGACCACGCTGCCACGGCGCCGCGAGCGTTATTATTTGCCCAGTATTGGGGCAGCACTGCAGTGATTTTGCCGCAAGCTGGGCATATTAATGTGCAGTCAGGTCATCATCGCTGGGAGCAAGGCTTTCGTTGGTTGTATCAACTGCAAGAGCGCAGTGAGCGACACCATCAGTACAGTGCTTAGTGTTACGCTTTATTGAGCCTGTGGATCAAGCAGTGCTGGGTTTAAGCGGGGTAATTTGCGCGCGAGTTTTTTGAAATGGGCGATGCGCTCATAGCATAGCGTCAGCTCGCCGCTGTTGATGTTGTACCAACTGTCAGGGGCGCCACAACTGGTGACTCTTAAGGTTAAGTTGCGCGGCAAAGCAAAAAACTCACTGGCGCGCTCGGCCACTGCTTCCAGCTCGCCGCTGGCTTTTACTTTCTCCAGCAAGTCACCACCACCGTCCAAGTGATAGGGCGGTGGGTCATAAATGACGCGAATGTGGTGTTTGATAGGTTGCTCTGGGCTGCGCTTAAAGTGCTCACGAAACCATAAGGCGGCATACTTGGCTTGCTCATATTCATCTTGGCAATAAAAGGCGCGCTCTTCTGGCAAGCCAGTCATTTCAATAATCCACTCTAGGTTTTCTGGATCACTGCCGTAGGCCAAACAGGCAATATTATAGAAGCGCTGCTCATCGAGGGCGTGGCTGTCCCAAGCATGGATCATTTCATCGGGATCTTTTGTGTGCTGCCACTCTAAGCGCCAATAGTCAGCCACATCCAATAAGCGCATGGGGAAATCAGGGGTTTGCTGGCGGTCATAAATTAAAAACAAGCCAATAAAACCCAATTGATCTGCTGCATCTTCTTCGCGGCCAAGAACTGGCAGCTTAAGCTCATGAATAAGCAAGTGGCCCATCTCATGCAGCAAAGTGAACTCAGCATTGGTGGTAACAAAACGCAGTTGCTCAGCCGCGGCTTGCTCTTGCTTGTGCTCTGCTGTTTGTGTGTGCGCGTAAAGTGTCGCGCTGCTGGCGACGGATAAAAATAAGGCCCAGCGCAGGGCCCCGTTTAGTTTTGAGTGCAGGTACTGGGCGATAACGGCTAATCGACAGGTGGGCATGATTGATCCAGAGTTTCAAGGCTGAAAGGCAGCTCAGGCTGTGGCCATTGTAAGTCCATTTCCTCAAATTTTTGTGCGATTAGGCTGCAAAACAGTAGATTGCGCAGTGGTTTGTTATTGGCCGGTACAATATGCCAAGGGTGGGATAGGGTACTGCTTTGTTTAAAGGCTTGATTCCAGTTTTTCTCAATAGCATGGAAATTTTGATGACCGGCTAAGTCAGCGGCAGAAATTTTCCAATGTTTTTCAGGGTTAATAAAACGTTGGCGCAGACGGTTTTTTTGTTCTGCTTTAGAAATGTGTAAATAAATTTTCAGCAGGTGAATGCCTTGTTCGGCTAAGTTTGCTTCAAACTCCAATAACTGCTGTAAACGCCCAGCGGCTTGGTTGTCATCAATATAACCATCGGCTAAATCACTGACCAAACCTTCATAAGGCGTGCGATTAAACACCGTGAGACCGCCTGCTGCTGGTAGGTGCTGGCGGTAGCGGGCTAAAAAGTTTTCTTGGCGCTGACTGTCACTGGGCTTTTGAAAATCACTGACGCGTACGCCTTGTGGGTTGAGTCCGCGCAAACTGTTACGGATCACGCCGTCTTTACCGGAGCAATCCGGGCCTTGTAGCCACACCAAGAGCGCTGGGCCTTTATTTGCCCAGAGCAATTGTTGTTGGCGATCTAAACCGTTACGCACTGCCTTTAAACGCTTCTCGTATTCGTGTTGAGTCATTCCAAAATCATAGTCTGGAGCAATGCTCAGTCCTGTGTCGCTGTTGTAGAGGCAGTGTTGCAGTAAAGTATCGGCGAGACGCATATTAGTCCTTGTTACGCTTAAGTTGGTCTTTAAGCTGTGTGGGCAGCTGACGAATAATCAACATATCTCGCGATTCATCATATTCGACCTTAGAGCCAAGCAGGTGTGAGTCAAAACTGATGGAGATGCCTTCGGCGCGACCAGTGAAGCGTCGAAAAGCATTTAAGGTGCGCTTATCGGCTGGAAACTCCGGCGATAAGCCATAATCTTTATTGCGGATATGGTTGTAAAACGCCTGTGGATTATCCTCATCTAAGACTTCCGATAAACCTTCAATACTGACCACCTCACCGCGCCGCGCTTGATTATTGGCATAGCTGGTGAGGCTGTCGGTCTTTTCCCGTGCTTGCTCTTCTGGCAGGTCTTCACTTTCTACAAAGTCACTGAAAGCTTTGAGTAGGGTGCGGGTTTCGCTAGGGCCGTCGACACCTTCTTGGCAGCCTAAAAAGTCACGGAAACCATCGATGACTTTCTTACCGTTTTTGCCTTTGAGAAAGGAAATATATTGCTTGGACTGAGCATTATTTTTCCATTCCGACAGATTGATCCGTGTGGCTAAGTGCAATTGGCTCAAATCAAGGTGGCGTGCAGCATCAATGTCTAAACCTGCGTTGACCACCATGCCTTCGCTATGTTGCAGCACGGCAATGGTCAGGTAGTCGGTCATACCTTGTTGGTAATGGGCAAATAACACATGCCCTGAGAGAGTGATATTGGCTTCTTCGACATGCTTTTTGAGGTGTTCTAGCGCTTGGCGGCTGAAGCTGACAAAGTCGCTTTGTTCTGCTAAGTAGCTGCTGAGCCAGTTTTGCAGAGGCCATTGGCTGCTGTCAGATTGAAACAAGCCCCAAGCTTTACTGGGTTTGGCGTTATAGCTGTCATTTAAATCAGCAAGCACATGTTGTACGGCGCTGGAGTTGGGCAGTACTTCTTCACGGAATTGCAAACTGGCTGGGCTGTCGTCAGGCTTTTTATCAATGAAGTGAACAATGCAGTGATGAATCGACATACTGTTTTTTAACCTTTACTTAAGAAGAATAAAGCCGCGCCTTGCTCGCAGCTAATGCTGGGCAAGGCGGGAAACACGGACGGGGTTAGGCTTGTGTGCGGGCTGCTTTTAAGCGCTCAAGACGTTGTAAAACATAGCGGACGTGCAAGTGCAGCTCATACAGTTCATTGGTGTAAGACAGCGGCACTTCAACTTTTGCCAGCTCGTCCTGCAAGTCAGTGAGACGCTTAATTTCCTCATCCACATGCTGCGGTAAGGTGTCGTTGGTGAGCTGACGATCCACGTCGCGCAGGTATTTGTACCAGCGGTAAATGCGGGCACGAATGCGCCAACGGTAGATCGGCCCTGCAACTTTAAATAGTGGGAATAACAACACTAAAAGCGGGATCACTAAAATAATATAGCGGTCGGCCAAGGAGGCGATTCTAAACGGAAGAAAACGCTGCAGCAGAGGTAGACCTTTGGTGTGGAAGTATTCAGCCTCGGTTAGGGTTGAAAACTCATGGGCTAAGTCTTGTGGCCAGGTATTGGGTGAATCAATTAATGTGCCGTGCTTCATGACCTCCTGTGCGGAGACTAATATCAGCGCAGTCAGTGCAGGGTGAAATGATTCATTGGCCACTAGCATCGCCACTGGGCCGATAGTGGTTGTGTCTTGTTGCGGCTGGTTGGTGGCTAGATTGAGTAACCCTTGGCCCACTTCCACTTCAGTAATATAAGGCAGGCGGGCACGGTAAGCAGCTGCTTGCTTAAAACTGGCGAGCTGCAGTTGTGGGTGACTTGCAGCTTGCTGAATTAAGGGGCTTTCTGCTTGCCCTAATAAAAATGCGGCATCCACTTCATCGTTCAATAAGGCTGTTAAAGCTTTTTTACCGCTGTAGGAGTGCCACGTACTGGGTAGCTCATGGCTATTGATTTGGTTGGCCTGCAGCATTGGGTCAACCATCATTCGCGTGCCACCACCCTCAGCACCGACTGCTGTACGCAGAGCAATCAGGTCGTTGAGTGTGTTGATTTCGATATCTGCGCGAGTAAACAGCCAAAGTGGCTCTTGATACACAGCGCCCAGATTAAACAGCTCTTTGCGTTGCTCATCGCTGAGTTCCAGTTCTTGACCACTTTGCATCAAGGCCAAACTGACACCGCTGTTTTTATCCAATAAGCGTTCGGTATTTTCCCGCGAACCGCTGCTATTAACGAGCTTTAAGGTAAAACCTTCTTTGGCCAGCTCATCGCGCAGTTTTTCTGCGAACTGAACATAGCCACCGTCGGGGCTGCCGGTGCTCATGGTGGCATACATCGGCGGTGGCGGTGCCACAAAGTAAAATAAAGCCGCCACTAATGCGGCCAATACCGGTACTAACCAGAGGTTAGCACGCAGCATGATGGATAAATCTTGTAAAATACGATTCATGGGCTGTCCTTATGGGTATCTGTGCTAACTAACTACCAGAGCTTTTCCGCCGTGGAATACCGAAACGTTGACGGCGTTCCCATAAGCATTTACGGCTGACGCCAAGCTTGCGCGCCAGCTCTGTTTCAGTCATTTGGTCTTGGTGCTCAAGGACGAAATGCTGGAAATAGTCCTCTAAAGAAAGCTTGCTGGGCGCTTCCTCAGATTCGAGTGCAGTTGCGGACTCAGCCGCAGCTTTTGCATCGGCAACCTTGGCGGCTTCTTGATCGCTTTTTTCTGCGGCTAAATCAATATCAATGCCCATTAGCTCGGTGGTGACTTGGTTGCCTTCACACAAAATAACCGCGCGCTCTAGGGCATTTTCTAACTCACGCACATTGCCCGGCCAGCTGTATTTTTGCAGTGCTAGTTTGGCCTGAGCGGTGAATTCCATGGGCTCTTTATCCATGCGTGAACGCTGACGTTCTAAGAGGATTTCCGCAATTTCTAAAACATCTGTTTCGCGATCGCGTAAGGCCGGTAAGTGCAGGGCAATGACATGCAAGCGGTAATATAAATCTTCGCGGAAGCCGCCTGTTTTTGCCAAACCTTTTAAATCACGGTGGGTGGCGGCAACTAAACGCACATCGACTTTATGGGATTGCACAGAGCCAACCCGACGGATCTCACCTTCTTGCAAAACGCGCAGCAAGCGGGCTTGCGCTTCCAGTGGTAACTCGCCGATTTCATCGAGAAAAAGAGTGCCGCCATCGGCTGCTTCAACTAAACCGGTGCGCGCAGTGACAGCGCCGGTAAAGGCGCCTTTTTCATGACCAAATAACTCTGACTCAATCAGGGTTTCTGGGATGGCTGCGCAGTTGACCGAGATCATGGGTGCTTTCGCGCGCTTGGATAAATTATGCAGAGCGCGTGCTACCAGTTCTTTACCGGTGCCAGACTCGCCTTGAATTAAGACGTTCGAGTCGGTGGGCGCCACTTTGCGGATTTTACTGTACAGCGTTTGCATCACCGCACTGCTACCAATGATGCCTATATCTGTATTGTCTATGGGGGCGCTCGGGCTGCTTTCATCCAGGTCGGCGCTGGACTGCTTATGGTCTTGAATAATACGCGCCACGGTCTGCAGCATTTCATCATGGTCAAAGGGCTTGGCGATGTAATCAATCGCCCCCAAACGCATGGAGTCAACCGCAGAGCGCAGACTGGCGTAGCTGGTCATAATCAACACTGGCGTAGGTTCGGCCAGCTTGATCATTTCTGTACCAGGCGCGCCCGGTAAGCGCAGGTCGCTGATAATTAAATCAAATGTAGGAATCTCATATTGCTCTTGTGCTTCTTGCACGGAGCCCGCTTCGCTGACTTGGTAATGATTGCGTTCTAACAGGCGACGTAAAGCAGAGCGAATAATGGGTTCATCTTCAACAATCAAAATATGATGCATTTACACTCTCTCTAAACAATCTGAATACTGTGTAATGTTATGGCTAAGATTCATAACAGATCACTGACTAATGGGGTGGCGGTCGGCTGCTGGCGTGGCAAGGTGATTCGGAAGCATGTGCCGAGCTGTTGCTCAAGGTCACAGGGGCTCTCCACATGAATCTCGCCTTGGTGTTCTTCAATGATGGAGTACACCAGTGCAAGCCCAAGTCCGGTGCCTTGGCCAGGATCTTTGGTGGTGAAAAATGGCTCAAATAAATGCTCTAAGCTTGCAGTGCTGATGCCGCTGCCTTGATCCTCAATAGATAACTCTACATGAGAATTGCTTGCCGTTGTACGGATATAAATATGCCCATGCTCTGGGCTGGCATCGCGCGCATTGGACAGCAGGTTGATTAAAACCTGCGCCAGACGCTGTGAGTCGCCTAGGGTCCAGTGCTGGGTATCGCATAGATTATAGTAATGCACTGTCTTACTCAGTTTATTTAAGCTCAGTAGGTGAATGGCTTCACTGGTCACTTCAAAGAGGTTTACTGGCTCGTAATAATCATCCTGATTTTGCTGGCCAGCGTGGGAGAAGCTCATAAGTGATTGAACAATGCGTGAAACACGTTTGGTTTGTTCAACGATTTGATTACTGATTTCAATGATTTCTGCATCGTCATCACGTTCTTCACGAAGATTTTGCGCAAGACAGGCAATCCCAGTAATTGGGTTGCCAATTTCGTGGGCAACGCCAGCAGCTAAACGACCAATGGATGCTAAGCGTTCGGAGTGCACCAGCTTATCTTCCAGTAAACGGGTTTGCGTGACATCTTCCAGCAGTAAAACCAAACCGCTGTTACCCGGGGCGAGGGGTTCATCAATGGCGGCTTTATGCAGGTTGAGCCAGCGCGGCTCATAGGCACCTTGTAGCGCATGCTTGTACAGGTGTGGGCTGCTGTCCTGGGCAAAGTTGGTGAGCAGCTCGCGCCAAGGCTCATCAATATCATCCAGTCGTGAGCCGATAACCCGTGATGCGGTAATGCCTGTAAGGTCTTCTAAGGCACGGTTCCACATCAGAATTTCTCGGTCTCGGGCTAAGGAGCATACTCCCATGGGCAAGTCTTGTAGGGTTTGGCGGTGGTAGCGGCGCAAGGCATCTAGCTCAGCTGCCAGTCCAGTTAAGCGTGATTGATAGTCTTCGAGGCGGCTTTCAATAAAGTGAATGTCTTCACTGATATAGCTTTGGCTATCTGTTTTATAAGGTAGAAAAGTGCTGACTAAGTCCTGGGCCACACTGGGGCCCATCAAGCCTGAAAGGTTGGCTTCGATGCGGTCACGCAAACGCCGTAAGGCAAAGGGACGGCGTTCATCAAAGGGGATTTGTAAGTCTTGCAGCGCTTGCTCGACTTCCCGTTGTGCAGTCACTGCACCCAAAGGTTTGGCCAGTTCAACAGCAAACTCGTGGGGGGTACTGACATAGAGTTCACGGCGCTCAGGGCGGCGCACATTGTTGACTACGCAGGCCTGGGCAGAGCGCTGTTCTTCTATACTGGTGCGGGTCAATAGCGAAACCAGAATAAAGGTTATGCAGTTCATGCTCAGTGCGGCAATGGCTGAGAAGTGCCAGTTGCGGTCATCCAGCACATAGGTGTAATCCAATAGCGGTAAATAAAACTCTTGGATATTGCTGAACATGGGCAGCAACATACCAATGCTCCAGGTGATCATTCCCGCCACCGCGCCACTGATAAAGCCGTAGCTGTTGCCCCTTGGCCAGTAGAGAACCGAAAGCACCCCAGGTAAAAACTGCAAGGTGGCTACAAAAGCAACTAAGCCCAGGTTGGATAAATCTTGCTGCGAGCCCAGTGAGAGGTAAAAACCATAGCCAGCCAAGATAATGGCGACAATCAGCGTACGCCGCATCCATTTTAGCCAGCGGTAAATGTTGCCTTCAGCGGGCGGTTGATACAGCGGTAAAACCAAGTGATTCATTACCATGCCAGACATGGCTAGAGTCAGGACAATAATCACCCCGCTGGCTGCGGATAAGCCACCCATAAAAGCCAGCAGGGTTAAACGTTCACTGTTAACTGCTAAACCTAAACCTAAGGTGAAGTATTCTGGCGAGGTGGGTGCGCCCAGTTTTAAACCCGCCCACAAAATGGGCAGTATAGGCAAGCTCATCAACAGTAAGAACAAGGGCAGACCCCAACTGGCACTGACCATCGAGCGCGGGTTGAGATTCTCGGTGAAAATCATGTGGTACATGTGCGGCATGACAATGGCTGACGCAAAAAACAACAGCAATAAAGTGCGCCATGGGCCTTCTTGTAAGGGAATTTGTAAGTCAGCCAAAATGGACTGGTTTTGTGACAACCACATGTCCAGATCGCTCGGACCGTCAAATACGACAAAAACCGCATAAGCACCGATAATAAGCAAGGCAACCAACTTCACCAGCGATTCAAAAGCAATCGCAAAAACCAGTCCTTCATGTTTTTCTCGGGTGGAAATATGCCGTGCGCCAAATAAAATTGAGAAAAGGGTGATGAGTACACAGAAGGCTAAAGCCACATAATCTTGAATCGGTTGGCGGGTCAAAATACCTATGGTGTCAGCCACCGACTGAATCTGCAGGGCCAGCAAGGGCATAGCGCTCAAGAGCATGCCAATTGTGGTTATGGCGCCAACCCAGCTGCTGCGAAAGCGAAACGCCAGCAAGTCAGCTAAGGAAGACAGCTGATAGGTGCGCGTCAGATGCAAAATAGGGTAGAGCAGCACCGGAGCGAGTAAAAAGGCCCCAGACAAACCTAAGTAAATAGCTAAAAAGCCATAACCATATTGATAGGCCAGCCCCACTGAACCAAAAAATGCCCAGGCACTGGCGTAAACGCCCAGCGATAAAATATAAGTCAGAGGGTGGCGCACAATCCAGCGCGGTACCCAACGGTGTTCAGTGGCCCAAGCAACGCCGAATAGGGTTAACAGGTAGGTGGTACTGATCAGCACCAGCTGGCTTATACTAAAGCTCGTCAGCATCTTTTTGACTCTGCAAAATAAAAGTGACCACGATTAAAATAAGCCACAGTAAGTAAGGGCGGTACCAAACACTATCTGCCGCCGTCCACCATTCCATAATGGCAGGCGAAAACAGATAAATACCAACAACTAAAATGAGTACTAAACGATAAAGGTACATGGTGCCACTCAACAAACAAGTGTCACCGATAGTAACCAAGCGCGGGGCGCTGTGCCACAGTTAAGTGCAGTACCGCGTGTATTCATCGGACAAAGTTGCCTTGGCGACGCTCCACACGAAACTCAACAGTGCTTGCTCGGTAACCGGCACGTAAGTTAGGCAATGGCAGGCATGTTTGCCACTGGGCCCCCGATACTAAAGGGCTGGAGCTGGTGTAGCGAGCTTCGGTGAAGAGGGTTGCCACCAGGTTAATATTTTCCCCTGGGCGATAGGCGGCGATGCGCCACTGTAAGTTCTTGAGCGAATAATCGGTGTTGTTACGTAACTGCACAAGTAGCGGTTGGTTGACTGGGCATTGCTCAGGAGCGTAACTGATCTGCATATCAAGATGATCTAAGAGGCGCTGATTGTAGCGCCCATCAAGCAGCAACCAAGCGGTTACGCCAGCAAGTAGCAGCACCAATGGCGCGCCAATCATGAGCGTACGTTTTGGATAGCGCAGCAGTAAGGCAAGCCAGGTGAGAGGTATTAACGCAGGCGGGAGCATACTGCTACTCCTGCGCTTGATCGCGTAAAAAGACTAAATGATCGGGTTTCGATTGCTCAGCGCTGTAGTAATAGCCTTGTTCAGTAAAGTTTTTTAGCGCTTCTACGCTGTCAATTTTATGCTGGATCACATAGCGCGCCATGATCCCGCGGGCTTTTTTCGCATAAAAGCTGATGATTTTATATTGATCGTTTTTAAAGTCTTTAAAATCCACATTAATTAAAGTGCCGTCCAGCTGCTTGGGTTTGACCGCTTTAAAATACTCGTTGGAAGCAAGGTTAAGCAGTACCTTAGATTTTTGTTCCGCCAAGCATTGATTGAGAGACTGGGTGAGGCGCTCACCCCAAAACTCATAGAGGTTTTTGCCTTTAGGGTTGTCGAGCTTAGTACCCATTTCTAGGCGGTAGGGCTGCATTAAATCCAAGGGGCGCAGTACGCCATACAAACCCGATAGAATCCGTAAGTGCTGCTGGGCGTAGTCAAAGTCTTCCGCGCTCAGGCTTTGGGCATCTAAACCGGTATAGACATCACCTTTAAAGGCCAAAATAGCTTGTCTGGCATTGTCTAAATTAAAATCGGGTTGCCACTCAGTAAAGCGCGCCACATTTAGGCCGGCTAATTTATCGGACAGTTTCATTAACTCTGCCAGTTCATTGGGCGCAAGCTGGCGCAATACTGCAATTAATTGGCTGGATTGTTCAAGAAAGCGTGGCTGAGTAAACTCGGTGGTGGCCAGAGGACTGGTGTAATCGAGTGTTTTCGCCGGAGAGATAACCATTAACATCTAAGCAGATCCTTGTAATGCGGCTGCTGATAATAGACCAGCAAGCGAATAAGCGGACAATATGCCTCGAGTATACAAGTTATCAGGGCGCGAGTGCGTTGCTAATACAGCAATACGCCAGTAAATCTGCGACAATAGCCAGCTCTGATTTAGATATGTATTAGGCGTTAATGAGCAAACCAGCACAGCACAACCCACTGTTTTCCCAGATTAAACTCGCCATGAGCGCTGATCAGCATCGCTTACGCCGCCGCTTGCAGGCATTGCTGAAAAAGCCTGCGCATGACAGCGCCTTAGCGCAGTGGCAGCAGGATCTGGATAAGTCCTGCCAGCAGGTGGAAAATCGTCGCTTAAGCATTCCGCCGATTCATTACGATGACAGCTTACCCATTGCTGAGCGCCGCGAAGACATTAAACAGGCGCTAGCCAAACACCAAGTACTGATTATTGCCGGTGAGACCGGTTCTGGTAAAACCACGCAGTTGCCTAAACTGTGCTTAGAACTTGGGCGCGGCACGCAAGGTTTGATTGGCCATACGCAGCCACGGCGTTTGGCGGCGCGCAGTGTGGCCGCGCGAATTGCTGAAGAAATCGCCAGCCCGCTGGGAGAGCTGGTGGGTTATCAGGTGCGCTATGAAGATCAGAGTCATGGGCGCACCCTGATTAAACTCATGACCGACGGTATTTTGCTCGCGGAAACAGGACGTGATCGTTTTCTACAGCGTTACGATACGATCATTATTGATGAAGCCCATGAGCGCAGTCTCAATATCGATTTCTTGCTCGGCTATCTCAAGCAACTGCTACCGCGCCGTCCTGATCTAAAAGTGATTATCACCTCGGCAACCATTGATCTTGAGCGCTTCTCTAAGCATTTTGATGACGCACCGATTATCGAAGTGTCCGGCCGTACTTATCCAGTGGAAACCTGGTATCGCCCGTTAGTGGCCAGCCAAGATGAAGACGGTAATACCGTTGAAGAAGACCTCAGCGTTGACCAGGGTATCTTAAATGGCTTACTGGAGATCGCTGAGCATGAGCGCCGTGAAAAGCGTTTGCCCGGTGATGTCTTGGTGTTTTTACCCGGTGAGCGCGAGATTCGTGAATGCGCGGAAGTGTTACGTAAAGCCCAGCTCAAACACACTGAGATTTTACCGCTGTATGCACGTTTATCACCCAGCGAACAGCAAAAGATTTTCCAAAGCAGCGCAGCGCGTAAAGTGATTTTGGCCACCAACGTCGCGGAAACTTCGCTCACCGTGCCGGGCATTCGCTATGTGATTGATAGTGGTACGGCACGCATCAGTCGCTACAGTTATCGCGCGAAAATCCAGCGTCTACCGATTGAAGCGGTTTCGCGCGCCAGTGCCAATCAGCGCCAAGGCCGTTGTGGACGAGTGGAGGCGGGGATTTGTATTCGCCTATACAGCGAGGCAGATTTTCTAGGCCGGCCTGAATTTACTGATCCGGAGATTCTGCGCACCAACTTGGCCGCGGTGATTTTGCAGATGCTGCATTTGCGCCTTGGTGCGATTGAAGACTTTCCCTTTATTGAGCCGCCAGAAGGCAAGGCGATCAGTGATGGCTTTAATGTGCTGCAAGAGCTCAGCGCGGTGGATCGCGACAGCAAGCTGACCGACTTAGGTAAGCAGCTGGCGCGTTTACCCATTGACCCACGGGTAGGGCGCATGTTGCTCGCTGCTGCCGAACAAGGCAGTTTGCGCGAGATGCTGATTGTCGCCAGTGCCTTGTCGATTCAAGACCCCCGTGAGCGCCCAGCGGATAAACAGCAGGCCGCCGATCAAGCCCATGCGCCCTGGAAAGATCCAGATTCCGACTTTGCCGTACTGATTAATATTTGGCGCAGCTTTGAAGAACAGCGTTTAGCGCTGGGCAGCTCCGGTGTGCGCCGTTGGTGTCGCACGCATTTTCTCAACTATTTACGCATGCGTGAATGGCGCGATGCGCACCGTCAGCTGACCTTGATTTGCCGCGAGCTTAAGCTGCCCTTTAACGAGCAGCCCAGTGATTACGCGCAACTGCATAAAGCCTTACTGACAGGCTTGCTCAGTCAAATCGGGCAAAAAACTGAAGACAATGACTTTTTAGGTGCGCGGCAGCGACGTTTTCATATTCACCCTTCCAGCACCTTGGGGCGTAAACGTCCGCAGTGGTTGATGGCGGCTGAATTGGTGGAAACCACCCGTCTGTTTGCCCGTTTAGTGGCGAAAATTGAGCCGGAGTGGGCCGAGCAACTGGCCGAGCATCTACTCAAACGCACTTATTTAGAGCCGCACTGGGAAAAGCGCCGTGGGCAAGTGGTGGCTTATGAGCAGGTCAGTTTGTATGGCTTGATTATTATCGGCCGCCGCGCCGTGCATTATGGGCCGATTGATCCGGTTTTGAGCCGAGAAACCTTTATTCGTGAAGGCTTAGTGGCCAATGAGATACTGAGCCGTGCGCGCTGCTTACAGGCCAACCGCGAGCTCTTAAAAACCCTCGACAAGTTGGAAGCCAAAGCCCGCCGCCGCGATATTTTGGCCGATGAAGAAACTCTGTTTGCTTACTACGATCAACATATTCCTGCGGATATTTATCAAACCGCCAGTTTTGACCGTTGGTACAAACGCAGCAGCGAGAAAAACCCACAGCTGTTGCTGATGACTGAAGCCGATGTGCTGGCGCGTGATGCCACCGAAGTGACGGAAAACCAATACCCCGACACCTTAGCTTGGCAAGATATTGCGCTGCCACTCAGTTATCACTTTGAACCTGGGCATGTGCGTGATGGCGTTACCGTTACTATTCCGGCACCCTTGCTGGCGCAAGTGCCTGAAGCCTTGTTGCAGTGGCTCGTGCCTGGTTTATTAGCCACGCGCTGCATCGCCATGGTGCGCAACTTGCCCAAGGCAGTGCGCAAAAACTTTGTGCCGGTACCTGACTTTGTTGGCGCAGCCTTAGAAGGGATGCCCTTTGCCCAAGGTTCACTCACCGAAATGCTTAGCCAGCAACTGCTGCGCATGACCGGTGTGCGGGTCGCAGAGGAGCTATGGCAGCAAGCCACTGAGCAGCTCGAAGATCACCTGCGTATGAATATCCAAGTGGTTGACAGCAAAGGTAAAAAGCTGGGTGAAGGTCGAGATTTGGATGAGCTGCGCAGTCGCTTTTCTGCTGCCAGTCAACAAGCTTTAGCCGATCTTAAGCAGGAAAAAACCGCACCCAAACAGGTTAAAAGCGATACCTTTAGCATTGATGAACAAAGCACCCATAAAGTCGCGGGCATGGCGATGACGGTCTATCCCGCTTTAGTGGATAACGCCGGTGAAGTACAAGAAGGGCGCTTTTCAACTCAACAACAAGCCGATCAAGAACACCGCCGCGCTTTGCAACGCTTGCTGCTGCAGCAGGTGGCAGAACCGGCGAGGTATTTGCGCAGCCGTTTGCCCGGACTGACGGAAATGGCCTTGTTGTACCGTGACTTAGGCAGAATTGAAGCGCTCACTGAAGACATTCTGTTAGCCAGTGTTGATCGTTGTATGTTGCAGGGGCTAAAGGTGTTGCCGCGCACTGCAGAAGCGGTAGCGCAGTTGGCTGAGAGTAAACGTGGTGAGTTGGTGTCTGTGGCGGAGCATTTAGCCAAAACTGTACTGCTGATTTTGCAACGTTGGCATGAGATTAAAAAACGCCTAAAAGGACGCATTGACCTGTCCATGGCGGTTGCCTTCAATGATGTTAAAGCGCAGTTGAGTGGTTTGCTCTATGCCGGCTTTGTCCGTGATACACCAGCACAGTGGCTGCAGGAATACCCGCGTTATCTAAAAGCCATTGAGCAGCGTTTGGAAAAGCTCCCCAGTCAAGTGCAACAAGATCGGGTCTGGACCATTGAGTTAACCGGTTATGTCGATAAGCTTAAAAAACGTCAAGAAAAACATGCGCAAGAAGGCAAATACGATGAGGCCTTAACTCAGTACCGCTGGATGCTCGAAGAGTACCGCGTGTCTTTATTTGCCCAGCAATTGGGCACTAAGGTGCCGGTGTCGGATAAGCGCTTAAGTAAACAATGGTCACAGGTGAGTGAGTGAGCAGTCGTCTAATGCCCTAGGCAGCTTGCTAACTACACTGTCGCTCGACCTTTTTAAGTCGACGTGGTGCAACTTAATCTTAAGCTTGTCGCGGCTGTTGCTTGCCCACTTATTGAGGAGCAGCACGCATAAATTATCTAAGGATGTCGCCCCGTAAGAGGCAACATCCAGGTTCAGGTTGTTATTCGATTAAGCCATCTTCACGGAACATGGCTTTAATACCGCGTAACGCTTGGCGCGAACGATCAAGGTTTTCGATAAGTGCAAAACGCACATAATCATCACCGTAATCGCCAAAACCAATGCCGGGAGAAACGCTAATTTTGGCCTCAGCTAGCAGCTTTTTAGCAAACTCTAATGAACCCATAGCCGCGTAAGCATCGGGGATTTTGGCCCAGATATACATCGAGGCTTTGGGGTTTTCTACCATCCAGCCAATCTCATGCAGCCCTTTAACCATCACATTACGGCGCTGGCGGTATTTCTCCGCAATATCCAGAACGCATTGTTGATCACCTTCTAATGCTGCAATTGCCGCCACCTGTACTGGAGTGAACGAGCCGTAGTCGTGGTAACTCTTAATCCGAGCTAAGGCGCTAACTAACTCTTGATTACCCACCATAAAGCCCACACGCCAACCAGCCATGTTGTAGCTTTTTGATAAAGTGAAAAACTCAACCGCCACATCACGCGCGCCTTCCACTTGCATAATCGAGGGCGCTGTCCAGCCGTCATAGACAATATCGGCGTAGGCTAAGTCGTGAATCACAATAATATCGTGCTCGCGAGCCAGCGCTACAACACGCTCAAAGAAATCCAGCTCCACACATTGCGCGGTAGGGTTAGAGGGGAAACCAAGAATCATCATTTTTGGCTTAGGAATGGACTCGCGAATGGCTTTTTCCAGCTCCACAAAGAAGTCCACACCGGGAATCAAAGGCACTGAGCGCACTTGCGCACCAGCAATCACCGCGCCATAAATATGAATCGGGTAGCTGGGGTTGGGCACCAGCACCATGTCGCCTTGATCCAAAGTCGCCAGCATCAAGTGCGCCAAACCTTCCTTAGAGCCAATAGTGACAATGGCTTCGGTCTCAGGGTCGAGTTCAACGGCGTAGCGCTTTTTGTACCAGTTGGTAATGGCTCGGCGCAGGCGTGGAATACCGCGCGAGGTAGAGTAACCATGGGTGTCACCACGCTGCGCCACTTGTACCAGTTTTTCCACAATGTGTGGCGGTGTCGAACCGTCTGGATTACCCATACTGAAATCAATAATATCTTCACCACGACGGCGCGCGGCCATCTTTAATTCAGCGGTGATATTGAAAACATATGGGGGCAGGCGATCAATGCGCGAAAAGCGCCGTGGTTGACGGGAATCAGTCATGTGAACCTCAAAACGTAAGCGCCCAGAACCGTCTGAGCGACGCTGACTCATGCGTGAGTCAAGCGCATAAAGCTACGCCTGACAGTAGTGAAGTTCAAGAGGAGGGATAAAAAATACTTAATGCAGTAAAGTGCTGGCGTGGTTAATGAGTAACATGCAAGCTTTCACCCTTGGAAGAGCTTGGTTTTCGACTTGCTTTTAACTTTAAGTTATAAAAATCAAGGCGTTGTAAAACAGCCCAGCGGGGAAGCGTGCATCTCTTTAAAAAAATACTGTGCATGCGCGATTGGTCGCTGTTACAAATCTCTCCTTTTATGAAAAAGGCTTGTGTA
>SMEQ01000236.1_pt1 | contig 18772 bp, 16 predicted proteins | sample 2456281 | NCBI WGS metagenome assembly SMEQ01 (sample SAMN10132596, study PRJNA489261) | soil metagenome | isolation source: day1 antibiotic-loamy sand soil ammended with raw manure from dairy cow... | place: USA | collected 2015-04-01
TCCTGAATATTATTTAACCCGTGCTGAATTGGAAATATTCCAAGCCAAAACGCTTCAACTGATTGACTTATTGGGATTGAAACCAGACACGTATTTCGAACTGGTTGAATTAGGCGCTGGTGATGGCTTAAAAACCAAAGAACTTTTGCGGATGCTTGAACGAAAACTCTTCAATTTTGACTATTTACCGGTAGACATTTCGCAAAATGCACTCGACAAATTAGAGAAAACAGTTGCGAGAGAATTGCCGAGAGTTTCATTGAAGAAAATGCAAGGTGATTACTTTGAAGTCATTGAATCTATAAAGTCAAGCAAGCACCCAAAAATTGTCCTCTTTTTAGGTTCCAATTTGGGAAACATGTCGGATGAAGAAGCGACCGAGTTCATTTACAAATTAGCAGAAAACTTAAATGTCGGAGACAAGCTTTTATTAGGTGTCGATTTAATTAAAGATTCCGCAATTGTACTTCCTGCATACGATGACAAAGATGGAATTACAGCCGCTTTCAACATTAATTTGCTGACTCGAATCAACAAAGAACTGGGTGGAGATTTTGATGTAAATCAGTTCAAACATCAACCAGAATATACCGAAAAAGAAGGGATAGCAAAAAGCTTTTTAATGAGTTTATCCAAACAAGAAGTTAGACTTGACAAAATAGGCAAGACTTTCAAATTTGAAGCTGGTGAAAAAATTACAACTGAAATCTCTCGAAAGTACAACGATCAGATTATTAAAGAAATTATTCAAAACTCGGCTTTTCAGTTAGTTGATAAAATAACGGACAGCAAAAATTATTTCTCAAATTACATCTTAAAAAGAATATGAAGAAAATAAAATCATTGGGGATTTTAGGTTTGGGAAGCCGCTCAACCGTATTTTACATAGAGGAATTGCATCGGATTTACAACGAAAAAATGAAAGGCTACGGTACCTTCCCTTTTAAAATGTTGCAGTTAGACTTCGATTTGATTAACAACCAACTACCTAATCGATCTCGTGAATTAGACGAACTCATGCGTCATGCATTCAATGAATTAGAATCGCTGAAAATTGATATTGCATTGGTGCCAAACATCACTTTACACGAAACCATCGACCACTTAAAACTAAAGACTAAGTTGATTCACCCCTTGTCTAGCACTAAAACAAAAATTCAGAAAAACAACTATCAAGAAGTCGTTTTAATTGCTTCATTTCACAGCATGAATTCAGATTACATCAAATCATGTTTTTCTAAATATGGAATCACAGTCGTCCTGCCTTCACAGGAGGAAATGCATTTCATCGATTTAGTCAGAAAAGAAGTCTATACAGATACAGCTAGTTCACATGTATTCGACATGAGTCGAATTCAAATTCAGCAAGCAATGAGCGAAATAGTAGGATAATTTTAGGCAAGCGCTGCTTTAGATATATCGAAGACTTATTTGAGAAATTTCTATAAAATTCTTAAACGGCATCCAGAAAAAGAATTATAATGCTTAAATTGAGTGTTCTAAAAAAATAATCATGAGCAGAGGATTTGTAAACGAAGATGATCAAGAGGAAATCCCGATGATACCACCACGAGCGGATTTACCGGAGGGCGTTATCAATTACGTAACTCAAGTCGGAATGAATGAACTCATTTTAGAGCGGGAACAACTAATCAAAGAAAGAGATCAACTTGATTCATCTAATGAACGAGAACGAAGAATCAATTCCAATTTCATCAATTCCAAATTAAACTTGCTCAACGATCGAATTGGAATCGCGAAAATCATAGATTTAAAAATACAGCCGCAAGCTGAAGTGCGATTTGGCGCTACCGTTAAACTGAAAATTGGTTCAAATAAAACAACGCAAAGCTATCAAATTGTCGGGGTTGATGAAGCAGAAATTTCAAAAGGGAAAATATCTTTTCTGTCTCCTATTGCGAGAATATTAATCGATAAGAAGGTTGGAGAAACTGCTGTTTTAAAATTAACTAAAGAAGAACGCATTTTTGAGGTATTGGATATTCAATATGTCAACTAAATAGGTATTCGTTGTCTGTCACTTCTCGGGTCTAAAATAAGCATATACCAATTTTGCTTTCGCAGGACCAATTTCGGCGCTCAATGTATCCAGTGTAGCAGTTTTAATTTTACTAACGGTTTTAAATGCTTTCATCAATTGCTCATAAGTCTTGGGACCAATACCCGGAACCGTTGATAATTCAGATACAAAGGCATTTTTACTTCTCCGATTTCGATGATGTGTAATCCCGAATCGGTGTGCTTCGTTTCGGATGTGCTGAATGACTTTGAGTGTTTCCGAACGTTTGTCTAAATACAATGGAATGCTGTCACCCGGGAAAAAGATTTCTTCCAAGCGCTCTGCAATTCCGATCATTGGTATTTTATCGTCAATTTCTAGTTGCTTTAAAGCTTTAAGTGCTGCAGTCAACTGCCCTTTGCCCCCATCAATTACAATCAACTGAGGCAAAGGTTCCGCTTCTTCAATCAATCGTTTGTATCTCCGATAAACCACCTCTTCCATGGTAGCAAAATCGTCAGGACCAACTACAGTTTTAGGTATAAAATGGCGGTACTCTTTAGGGCTTGGCTTTCCATTTTTAAAAACCACACAAGCAGAAACAGGGTTTGTTCCTTGCGTATTCGAGTTGTCAAAGCAATCGATCTGAACGGGCAATTCATTCAATCTCAAATCTTTTTTAATTTGGTTTAAAATTCGATCTTTACTCAACTCTGGGTTTTTAATGCTTTCTTGCTTTAACTTTTCGAGGCGATAAAATTTGGCATTTCGTAAAGAAAGATCAACCAAATGTTTTTTTTCTCCCCGTTGTGGGACAAAGAAATTCAATCCCTCAATTTGTAAATCCAATTCATTTTCAACCAAAATCTCTTTCGACTGACTGTTGTAACGATTTCTCATCTCCAACAAAGCAAATGCGATGATTTCTGAATCTGTTTCGTCCAGTTTTTTCTTAATTTCAGAAGTAAAACCATGAACAATTGCTCCGTTTGCAATCACCAAGTAATTAACGTACGCCATTTTTTCATCCTCCATCATGGTGATGACATCAACTGCATGTATAGTTGGTGAAACCACCGTTGATTTTGCTTGGTATTTCTCTAATAATTGAATTTTTTCTTTGACATTATTGGCTTCTTCAAACTCATACTTTTCCGCAAAATCCAACATGATCTTACGTAAATGAGATAAAACAGATGAAATATTTCCTTTTAAAATGGTTTCTATCTGATCCATGTAGCCGTTATAGGTTTCTTCACTTTCCAGTCCCACACAAGGTGCCTTGCAATTGCCAATGTGGTATTCCAAACAGACTTTATATTTTTTCTCTTTAATTTTATGCGGAGACAAATCCAAAGAACATGTTCGAAGGGGAAACAAATCGCGTAATAACTGAAGCAAGGTTGTCATCATTTTGACGTTTGCATACGGGCCGTAATACTTGGAACCATCTTTAACTATGTTTCTCGTTGAGAAGATACGGGGAAAAGGCTCCTTCTTTACACAAATCCAAGGATACGTTTTATCGTCCTTGAGTTGAATGTTGTACTTTGGCTGGTATTTCTTAATTAAGTTATTCTCTAATAATAGGGCGTCAAGTTCTGAATCAACTACTAAATATTGAATGTCGACAATCTGTCGAACTAGTATTTTAGTTTTATTTGAGTCTAAGTTTTTATTAAAGTAGGAAGCCACTCTTTTTTTAATATTCTTGGCTTTTCCGACATAAATAATTACGCCATTTTTATCATAATATTGATAAATACCTGGTTTGTCAGGCAGCAATTGCAACTTTAATTTAATATCCTCGGACTTCATATACTAGACAAAGATACAAAGAAACATTTCTTTAAATCGGATTCAAATTCGCCAAATTAGCTGAGAAAAAACATTTAATCAAGTGTGAAATATTTAAAAGCACAATCAAATGCGTGAAATATCTATTTAATAGAAACGTTAGCGATGAAGCATCCAAAACAATCTCTAACTTTGTACCCATTAAACATATAACCTATGAAAAAATCAATCTATGTAATTGGGCTATTTTCAATATTGGCTATTACTTCTTGTAAAAAGGACAAAACCAAATCCGAAGAGCCGATCGCGGAAACCGGACCACGACTAATATTCCAATATGACTTTGACAGTACGCAAATCCGACTAGATGGATTTGGACAGCCAACTGATGTAGCAAGTGGACACGGAGCACAAAGTCCGAGCATGAATACAATGACAGCGCACTACATTGAGTTAGCACAAGGAATGTATACGCCTGTTGGTGAGGGGAAAATACTTTACCATGCAGAGGAGACTCAAAATGGAGGGGAAAATGCAATTATTTTCTCAAAAACAAGAATCGTAGGAAAGGGTGAAACATTTTATTCTATTCCATTAAAGAGTGTACCAGTTGGCGAGTATGAATACTTGAGAGTTTCTGTTGGATATCAGAATTTTGACGTGAAATACCATATCGACACAACGATTGTAGTTACCGGCATTCCTGATATTGTAATTGCTCAAGATTTTCCAGGAACCATTGCGAGCTTCATCGGCTTCAATTCGTACATCACCAATTATAAAATAAAAACGGAAACCATAGCGGTAAACGGCAACAAAAAACAAGGATACTGGGGCTTTGAAACCAAAGCAAACTACCTGGGGTATCCAATTAACTATCAATCAACTGGTCAATCTCCTGCAGGTGCCACAACGGTTGTAAATCCAATCGCAGGTAGTTCACCGATTCCGGCTGGATCTTGCTTGATTACAGGTAAATTCCCGACCAATAAGTTGAAAATCACAGGAAATGAAACACAAGACATTGTGATTCGTGTTTCGATGTCCACAAACAAAAGTTTTGAATGGATTGACGACAATGCGAATGGTAAATGGGACGCTACCAAAGGAGAAGCAGTCGTAGATATGGGTCTACGCGGTATGATTCCTTACATCCAATAAAAACTAATTTTAATCAATGTGAAAAAGCCTGCTAGATATATTTCTAAGCAGGCTTTTTTAATTGCTATTATTTATAGCTCTTATCAATGAAGAATTCAACTATAAATCCATCTGAGAGTTTCTAACTTTATAAATTCGTTCGATGATTTCAACTACTTTCAACCCTTCCAACGCATTGGTGGTTGAAGTGGTTCTTCCTTTCAATGTGTCGATTACATTTTCGATTACGTAATGGTGGTTTGCTGCTGAACCTTTGTATGCGCCGTAATCGTTTCCTGGATTCGTTTCTGCTAATTCTGGCATTTCATAACCAGGAATGTTACAAACCTCAACTTCGTTCATGTATTGTCCACCGATTTTAACACTTCCTTTGCTACCGATAATGGTCATTGAAGATTCTAAGTTCTGTTCTTTTACAGCTGTAGAGTAATTTATTGAACCCATTCCACCGTTGATAAAATCAAAACTTACAAATCCTGAATCTTCAAAAGTCGTTGAGTCTTTATGCGTGAAATCAGCAAATTTACCTTGAATGTTGTCAATGTCGCCAAACAACCAATACATGATATCGATGAAGTGAGAAAATTGCGTAAACAAGGTTCCACCATCCAAATCTTTGGTTCCTTTCCAACCGCCTTTCTTGTAGTAGCGATCGTCACGATTCCAGTAGCAATTCAACTGAACCATAAAGATATCACCTAGAATACCGTCTGCAATTACAGACTTAATCCATTCTGATGGAGGAGAGTAACGGTTTTGCATTACACAAAATACTTGCTTAGACATTTGCAATGATTTGAAAATCACTTTCTCACAATTGTCTTTTGAAAGTCCCATTGGTTTTTCGCAAACTACGTGTTTCTTCGCCTCCAAAGCTGCAATACTTTGCTCTGCATGCAAACCGTTTGGTGTACAAACATTCACTACGTCAAAATCTAAATCAGAAGCTAATAAATCTTCAATACTATTGAAAAACGGCACATTAAAATGCGTTGCATCGCATTCTTCAGCAGAACGAACATCCACCAATGCAACTAATTCTGCATCTACTTCACGGGTAATCATTTCTGCATGACGTTTCCCAATGTGTCCAGCACCAATAACGGCAAATTTTACTCTTTGATCCGTATTCATTTCTTATATTTTGTGAACCGATTGATTCGATAATTTATATTTTTCACCGTTTTCTTTACAAACTGCAATTCCATCTGCATCAAACTCTAAACGGTGACCGTATTCGCTCATCCAACCCATTTGTCTTGCTGGATTTCCAACAACCAAAGCGTAAGCAGGAACAGTTTTAGTAACTACAGCTCCGGCACCGATAAACGCAAATTCACCAATATCGTGTCCGCAAACAATCGTTGCGTTGGCACCAATAGAAGCCCCTCTTTTAACAGTCGTTTTTGAATATTCACCACGGCGATTTACTGCACTTCGTGGGTTAATCACATTCGTAAAAACCATGGAAGGTCCTAAGAAAACATCGTCTTCACAAATAACGCCGCTATAAATAGAAACATTGTTCTGAACTTTGACGTTTTTTCCCAAAATCACTTCAGGAGAAACCACCACGTTTTGTCCGATGTTGCAATTTTCTCCCAAAGTACAATTCGACATGATGTGCGAAAAATGCCAGATTTTAGTTCCTTTACCGATGTGACAACCTTCGTCAACAATGGCAGTTTCGTGTGCGAAATAATCCATATCTATTTTACAATGTAGTTATCAAAATCTTTGTGCTCTTTCTGATTCAATTCTTCTGATGTCAGTGATTTGAAATAGGCATAGGTTCTTTTCAAACCTTCAGCTCTATCAATTTTCGGTTGCCAATCAAGCAATTCGATTGCTTTTGTAATATCCGGCTGACGTTGCTTTGGATCGTTCACCGGTAAATCGTGGTAAACCACTTTTTGATCCGTTCCCGTTAATTTTATAATCTCTTCCGCAAAATCACCAATTGAAATCTCATCCGGATTCCCGATGTTTACGGGCATCGCATAATCAGAAAGCAACAAACGGTAAATTCCTTCTACCAAGTCATCGACATAGCAAAATGATCGCGTTTGAGAACCGTCTCCGAAAATCGTTAAGTCTTCTCCGCGCAATGCTTGACCAATAAATGCAGGTAAAACACGACCATCATTCAGTCGCATTCTTGGTCCGTACGTGTTGAAAATACGAACAATTCGAGTTTCTAATCCGTGATAGGTATGATACGCCATCGTCATCGCTTCTTGAAAACGTTTGGCTTCATCGTAAACTCCACGTGGCCCAACGGGATTTACATTTCCCCAATATTCTTCCGTTTGCGGGTGAACCGTTGGGTCTCCATAAACTTCTGAAGTGGAAGCGATTAATACACGCGCATTTTTCGCTTTCGCCAATCCCAAGCAATTGTGAATTCCCAAAGAACCCACTTTCAAAGTTTGAATTGGAATTTTCAAGTAATCAATCGGACTTGCTGGCGACGCGAAATGTAGGATATAATCCAATTTTCCTGGAACGTGAATGAACTTGGAGACATCGTTGTTGTAAAACTCAAACTGCTCCAAAGGAAACAAATGTTCGATATTTTTCAAGCGTCCCGTAATCAAATTATCCATTCCAATAACATGAAATCCTTCCTTGATAAATCGATCACACAAATGCGACCCTAAAAATCCGGCAGCACCGGTGATTAATATGCGTTTTCTATTTTCCATAATCAGATGCTAAAGTTAAGAAATTTCAGATTGCAAATGGCAGATTGCAGATTCACGTCGTGGTTGCTTTTGGCAGTGCACATTGAAATCTCAAAAAAATGAGGTTATTTCGACTTCGCTCAACCACCTATTTTGAAATATTTTTTCTACCAATACTAGAATAATAAAATCCTAACTCATTCATTTCTTCTAAGCCGAACAAGTTTCTTCCGTCAAAAATGACTTTGTCTTTTAACAAGCTACCTACGCGATCAAAATCTGGGTTTCTAAAAATCCCCCATTCGGTGCAAATTAGCAAGGCGTCTGCATTTTCTAATGCTTCGTATTCGTTGTTTGCATAGGTTATTTTATCTCCGATTAAGTTTTTAACGTTGTCCATCGCTTCCGGGTCAAAAGCTGAAATTTGAGCGCCTGCAGCAACCAATTCGTCAATCATATACAAAGCTGGTGCTTCGCGGATGTCATCTGTATCTGGTTTGAAGGCCAATCCCCAAATGGCAATTTTCTTTCCTTTCAAATCGTTTCGGAAGAAATTCTTCATCTTTGGAATCAAGACCGTCTTTTGACTTTCGTTGACTTCCATCACCGCTTCTAAAATCTTGAAATTGAAATTTTGCTCTAAGCCCGATTTCACTAACGCTTGAACGTCTTTCGGGAAACAAGAACCTCCATAACCAATTCCTGGGAATAAGAAACGTTTTCCGATGCGATCATCTGAACCAATTCCGATGCGTACTTTGTCAACGTCTGCTCCTACTAACTCGCAAAAATTCGCCACTTCATTCATGAAGGTGATTTTTGTTGCTAAAAAAGCATTGGCAGCATATTTCGTTAATTCAGCAGATTTCTCATCCATGAAAAGAATTGGATTTCCTTGTCGAACAAACGGTTTGTATAAACCTTCCATAATTTTGATTGCTCGCTCGTCCGACGAACCGATCACAACGCGGTCAGGCTTCATGAAATCATCCACGGCAAAACCTTCGCGTAAGAACTCTGGGTTGGATACAACTGCGAATGGTACGGTTGCATTTTTTGCAATCGCTGCATGTACTTTTTCAGCAGTACCAACTGGAACCGTACTTTTGTCTACGATTACTTTGTAATCGGTCATGATTTTCCCAAGTTCTTCCGCTACTCCTAAGATGTAGGATAAATCAGCGGAACCGTCTTCTCCTGGAGGAGTCGGCAAGGCAAGGAAAATAATTTCCGCATCTTTTATTCCTTCCGCTAAGGAAGTAGAAAAAGTTAGTCTTTTTGCATTGATGTTTCTCTCGAAAAGAACATCCAAATGAGGTTCATAAATTGGAACAATTCCTTGTCTTAATTTATTAATTTTATCCTCGTTGATATCGACACATATTACTTGATTTCCCGTTTCTGCGAAGCAAGTTCCGGTAACCAAACCTACATAGCCAGTACCAATTACTGCAATTTTACTCATGCTTATTTTTTGATAAATTCAGCAACTGCTGAACAAATGTAATTCAATTGATCTTCTTCTAGTTCGGTATGCATTGGCAAAGAAAGTACGCGACTTGTCAACCAATCCGTAACCGGTAATTCTTGATTTTCGCAACCGAAAGATTCAAACATTTTTTGTTTGTGTGCTGGAACTGGATAGTAAATCATCGATGGAATGTCTTTGCTAGCCAAGAATGCATTCAAAGCATCGCGGTCAATTCCTTCCAAGGTCAAGGTATATTGGTGGAAAACATGTTTGGAATTCTTGTCTCTGAATGGTGTGGTAACGCCTTCCACATTTGAGAAGAAATTATCGTAAAAATCCGCCGCTTTTCTACGTGCATCGCAATACGCATCCAATCTCGGTAATTTGATTCTCAAAACTGCTGCCTGAATAGAATCCAATCGAGAATTACAACCTACTACTTCATGGTAATACTTTACTTTCTGTCCATGATTTGCGATTTTTCTCAATTCCTCAGCCAATTGATCATTATTAGTACACATCGCACCACCATCACCATAACAGCCTAAATTTTTGGATGGGAAAAAAGATGTACAGCCGATATCTCCAATCGTACCAGTTTTAGAAACAGTTCCATCTTGGTGCGTATATTCACATCCAATGGCTTGCGCGTTGTCTTCAACTACGTACAAATTATGTTTTTTCGCAATGGTCATGATGGGATCCATGTCAGCTGCGTGTCCATATAAATGAACCGGAACAATGACTTTCGTCTTCTCAGTAATTGCTGCTTCAATTTTAGAAGGATCCAAACAAAATGTTTTCGGATCAACGTCGACAAATACAGGGACCAAACCTAACAAAGCAATTACTTCCGTTGTTGCAATGTATGTGAAAGACGGCGTGATCACTTCATCGCCCGGCTTTAAACCCAAGGCCATCATTGCAATTTGCAAAGCGTCTGTTCCATTTGCACATGGGATAACGTGTTTTACACCCAAGTAGTTTTCCAATTCAGCTTGAAAAGAAACTACTTCAGGGCCGTTGATAAATTCTGCTTTTTCAATAACGCTTAAAATTGCAGAATCAACTGCAGACTTGATGTGACTATATTGCGACTTTAAGTCGACCATTTGTATTTTTTTCATCTTGAACGTTTGTTTCTGAATCGCTTCAGGATTATCTTAATAGAGAAGCAAAGTTAAAAAAAGGAATCAAAGTTAAAAGCGATTCCTTGGGTATAAATTGAATTAGTTTTTGGTCAAATACATCAAAAACTCTTTGTTCCCGTCTCCACCTAAAATGGGTGAATCCGTATGTCCCACATACGTGAAGTTACTTTCCGTAGCGTTCATTCGAACGTTGTATAAAACCGTCTGATACAAACCTTTGTTTTTAACAATGCCATTTTTACCAATATTTTCTTTACCTACTTCAAACTGTGGTTTAATCAATGCGATTACCGAAGCTCCTGGTTTTAAGAAACCTTGGATGAACGGGAAAACTTTTTGAATGGAAATGAAAGAAACATCAATCACACAGATATCCACTGGTTCTGTAATCTGATTGTGTGTCAATTCACGCACGTGCATTTTTTCAAAACTAACCACTTTTGGATTGCTTTTTAAGCTTTCGTGAAGTTGATCTTTACCAACGTCGATTGCAAAGACTTTTGTAGCACCTCGATCCAAAGCAACTTCAGTAAATCCACCGGTTGAAGCACCAACGTCCAACACTACTTTTCCTTTGAAATCGATGTCCCAATTTTCAATGGCGCGAATCAATTTCAACGCTCCGCGAGAGACCCATGGAATCTCTTCGGCGATTAATTCAATTTCCGCATCAACTGGGAATTTTTTACCAGGTTTGAAAACCAGTTTTCCATTCACCAAAACGCCAAATTCTTCAATCACTTGCTCACAACGAGCACGAGTAGTGAATAATTCGCGTTGCATAATAATTTTGTCGAGACGTTCTTCTTCCATGAAATTGGGTGATTTTTGAAGTAAAAATTTATAAAGTGCAAAGAAACGGATTTTTATCGTTTCTGAGTGTATAATAATTGAAATACGTGGTTTCGACTTCGCTCAACCACCGTATTTCACTTTGCTGAAACGCATTTGGTTATTTTGAAATGTCTATAATGGAAAATGCCGCTCTTGGTATAGAACGGCATTTTGATATGTGTTGTTGAGAATTAAAATTCCCAACCAAACTTTTCTAATAAAACGTGATCGATGTAGGCGCGAACGCTTTCGTTTTCGACCTTTTCTAAAGCTTCCATGATGAAAGCAGAAACCATCAATGCGCGAGCAGAAGTTTCTGACATTCCGCGAGCACGCAAGTAGAAAATTGCTTCTTCGTCTAATTGACCAGTTGTTGAACCGTGAGAACATTTCACATCATCCGCATAAATTTCCAAAGCTGGTTTGGAATTAACAGATGCGTTCTTACCAATCAATACGTTTCCATTGGATTGAAAAGCGTTGATCTTTTGAGCGTCTTTTTGAACAAAAACTTTTCCACTAAAAACACCTGTTGATTCATCCGACATTACTCCTTTGTAAAGTTCGTTTGAATTACAATTGGCTACTTGGTGGTCAACAATCGTGTAGTTGTCTACGTGCTGTTTTCCGCTCAAGATGTAAACACCAGCCATGTTGGTTTCGCAATTCTGACCTGCCACATCAATTGTCAAGTTATTTCTAACCAAACCACCATCTAAGGTAATGGTGTTGATGTAAAAAGTAGAATCTTGTGCTTGACGAACACGTTCCGTTGAAACACTCAATGCAGATTCATTTTCATTCTGAATCTTATCAATGGTGATTTGAGCATTTTTGCCAACAATGATTTCAGTCGCTGTATTGTGGAAACACGTATTTGCATTTTCACTGAAAAACTCAATCGTTAAATGTGCTTTTGAAAAATCTTCACACAAGATGATGTTTCTCGTAGCTGCAAAAATCTTTTCACCTGTGGAAATAAACAGTACTTGAATACCATCTTTCACAGCAGTGTTTTTATCAATCTTGATTGCCACACCATCTGTAGCATACGCTGTATTCATCGCTGAAAAGAATTCTTCTTTTTCATCCGTGATGACCGTTCCGATGTGTTTTTGACTCCAAGCACTCGCTTCCAAATCACTCAAAGGAGAAATCGAAAGTCCAGTTTCTGGAACAATATTCGACAGTTCAGGTTTGTAAAATCCGTTTACGAAAACCAAAAGTGAACCGTCTAATCCTGGAATCAACTTGTGAGAAACCGAATCAATGGTTTCAGAATCGCTGATTGAAAAAGGCGTATTTTTGATTTTTGCAACGCGCGTATATTTCCATGCTTCATTTCGAGTCGTTGGAAAATTGAGGTGATTCATTATTTCTAAAGCTTCCTCTCTTTTATCCTTCGGTAGAACATGAAAATTCTTATTTTGATCCAATTTCAAGTCTTTGACTTCGAAAACTGAATCTATGGTAACTTCATTATTCATGATTTGATGCTTTTATTGTTCGACCTCTTCTTTGATCCAATCGTATCCTTTTTCTTCCAACTCCAAAGCCAATTCTTTCGGGCCTGTTTTTACAATTTTTCCATCGTATAAAACATGAACGAAATCTGGAACGATGTAATCCAACAAACGCTGGTAGTGTGTAATCATGATTACTGCATTTTTATCGGATTTCAAAGTATTTACACCTTTCGCAACAATTTTCAATGCGTCGATATCTAAACCAGAATCCGTTTCATCTAAGATTGCCAATTTCGGATCTAACATCGCCATTTGGAAAATCTCATTTCTTTTCTTCTCACCTCCAGAGAAACCTTCGTTTACTGCACGAGATGCCAATTTCGGATCCAACTCAACGATTTTTGATTTCTCTCTAACCAGAGCCATGAATTCTTTTGCTGAAAGTGTAGGTTCTTTTTTGTACTCTTTCATTTCATTGATTGCAGTACGCAAGAAGTTTACATTCGAAACGCCTGGAATTTCAACTGGGTATTGGAACGCTAAGAAAACACCTTCACGAGCCCTGTTTTCAATAGACATGTCCAATAAGTCCTTTCCTTCAAAATCAACAGAACCTTCTGTTACTTCATATTCTTCTCTTCCAGCCAAAACGGAAGCCAACGTACTTTTTCCAGCACCGTTTGGTCCCATGATTGCGTGAACTTCACCTGGGTTTACGGTTAAGTTTAATCCTTTTAATATCTCTTTGCCATCGATTGAGGCGTGTAAATTTTTTATCGTTATCATCTTTTTATAAATTACAGATTAGCAGATTGCAGATTTCAGATTGACGTTCTGATGTCTTTAATTGTAATCACTTTTTAGTTTTTAAATAATTTTAACCTACTGACCCTTCAAGACTTATGGCTAATAATTTCTGTGCTTCAACCGCAAACTCCATTGGTAATTGGTTCAATACTTCTTTACAGTATCCATTTACAATCAAGCTAATTGCTTTTTCGGTATCGATACCTCTTTGGTTACAGTAAAATAATTGATCTGCTCCAATTTTTGAAGTTGTTGCTTCGTGCTCAATTTTCGCGGTGCTATTTTTACACTCGATGTATGGGAAGGTATGCGCTCCACATTCATCCGTCATCAATAGTGAATCACATTGCGAGAAGTTTCTTGCGTTATCTGCGTTCTTGTGAATTTGAACTAGACCACGGTAAGAGTTACTTGACTTACCTGCAGATACACCTTTGGAAATAATTGTACTCTTGGTGTTTTTACCTAAGTGAATCATTTTTGTTCCGGTATCCGCTTGCTGATGGTGGTTGGTAACCGCAACTGAATAAAATTCACCTACTGAATTATCACCTTTCAGAATACAAGATGGATATTTCCAGGTAACTGCAGAACCAGTTTCCACTTGCGTCCAAGAAATTTTAGATGCTTTGTGACAAACTCCACGCTTCGTTACGAAGTTGAAAACACCACCTTTACCATCTTTATCTCCAGGATACCAGTTTTGAACTGTTGAATATTTAATTTCCGCACCGTCTAAAGCGATTAGCTCAACAACAGCAGCGTGTAATTGGTTTTCATCTCTACTTGGTGCTGTACAACCTTCTAGGTAAGAAACGTATGAACCTTCATCTGCAACAACTAAGGTTCTTTCAAATTGACCGGTTCCACCTTCGTTGATTCTAAAGTAGGTTGAAAGCTCCATCGGACAACGCACTCCTTTCGGAATGTAGCAGAAAGAACCGTCTGTAAATACGGCACTGTTTAATGCTGCATAAAAGTTATCTCCAGTTGGGACAACTGTACCCATGTATTTTTGCACCAATTCAGGATAATCTCTCACCGCATCTGAAAATGCGCAAAAGATAATTCCCAATTCCAATAGTTTAGCTTTGAAAGAAGTAGCTACCGAAACAGAGTCCATTACGAAATCAACCGCTACGTTTGTACCCGTTAATCGCTTTTGTTCTTCCATGGAGATTCCTAATTTCTTCATGGTTTCTTTCATTTCCGGATCTACATCATCCCAGCTTTCATACTTTTTAGTTTGATTGGGTGCTGAGTAATAAATGATGTCTTGAAAATCTGGTTTCTCATAACGAACATGTGCCCATTCAGGCTCCGTCATTTCTTGCCATACTTTAAATGCTTTCAATCGATATTCAAGCATCCACTCTGGTTCTTCTTTTTTAGCTGAAATGAACCGTATAATATCTTCATTCAAACCTTTTGGGGCTTGATCAGACTTGATATCAGTAACAAAACCAAATTTGTATTCCTGATTTTCTAAGTCTTTTGCTAATTCGTTTTCGGTATAATTCATTTTGAATTTAAAATTTTAAACAAGTATTTATCAATACACGCCTTTCTTAAACTGCGAAACTTTCTCCACATCCGCAGGTTCTGTCCGCATTTGGATTTTTGAAGATAAATCCTTTCCCATTTAAACCTCCAGAATAATCCAGAATGGTTCCAATCAGGTATAAAAAGCTTTTTTTATCCACAACAACTTTGATATCATTGTCGAAAAACTCTTTGTCCCCTTCTTTATTCTCGTTGTCAAAAGTAAGTTGATACATCAAGCCTGAGCATCCACCACCTTCAACACCTACACGGATAAAGTATCCTTCTTTGCCGTCATCCTCCATCAAACGGAGCGCTTGCTTCTTAGCTGAATCTGTAACTGTTATCATAATTAAAACAATTAAAAACTGGTTTGTTTATTTAGACTTAATCTAAATAAAACTAAATTTTGGTACAAAAATACCTAATTTATGGTATTGATGCAACAAAATAATTAAATTATATACAAAGGGAAGGGTATTAATCTTCTAAAAGAATCTTTTAAGCCTAGCTTAGAAGCACTTTGAGAACGTTTAGAACAAATAAAATATTCTGGGATAAAGAAAGTAAATGGGTTTTAAAATAATAAGAACTGTGAATTGATGGGTTTTTTAAATATATTTGTGAAATACGTGCCATTTGAATGCAACTTAAATAGAATGTGTGCGTCTAATTAACTAGAGTGCCATTGTGTTTTTATTAAAAACAATACACTAATTTTAAGAACTAAACATATAATACTACTTTGATTATGAAAACTAGCATACTCAATTTTTTTACAGCATTTTTTCTGTTGACCTCCTTTTCATTTTCACAAAATCAACATACGGAGTTTGGTGTTTGGAAATTAATGCAACAGCAAGATGGCATAGAAATATATGGCAAACATGCCTTATGTTTAATTGAATACGCTCCTAACGATTATCATTTTTTGAGTGTTAAGATTATTAATACAAATTCGGATAAAAAAGAAGTTTCATTTTACATCAAGAGTTTTTATAAAGAAGGTGAAAGTGGGCATAGAGATGAAAACTTAACAGTTGTTACATTGGCACCAAACGAAATTCTCGAAGGAGACTGTATGGATAAAGATGCTACACTAACCCGAATGATTGCCAATCCTAAATTTGAAAATAGTTGGCATTATATCAAATCAGAAATTATTTTTGAATCGATTAAATAGAAAAAATGAAAAACTTACTACTACTTTTTGTTTCAATTTTATTTGGGAACTCCCTATATTCCCAGACTTGTGGAATAAATATAACAACGTTACCTACTCAAGTATGCCCTGGGTCAACGATTAACCTAAATGCAACGGGATTTGTAACAGGCTCCAATTACAGTTTTAACTTTAACGTCGGGGTTCTTCCTGCCGGATGGTCGACAACTGGAGCAACCAACTTTAGTAATAACATCTGCGGTGCAGGTATTGACGGAACAAACTATTATTGGGCTTCTACGGCAAGTGGAACCCCTCAAATTGTTACCGATGGTTTTGATATTTGTTCTGGTGGAACACTTAAATTTGACATGAAATATGCCATCCAAGGTAGATCGGCTCCTTGTGAAGGTCCAGATTTAGCAAACGAAGGTGTTTCTATTGAGTACAAAGTCGGAGGAGGTCCGTGGGTAGAATTCATCTATTACAGACCAGATGGACAGATATTAAGCAACTGCCCAAGTGGAAGTTCACCATCTACTTCAGGGAATACTCCTTTTACCACATGGAATACATTTACTGTTCCTATACCAGCAGCGGCAGTTAGTACCAATACCAAATTTAGATGGATTCAATACAACTCCTCTGGAACATGTTGTGATAACTGGGGATTAGATAACGTTTTCATTAACGCTGGTCCTTGTATTTCTGCAAATATTGATTGGAGTAATGGCACACAAAACAACGAAAACACAAGCATAGTAGCAAATACAGATACCTGTATGATTGCCTACTTATATGATGACAATGATGTTTTACTTTGTGAGTCTACACCGGTATGTTTTACCGTTTTTGATCCAAACATAGACGCTGGAGCTGACCAATCAATTTGCGACGGACAGCCAACCACTTTAACCGCAACAGGAGGAACTGGATTTACTTGGGACCATGGAGTTACAGATGGCGTTCCATTCGTACCAACTACTACCCAGACATATCACGCAAGTGGAACAGACTTAAATGGATGTTTCGCTACAGACAGCTTGCTAGTTACTGTAAACCCCATTATAACAACTACTATTAGTTATCCTGAAAACGCTTATTGTAACTCTGAAACAAACCCAATGCCAATCATTACTGGCTCTAACCTTGGTGCATTTTCGATTACCCCAGCAACCATGACCATAAATCCTACGACTGGAGAATTAGATTTAGCCAGTTCAACCATTAGTGCTTCTGAAACGTACACCATAACGTACAGTCCTTCTGAAGACTGTTTAGGCTCATCTACTTTTGACGTAACCGTATATTCACTTCCAGAAGCAACAATTACAAGTGACACAACGGTTTGTCAAAATGATATTGAGCCCCTTTTAATCTTAACGGGTTCAAATGCAACCGCACCTTATTCTTTTAGCTACAATGTAAACGGCGGTCCTACACAAACCGTAACTGCCATAGGAAACACTTCCTTAATTCCAGCGGATACGGATACGGATGGTACATTTGTTTATACTTTGACAAGTGTTTCCGAATCTGGTGAAAAGGCATGCTTCAACACCTTAAGTGAAACCGTAACAGTTACGGTCAGACCTGCCCCTGTTTTTACAACAACTCCCGATCAAACCATTTGTTTCGGTGACAGTGTTACACTAACTTCGTCAGGAGCAACAAGCTATGTATGGAGTGACGGATTAAGCAACGGAATGACATTTTTCCCAGACTCTACAAAAACATATACAGTGAATGCTACTGGAGTAAATAGTTGTACAGCAGAGCAATCCGTTACGGTCATTGTCAATTCTTTACCAAATATTGATGCTGGTATAGATCAAGATGCTTGTTTAGGATACCCTGTAATTCTTTCTGGTACTGAGGGAGTTTCCTACGAATGGTCTGGGGGAGTCTTCGACAATCAACCTTTCTATCCTTCTCTTGGAAATAATACTTATTATGTAATTGGCACTGATGCCAATGGCTGTAAAAACACAGATAGTGTAACGGTGAAAGTGATAGAAGCTGTAATTGCTGGTATTGAAGCTGACACATACCTTGGATACCCTGGTTTGCAAGTAAATTACACAAACAACAGTCTTTACGGAAACTACTTTCACTGGGATTTCGGAAACAACTCTACAAGCATAACAATGACTTCTGCTGGGCAATCATCAGCTTATCCAAACCCTGGTGTTTACGATGTGATTATAACGGCACACAACGGTGTATGTGAAGATACTGCCATGGTTTCAATAACCGTTTTACCTTTCCCTGATCCAATAATTACAGTACCGAATGTGTTTACACCAAACGGTGACAACGCAAATGATGTATTTTGGATTGATGTTGTTTGGGGGAAATCTATTTCTGTTCAAATTTTTAACCGATGGGGAAATCTCATGACAGAAATGGAAAACTTTACAGATCGATGGGATGGACGAAGCAAAGGCGGAAATGATGCATCAGATGGTGTATATTTCTACAAATACTCCATTGTGGATCTAAACGACAAAGTATATGAAGGTCATGGACACTTGACTTTGGAAAGATAAAACTAACGCAATTAAATATTATTCAGTCACTTAAACATAAAAAATAAGGAATATCGTTAATGGTAGAAACTCATTAGCGATATTTCTTTTTTAAACAATTGAAGATATTATAAAATATCCTATGAAAA
>SMEQ01000213.1_pt1 | contig 18661 bp, 14 predicted proteins | sample 2456281 | NCBI WGS metagenome assembly SMEQ01 (sample SAMN10132596, study PRJNA489261) | soil metagenome | isolation source: day1 antibiotic-loamy sand soil ammended with raw manure from dairy cow... | place: USA | collected 2015-04-01
CACGCGACGAAATAGACACAGCCATGAAATTGGGTGCTGGACATCCAATGGGGCCTCTTGCGTTGGGCGATTTAATTGGGTTAGATGTTTGCCTTGCAATTATGGAGATACTCCATTCTGAGTTTGGCGATGACAAATATCGCCCTCATCCCCTACTCCGGAAAATGGTCAGAGCCAATCTATTGGGTCGCAAAACAAAAGAGGGATTTTATAAGTATTAGAGATTGACTTGTTTTTAATGGTTCGACCAATCATATAGTTGAAATGCTAAATGGTTGGTCGTTTTTCATATTTAAAGTGCTATAATCTTCAATCTTATGATGTTTTAGCACAACTAATTTGCTATTCAGTAAAAAAGAAAGACATATATTCGTAAATTTGCAAAAGAAAGCGTGCAGTTTTTGAGTGTCATTTTTTTACAACAGTAAACTTGCATTTGCACAGTTCAAACTGTAATCTATTTCAGGTCCTTTTAAAATTAAAAATTATGGATACAATATTCCAAAGCATAACAGAAAACTCACAGTGGCTTTACTCTGTTATATTTAAATACAAATGGTTTTACTATGATCTTTGGTCTTTTGTTAATCTATGGAGTGGAGGTATAATCTTTGCTTTTTTGACTGCTTACAAGGTGAAAAGAAAATGGATAATACTTCTTTTGATTTTGGCCCTTCCTAAACTTGTAGATGTTGCATTTTCTATCACAATATTTGACTTCTTTAAGCCCGAGAGATCAATCAATATTCTAAATGACCTTTTGATAGGAATGCTTGGAGCCTATCTCATGCACCTCTATTTCCATTGGAAACTCACCAAGAAACACCCTAAATGGTTGGCTTTGTTTATCTCATCCATTACCATTGCCTTTATTTGGGTAGGAACCTACAGATATAACTATAGCATACCTTTTTTCAACTCTCCTTTCATTAATTGGTGGGCGCTAACTGCCTGGACAGTATCGGGTATGACAATTATTTTTGTGTCGAGCTATATTAAAACCAAGATAAATTATTTCTTTGGAGTTACTATTCCGTGGCTCATATATCTTATAATGCTTTTTGCAGTAGAATACATTGCTTACCACTTACTCTCGCTCAGAGAAGTATCAGGTGGTACAACCCCTTTAGTATTTGATATCATACACGGAACAAGAATCATGCACATCTATTATACTACTGCGCCTTTGTATTTTATAGGTCTCTTCTTTTTGCTGAGCTATATTTTTAAAAAAATCAGATTTGCTACTTCTGGCGAAGCTAAATTGCAATCGGCTCTTAATGGTAGCAAAAGCCAGCTATAAGTATGATTCCCCTGTTTAATCGTTGCACAATTTGCAATGATTAAAGAACTTATTCGTCGCATATTAAAACATAAAAAAGCCCCCATACTCCGCTATTAAAGCGAAAGAGAGGGCTATACTTTCGAATATTTATTCAATTCTGCACAGTTTGTTCTCTTGCAAGTAGTATTTCTTTTATTTCTTATAATACAACTTATACTCCCAAGTCTTCAACTCTACAGACTCCTTGCTTTGACTATTTGCAGCATTGTAAAACTCTTTGAAGTCTCCTCCAGAGATTGGTTGGTCAAATGCTACAACAACATTCTCATCGCTGAAGTTAAAGACGCAATGAACTTCATTCTCCCCTTTCACACGTTTGAATGACCATACCTTCTCAGGCATATTGTTTGCAATTTCCACCATTTCACCGCCTTTCTCTTGTGTGAAGAGGGCAAGATTTGATTTTTTGAAAGCGTTGAGGTTTTTATATAACTCAGTAAGCTCAGATTTATTGGCTGCAGAAGCCCAATCGATGTTGTCTTTTTCAAAGAACTCTAATCGACGATTGAAACCTACCTCCTGACCACTGTATATCAGAGGCATTCCAGGCAATACATAAGAGAGTGCTGCAAATGTAGCGGCGGCATCGCCCATCCGTTCAAATTCTGTTCCGTTCCATGAGTTCTCATCGTGATTGGAAGTAAAGTACATCGGTATTGCTCTGGGTGAGAAATTGTCGTTTATACGATTCAGTGAAGCACGCAGCGAATCAACATTCTCTTTGCCTTGCGCCACACTATTCATTTTGTGATGAAAATCCCACGCATAGAAAGCATCAAATGCTTTATCGTTCAATTCAGGCTTTTCCGCCTCGGCTAACATAAAGATGTTTGGCTTCACAGATTTAATAGAATCAGTCACTCGCAACCAAAAGTCGGTAGGAACTTCACCTGCCACATCACATCTGAATCCATCAATATCAGCTTCGCGCACCCACCACAACATACTTTGCACCATAGCATCTCGCATGGCATCGTTTTCGTAGTTTAACTTGGCAACATCGCTCCAGTCATAGGGTGCAACTACATTGCCAAGGCTATCGGTTACATACCAATCTTCATTTTCCAACCACACTCCATCACGTGAAGAATGATTGGCTACCCAATCCAAAATAACTTTCATGCCAGAAGCGTGTGCTTTGTCGACCACCGATCTGAAATCAGCCAAAGTACCAAACTCACTATTCACCTCTGTGTAGTTTTTAATGGAGTAATAACTACCCAATGATCCCTTTCGTTCTACCTTCCCAATACTTTGTATGGGCATAAACCAAAGGATACCTACACCTAAATCTTTTAGTCTGGGAATATGTTGTTCGAATGCACTAAAAGTGCCTTCTGATGTATATTGTCTCACATTCACTTCATAGATTGCAGCATCATACACCCAATCGGCATGTTCACCATCTGATGTATTTGCAGGCTCTGTCTTGTCGTTGGTTTTACAAGCGAATAGCAAAATAGTTGCAAATAGTAGTATTGATACTTTTCTCATTGTCTTTTTTTTATTGAATTTAGGTGTTTAAAAGTTGGGCTAATTTTAGTTATGATTAGTTATGGGGACCACTTCGACAAAAGAACTTCATTCAAAAGTAAGCACCTTTTAATTTTTAGCTCTTACTTTTAATTTGTACACATCGTCCTTATCATCTACAAACCTAACTACTAAAGCAGCCACTAACATCAATATTCCTGCTAAAACCAAAGCATAGATGGCTTGCGAATCAAAAAGTCTTTTCACCATTGGACCACCAAACACACCATTTACAATTTGAGGCAGTGTGATAAAGAAATTGAACAATCCCATATAAACACCCATTTTCTTAGCGGGTAGCGAGCCTGCAAGAATAGCATAGGGCATGGCCAAAATACTACCCCAGGCAATTCCTATTCCTACCATGGGGAGTAACAGAAGTTCGGGACTTTTGATGAAGAAAATGGATATGAAACTCAATCCGCCTAATGCTAACGAAACTGCATGGGTGTTTTTCCTTCCAAAATAACCTGCCAACTTGGGTAAAAAGAAAAATGCGTAGATGGCAGACACCACATTGTAAACCCCAAATATGATTCCCACCCAATTGCCTGCATCTTGATAGAGTTGCGATGAAGTATCGTCTATACTTGTACCATAAATATGAACTGCCACAGCCGGTGTGGTGAAAACCCACATAGAGAAAAGAGCAAACCATGAGAAGAACTGAACCACACCTAACTGCTTCATTGTCTTAGGCATCAGCCTTATATCCTCTGCAATAGAAGGGAAAAAAGACTTCTTCACCTCTGGCTCTTCATCTACAACATTAGAAAGGACAACCTCATCGGGATACTCTTTGGTTTTAATAACTGTCCAAAGTATAGACACTATCAAAACTACTGCTCCTACATAGAATGAGAAAATAACATTGTCAGGTATATGTCCTTCGGCTGCTACCTTAGAAATTCCAAACCATTCGGCTAAAACATAAGGAAGCCATGAACCCAAAAAAGCACCAATCCCAATGAGTGCTGTTTGCATGGAGAAACCCAGCGTTCGCTGTTCCGAAGGAAGCAAATCTGCTACCAAAGCTCGAAACGGTTCCATGGTAATGTTAATGGAAGCATCCATAATCATGAGCATACCCGCGCCTACAAACATGGCAGGAGCAATAGAGGTGAACATGGCCGAGTTGGGCATCAACACCAAAGCAATGGCTGTGAATATGGCCCCTACAAGAAAGAAAGGTCGTCGCCTACCCAATTTAGTCCAAGTTCGATCGCTATAATGACCAACGATGGGTTGAATAATCATACCCGTTAGTGGTGCAGCCAACCAAAACCAAGAGAGGTGTTCCATATCGGCACCAAATGTTTGAAGAATACGACTGGCATTTGCATTTTGCAGTGCAAAGCCAAACTGAATTCCGAGAAATCCGAAACTCATATTCCAAACATCCCAAAAAGACATCTGTTTCCTTTTCATTCCATCTATATTTTTCTGATGATTAAATCTGTTTTTTCATATCGTAGTAAGACTATTTTACAAATATATACTACTTTAAGGCTATTTTGCTTAGAGAACAAAATAAACATGCAAATATTATATGCAAACGAATGCATAACAACTCAAAATAATTTAACGCGTTGAATTTCTTACAACCAAATTAGTCTTAATCAATTTATTAACAACACCCTCTTTGGTCTCTCTTCCTTCAATGCGATCTATCAACAGTCGCGCAGCCTCTACACCAATTTGAAACCCATGCTGATCGACACTCGTAAGCGTGGGGTCTGTTACATCAGTGAGATATCCATTGGTGAAACCACAAATGGATATATCTTCAGGAACACGGAAGCCGGCAGCTTTAACCAATTGCAGGCAATAGGCAGCCACCTCATCGTTGATGCAAAAGAATGCATCGGGAACATCAGTTGCGCTAAGCATGTCGGGAACCATTGTTTGAGCAATGATTTGAGTGTCGCACTCCTTGATAAAAGACTTATTAATAGGTAGTTTGTTTTTCCTGAGTGCGTCTTCGTAGCCCATTCTTCGGTTGTTGGAAATGTGCATATTAGCATCGGATCCCAAAAAAGCAATCTTTCTACACCCTGTCGACACCATATAGTTAACAGCATTGAATGCCCCATCGTAATCATCCACTACCACCCTATCTGTGTTTACACCCGTACATATTCGGTCGAAAAAAACCAAACTAACATTGTTGTCCAACACATCTTGAAAATGACCATACTCATGGGTAGTTTTAGATTGCGATGCCAATATACCACTCACACGCGCATCCAAAAGAGTTTGCACGCTTTTAATCTCTTTTTTATAATCTTCGTTGGACTGACAAATAATGATGTTATAGTTCTCCTTACCTGCTTCGTCCTCAATACCTGCCAACACAGTAGAAAAGAAATAGTGCACCAATTTAGGCACAATCACTCCAATGGTAGTGTTGCGCTGAGTGCGCAATTGCATGGCCAGCACATTGGGTTTGTACTTATGTTCCTTTGCAAAAGCTTGCACAAGTTCTCTGGTCTCCTCGCTTATAGCGGGATTGTTTCTCATTGCTCTTGAGACGGTGGATGCGGACAGATTCAACGCCTTTGCAATGTCTTTTAAGGTGATATATTGTTTGCTCATGAGGTAAACAGAATGGTGTTCCTCAAAAATAGGGAAAAATGTTTATATAATAAGGTAATAAGTAGAATAAAAGAGTGGAATTGAATAAAAGAGTGTAATTGAAATGAAAATAGAAGACTATTTAAAGAATTGCGTTTTAGTGTATCTGCCCTCAAATTTCCTCATTCTTTAGAAATAATCGATCAATAATTGATTTAATCCAAAAGCTGTATTTTTGTTTTTAATTCAAAATATTTGTTTATTATGCACCATTTCAGTTTGGTAATTAATAGCTAAATCTTCTCAGAACAAATTGCAAAGTTACAAAATCTTTAAAACTGTTGAAACTTGCATCCACCACGGGGGAAATGACATCCAACACATTATTTTCATTTATTGGACCCTGAACTGTGCCATTCATCTCTTAAAAACTCAATGTTACATGTAGAATAATTTTTTTATTAGTTGGTTTTTCAATCTTGTCCAAGTTTTTATTTTTTTATGCCATTTTCCTTGAATATTAGTTCAAAAAAGTCGGAATTATGGCGATTCAAAACATTTCCGCAACGGTGGATTCAGTTTTAATGATATAAACGTTCAATCCACGATGGTGGACTTAATTTATAACTCTTTTACGCCCAACCATCGAGTGATTTGTAAAATAAGAGACCCATATATTTTCAAATTGCAACTTTTACAATCGTATAGTTAATGTGATTAGCAAATAAAACTCCTCATTAGAAACGAAAACATTGTTTTTTAGTTTGGTTTGAGGATGGGATTGATTCTTGAGACTATAAAATAAAGCATGAATATAATCATTAGACACATCATTTATTAGTAACCTTTAACCAACTCTTTCTACCAAATTTCACCTTCTCCTCTCGCGAATAATAGTTTTCTGGTTATCCCTTAGCTCTTCATGCATTTTTCACAATAAAAAATGAGGCGCAAAAAAAAGGCGCTGCACACTGCAACGCCTCTTCAATTATCTATCTGAAATAGTTCTAAACTCTCTATCTCTTCACTATCATAGCAATGCCTTGTCCGCCACCAATACAGAGTGTGGTCAAACCATTCTTAGCATTTCTTTTCTTCATTTCGTATAGTAGCGTAACTAAGGTTCTTGCGCCCGAAGCTCCAATGGGATGACCCAATGCAATAGCTCCTCCATTTACATTGGTCTTTTCTACATCAAGATTAAGCTCTTTGATAACTGAAAGTGCCTGGGCTGCAAAAGCTTCGTTAGCTTCCACCAAGTCCAAATCATCGACAGTCATATCAATCTTAGCCAAAGCTTTCTTGGTAGCCGGTATAGGTCCTGTTCCCATAACGGATGGGTCAACGCCTGCTGAAGCGTAGGATGCAATGGTAGCCAATGGAGAGAGTCCTAATTCTTCTGCTTTCTCTTTGCTCATAATGATAAAAGCTGCTGCTCCGTCGTTAATGCCCGACGCATTACCCGCAGTTACAGTGCCATCACTTTTGAATGCTGGTCTCAATTTACCTAAAGCTTCCATTGTAGAGCCAAATCTTGGAAACTCATCCGTATCAACCACCAATGGGTCTTTCCTTCTTTGAGGAACTTCAACGGCTACAATTTCATCTTTGAACTTGCCATTTTTGATAGCCTCTTCTGCTCTGTTCTGACTCATTAAGGCTACATTGTCTTGCTCTTCGCGGGTAAAGGAATACTTCTCAGCAATATTTTCTGCTGTAACACCCATGTGAGTGTCATTGAAAACATCCCAAAGACCATCATTCACCATGTAGTCTTCGATAACGCCATCTCCCATTCGCTGTCCCCATCTTGCTGATTTTAATAGGTAGGGAGCTTGACTCATGTTTTCTGTACCTCCTGCCAAGATTACATCTGCTTCGCCTGCCATAATAGCCTGGGCAGCAAGAGCTACTGATTTAAGACCAGAGCCACATACTTTGTTTACTGTAAATGATGGCACTTCCACTGGAATACCTGCATGTACAGCTACTTGCCGGGCTACATTCTGACCTAACCCTGCTTGCAATACATTCCCAAAGATTACTTCGTCAACAATTGTTGCCTCTACATTGGCTCTTTTCAAAGCTTCTTTAGCAACAATAGTTCCGAGTTGCACTGCAGATATATCCTTAAGACTGCCACCATAGGCTCCTATAGGTGTTCTGACTGCTGAAACAATAACAACTTCTCTCATGTTTTTTCTGTGTTTTTAGATTATTAAATAAAATGTTTCTATATGTATTATATCATCATTTGTATCCTCTATTCCTTTTATAGACTAAGATTAAAAATAGCAACCAGTGAGCAGTGTTTGAAAGAGTAAGGTTAACCCTTATTCAAAGCATTCATCACTTCGTCTACAGCCAATTTCAATCCCTCAGCATTCTTTCCGCCCGCGGTTGCAAAGTGAGGTTGTCCTCCTCCACCGCCTTGAATATGTTTGGCAGCTTGGCGAACAATATTGCCTGCATGCAAGCCTTTTTGCACCATTTCATCGCCAATCATCACTGTAAGGTTGGGTTTGTCGTTGACAACAGTGCCTGCTACAAAAAAGAGATTGTCGTCAAACTCACCTTTCAATTGAAAAGCAATGTTCTTTACAATGTCAAGCGAAACATCTGATAAGAGTGCACGGAAAACATGCACACCATCTTTCATCTCTTTGGATGCAATGAGCGATTGTTTGAGGTTCTTAGCCATTTCAAGTTCGAACCCGTGAACTGTCTTTTTCATCTCTTCATTTTCTGCAATCAAACGTTGCAAAGCACCCTCTATATCAGGTGTGTTGTTGAGCATCACTCTCAAATGCGAAAGCATATCTTCTTTTTTGTAGATATACTCATCGGTTGCAGTAGCTGTAATGGCTTCGATACGTCTGATGCCGGCTGCAATAGCACTTTCGCTCACAATGCGGAAAAGACCAATGCGACCTGTGGACGAAATGTGTGTTCCTCCACACAATTCAATGGATGATCCAAAACGAATGGTGCGCACTTCCTCATCATACTTCTCGCCAAATAGCGCCATTGCGCCCATATCTTTGGCTTGTTGGATGGGAACACTGCGATCTTCTTCAATGGCGAAGTTAGAACGAATTTTACTATTCACCAATTGTTCTACTTTGCGAATCTCCTCATCGGTCATTCTCTGAAAATGAGAAAAGTCGAAGCGCAAAAGATGCTCAGAAACGAACGATCCTTTTTGCTCTACATGCCTCCCCAATACTTCTTGCAATGCCTCGTGCATTAAGTGTGTAGCGGTATGGTTGCTTTCGATAGCTGCACGACGGTCTGTATCGATCTGCAAGGTGAATGTAGCAGCAATATCAGTAGGTAATTTCTTAACCAAATGCACAGCAAGGTTGTTTTCTCTTTTTGTATCGAATATCTCTATTTTCTCGCCACTATCTGTGCATGTCATCCAGCCACTATCGCCTACTTGTCCGCCTTGCTCTGCATAGAAAGGTGTTTGTGAAAATACTATTTGGTAGAATTCCTGTTTCTTTTGTTTCACTTTGCGGTAACGCAGAATTTCTGCTTCGGCATCCTGAAAGTCATAACCAACAAAGATGGGTTCACCTTCGTGTACTTTTGTCCAATCGCCAGTTTCGACAGCAGCAGCATTGCGCGCTCTGTCTTTCTGTTTTTTCATTTCAGCTGTAAACCCTTCATGATCTACTGTCATTCCATTTTCCCGCAAAATGAGTTCGGTAAGATCAAGCGGGAAACCAAAAGTATCGTTGAGTTGAAATGCGGTTGCTCCTTCCAAGGTGAGGTTATTATCTTTTTTGTGTTGCTCCATTTGTCTGTCAAGCAAACGAATACCTGTTTCGAGTGTGCGCAAAAAAGACTCTTCTTCTTCTTTTATTACTTTCTCAATCAATGTTTTCTGAGCAATCAATTCAGGATAAGATTCGCCCATCACCTCTATCAACACAGGAAGTAGTTTGTACATAAATCCTTCGTGCATACCCAAGAAGGTATATCCATAACGCACTGCACGACGCAATATGCGACGAATTACGTAGCCCGCTTTGGCATTCGAGGGCAATTGTCCATCGGTAATAGAGAAAGCAATCGTGCGAACATGGTCGGCAATAACGCGCATTGCTATGTCTTTCTTCTCATCCTCACCATAAATAGATTTGCTTATCTCTGCAATTTTCTTGATGATGGGCTGGAAAACATCGGTATCGTAATTAGATAGTTTGCCTTGCACTGCCATACAAAGGCGTTCGAAACCCATGCCCGTGTCTATAACCTTTGCAGGCAATCCAACCAGAGAGCCATCGGCCATTCGGTTGTACTGCATAAACACTAAGTTCCATATTTCTACAACCTGCGGATGGTCTTGGTTTACAAGCTCCAGAGCACTCACTTTCTCGCGCTCCTCATCGGGACGCAAATCTATGTGCATCTCTGAACAGGGGCCACATGGGCCCGTATCGCCCATTTCCCAGAAGTTATCATTTTTGTCGCCATTGATAATTCTATCTTTCGGCAAAAACTTTTCCCAATGCTCTGCAGCTTCGTTGTCTCTTTCCAAGTTGTCTGATTTGTCTCCTTCGAAAACCGTTACGTACAATCTGCTTTTATCTAATTGAATCACTTCGGTCAAATACTCCCAAGCCCAAGCTATGGCCTCAGCCTTGAAATAATCGCCAAACGACCAATTGCCCAACATCTCAAACATGGTGTGGTGATAGGTGTCATGGCCCACTTCTTCCAAATCGTTGTGTTTGCCACTCACACGCAAACATTTTTGCGAATCGGCAATACGTGGATATCTAATAGGGGCATTGCCCAGAATTACATCTTTAAATTGGTTCATACCAGCATTGGTAAACATCAAAGTGGGGTCATCCTTAATTACCATGGGGGCAGAAGGCACTATTTTGTGGTCTTTCGAAACGAAAAAATCTATAAATGATTGGCGTATTTCTTTTGAAGTCATCATACAATTAATATAAAAATGATTGAAAGTTGTAAGAATACATTCTTTATTTTGATTTACAAAGATATATATCTAAGCAACAGTTTGCAAAGTTACTTTAAAAAGTTTATTTTTGTTGAATGTAGTGCTACAAATATCATTCACCTTTTAATACAACAAGCATTATGGCAAAACATAAAAAACCTATCGACTTCAACAGCAAGCGACTTTACTATTCTATAAAGGAGGTGGCAGACCATTTTGCGGTAAACATCTCACTGGTTAGATTTTGGGAAAAAGAGTTTCCAAACATCAAACCCAAAAAAACAAAGGGTGGTACACGCCAATATACCAAAGGAGATGTGAGAGAAATTGCCATTGTTTACAGATTGGTGAAAGAGAAAGGGCTCACCCTTGATGGAGCTCGGCAGGCATTGAAAACCACCAAATCTGATGAAGATAATCGCATGGAAGCATTGAGTAGTTTAATGGAAATTAAAAAAGAGCTCGAACTGCTCGAAAAAGAGTTCGATAGCTTGCACGAGCATCAAAAATATACTAAAACCAAAACCAAAGAATAAAAATGAAGAAATTTTTTTTACTATTAGTAAGCACATTTGCATTGGTTGCTTGCACTTTTTCTCAATCAAAAAACAACGATGAGACCTCTGTACAAGTGAACAGCGAGGCCAACATTAAAATGGGAGCAGAGGTAACTGAAAGCTATTTCCCTTTAATAGAGGGTAAAAGAGTGGCTGTATTGACCAATCAGACCGGAATGGTGGGCGACGAACACTTGGTGGATATGTTGAAACGCAAAGAATTTAACGTGGTTGGCATTTTCTCTCCAGAGCACGGTTTCCGTGGCACAGCTGACGCAGGAGAGCATGTAGCCAGCTCTGTAGACGAAAAAACAGGAATACCCATTTGGTCGTTGTATGATGGAAAATCGGGGAAGCCTGCTGTAGAGACAATGGACAAATTTGATGTTCTGGTTTTCGATTTACAGGATGTTGGCCTTCGTTTCTACACCTACTATGCCACCATGGCGCGCATGATGGATGCTTGCGCAGAGCACAACATAGAGATGATTGTATTGGACAGACCCAATCCGAATGGATTTTATGTGGATGGACCCATCTTGGATATGAAACACAAATCGGGTGTTGGCTGGTTACCCATTCCCGTGGTTCACGGAATGACATTGGGCGAATTAGCTCTGATGATTAACGGCGAAAAGTGGTTGCCCAACGAGCGTATTTGTGAACTAACTGTAGTTCCTTGCGAAAACTTCACCAGCGATATGAAGTATGAATTACCAATTTCACCATCGCCCAACTTACCCAACATACACTCTATCTATCTCTATCCCGCTACATGTCTTTTCGAAGGCACAGTGGTAAGTTTAGGACGCGGCACATCGTTTCCTTTCGAAGCTTATGGTCATCCAAAATACACAGGATCTGATTTCACCTTCACACCACGCAGTGTGTCAGGAGCAAAGAATCCTCCCCTACTCGACCAAAAGTGCTATGGAGTGGACCTTCGCAATATTCCCAATGAGCAGGTTTGGGAAAATGGTTTCGATCTCTCTTACGTAATCGATGCTTATACCAACCTGAATATGGGTGAGAAGTTTTTCTCCTCTTTCTTTGAGAAATTGGTGGGTGTAGATTACATTCGCACCATGATTATGGAAGGTAAATCAAACGAAGAGATACGTGCTATGTGGCAGGATGATGTAGCCAACTTTAAAGTACAGAGAGAGCCTTATTTGTTGTATGAATAATGTGATAGAATACCCTGTCATTTCGACGTCAGGAGGAATCCATTAGAAGAAGAGTAGAAATACCCTGTCATTTCGACACAGGAGAAATCCGTTAAAAGAAGAGCAGAAATACCCTGTCATTTCGACGCAGGAGAAATCCGTTAAAAGAAGAGCAGAAATACCCTGTCATTTCGACGCAGGAGAAATCCGTTAAAAGAAGAGCAGAATGGTCGAACAGATCCTTCACTACGCTCTGGGTGACAGGACTATTCTGCATGACAGGGCTATTTGAGCAGACCTTTCCCTTCGTTCTGGATGATAAAGACATTAAAAAATAAAACAATCTGAAAGAATGCATTTCAACAAGATGCATTCTTTTTGTACTTTTGCACTACAATTATAAACTGATATGGAAATAGCAAGTAAATACAACCCAATAGAAGTAGAAGACAAGTGGTATGAATATTGGTTGAAGAATGATTTCTTTCATTCCGAACCCGATGACCGTGAACCCTATTCAATCGTTATTCCCCCGCCCAATGTGACGGGCATTTTGCACATGGGCCACATGCTCAACAACACCATTCAAGACATTCTGGTGCGTCGTGCACGCATGCAAGGCAAGAATGCTTGCTGGGTGCCAGGTACAGACCATGCTTCGATTGCAACAGAAGCAAAAGTAGTGGAGAAATTGGCTGCCGAAGGCATTAAGAAGTCAGACCTTTCCCGTGAAGAGTTTTTGGAACACGCTTGGGAATGGACACACAAACATGGTGGAATCATCCTTGAGCAATTGAAAAAACTGGGAGCTTCGTGCGATTGGGAGAGAACTTGCTTCACCATGGATGAGAAACGCTCTCAAAGCGTGTTGAAAGTATTTACAGACCTTCACAATAAAGGACTGATATATAGAGGCGTTCGCATGGTCAACTGGGATCCTCAAGCCAAAACTGCTCTTTCTGACGAAGAAGTGATTCACAAAGAGGTGAATGGCAAGCTCTATTATATGCGCTATGCCATTGTGGGCAGTGATAATGAATATGCAGTGATTGCAACTACACGTCCCGAAACAATATTTGGTGATACTGCAGTTTGTATCAACCCCAACAACCCGAAGACTGCTCACCTGAAAGGCAAGAAACTAATCGTTCCTATTGCCAACCGAGAAGTAGCGGTGATAGAAGATGATTATGTGGATGTGGAGTTTGGTACAGGATGCTTGAAAGTAACTCCTGCACACGATATCAACGACTATATGCTGGGCGACAAGCACAACTTGGAAGCCATTGATATTTTTAACGACGATGGCACACTCAACGAGCATGGATTGCATTACGAGGGCAAAGATCGCTTCGATGTAAGAAAGCTTATTGAGAAAGAGTTGGAAGAAAAGAGCCTGATGGACAAAATAGAACCTTACACCAACAGTGTAGGTTTTTCTGAAAGAACCAATTCTGTAATCGAACCCAAACTATCCATGCAATGGTTCTTGAAGATGGAAGATTTGGCAAAGCCTGCACTGGATGCAGTGATGAACGATACCATACAGTTGTATCCTGCCAAATTCAAAAACACCTACCGTCATTGGATGGAAAATGTAAAGGATTGGTGTATCTCGCGTCAATTGTGGTGGGGGCATCGCATCCCAGTTTACTACCTTCCCGAAGGTGGTTACGTAGTAGCAGAAACAGATGAGGAAGCTTTGAAATTGGCCAAAGAGATCAATTCTACGTTAGAACTTTCTGATTTACGTCAAGATGAAGATTGTTTGGATACATGGTTCTCATCGTGGCTATGGCCCATTTCTGTATTCGACGGAATCAACCATCCAGACAACAAAGATATCAACTACTACTACCCTACCAATGATCTTGTTACAGCGCCAGAGATTCTTTTCTTCTGGGTAGCGCGCATGATCATTGCTGGATATGAATACCGCGACGAACGTTGCTTTAAGAATGTGTACCTTACAGGTATTGTGCGCGACAAGATGGGCCGGAAGATGTCTAAATCCCTCGGTAACTCACCCGACCCTATCGAGCTGATGAAGCTATATGGTGCTGATGGAGTACGCATGGGAATGTTGCTAACATCGGCTGCAGGAAACGATTTGCCATTTGACGAAGGACTGTGCGAACAAGGCAGAAACTTCAACAACAAGATTTGGAATGCTTTCCGCTTGGTGAAAGGTTGGGAAGTAGATGATACAATACCACAACCCGAAGCTGCTAAAATAGCCATAGAGTGGTTTGAAAATACACTCTCCAAAACCATCGAAGAGATGGACGATCTGTTCACAAAATATCGCCTCTCAGAAGCATTGATGCTGATGTATAAATTGTTTTGGGACGAATTCTCTTCATGGTATTTAGAGTTGGTGAAACCTGCTTATCAGCAACCCATTGATAGAGCCACTTACGAAGCAACACTTTCGTTCTTCGACGCTCTTTTGCGTTTGCTGCACCCCTTCATGCCTTTCATTACCGAAGAGTTATGGCAAGCTATTGCTCCACGCAAAGAGGGAGAAAGTATAATGGTGTCTGCACTGCCTGAAAGCATAAAGTACAACAACCAGTTCTTGACCGATTTTGATCATACAAAGCACATCATTGCAGGCATTCGTACTATCCGATTGGAAAAGAACATACCTAACAAAGACGCTCTTTCTCTTGAAATATTGGGAGATCACAACAGCGTTTATGATGCGGCAATAGCTAAAATGGCTAACTTATCTGCCATTGCTCCTGTCAACGAAAAGTCTGCTGGTGCAGCAGCCTTTATGGTTGCCACTACAGAGTTTGCTGTTCCATTGGCCGACAATATCGACGTGGAAGCTGAATTGGAAAAACTGAGAGCAGAGTTGATTTACCAAGAAGGATTCCTGAAATCGGTGCAAAAGAAATTGAGCAACGAACGTTTTGTACAGAATGCTAAACCTGAGATTGTGGACAATGAACGCAAGAAACAGGCCGATGCTGAAAGCAAAATGGCTTCGTTGAAGGAGAATATTGAGGCGTTGGAAAGTAAGCAATAGACTTTATGGAAACAATCGGTACACTTCGACAGGCTCAGTGACCGCATAACAAACAAATAGAACCCTTCTTTATCGATTAATGATAGAGAAGGGTTTTTTAGTGTGAGCAATTACAGCGAATTACTTCCTCTTTACTGAAGGTCACTTGCAGAAAACGCATTTTTGACTACTGCTGTTTGATTTTTAAAACCTCCTTGATAACCTTTTATAGGTGGTTCTAATCGGATAGTGTCTTGATATCAATGCATATCTACTGTTCGACCCCATCGGGGTCGGATGTTTATAGCACATTGCATTACTATAAACATGTGACCCCCAATAGGGGTCATACTGCAAATATTTTGAACGTTCCATATATTTACCTTCTCATCCTATTTATAGATTAATTTATAGCCTGCCGATTAAAACAGAGTTTATAAATATCCAATTATAGGTACTCAAAGCTTACACATTCTGCTTTTTTTAAACAAATATGATAACTATATTTGCTTATCCTTTTAAGCTATAAAGCAAAAGACAGAAGCAATGAAGCAATTACTATCACATATATCCCAAATAACCAACAAACAGTTTCACAACATCCAACCTCTTTCAGGAGGAAGCATTTCCTCTGCCTACTTACTGAAATGGGATAAGGGCGCTTACTTCCTAAAAGTAAACAGCAACAGTAATGCTTTGGAGATGTTTAGGGCTGAACAAAAAGGATTGCACGCAATAGAGGAGACAGCAACCATTGCTGTCCCTAAAGTGCACCACGTGGATCTGTATGACAACAAAGCCTTTCTGTTAATGGATTATGTGGAAAGCAAATCGGCCTCTGATAATGACTACAAAGCGCTTGGCACACAATTAGCCAAACTGCACCTGCATCATAAAGATAAGTTTGGATTTACCTCCGATAACTTTATTGGAAGTTTGCCACAGTCAAACGCACAACATGCAGATTGGGCCATTTTCTATTGGCAAGAGCGCATTGCTCCCCAATTAAATTTGGCGAAGCAAAACAAGATGCTGAAAGCAACTGAGATTGTATCGGAGCAAACTGCAATAAGTGTGTTTAAAGAGTTGTTGGGGAAGGATATAAGGCCATCTGTGCTGCATGGAGACCTTTGGGGCGGTAACTACCTCATAGCTGCCAATGGAACGCCCTATTTGATTGATCCAGCCACCTATTGGGGACATTCGATGGTGGACATCGCTATGAGCCGACTCTTTGGAGGGTTTGGCAATGAATTCTATTCTGCCTATCACAACATCATCCCAAAGACTGACAACTACAATGCACAAATAGACCTGTATCAACTCTATTTCTTATTAGTGCATCTCAATCTGTTTGGGAGGAGTTATTATGGGAGTGCTGCAGCGGTATTAGAAAAATACTTTTGATAAATCACCTTTACTTTCAGAGGTAGTGAGTTATCTATTGATGAATTTTGCGACAAAGAGCATCAACTTGCTTTAGTCAACATGAAATATAGTTGTTAGTGACGGTAGTGTGACGGTAGTGTGACGGTTCATGTGACGGTTTAAGCACCTCTATATCAACTCCGTTACGGTTGTGACGGTTGAATACAATATAACGCGCACAAGAGATAGAGATATGAAGGACTATCGATATAACGAGGATTAGGGAGATGTTTTTTGAAGCATATGAGAGACAACTTCAGATTGAACCGTCACAACCGTCACAGGCCTGTACATCAACAGATTAAACCGTCACACCAACCGTCACCGAACCGTCACAGACCGTACACTAACCGTCACACACTACAAATATGCTCAGTTGGCAGCACAAATACAATAGCAAATAGGTAGTGAGGAACATTATTTATTGATTGCTGATTGGTTTTACATCTCGCTGTATCCCTATTATTCGTCTTTGGTGGCGAGAGCTTCTAATTCTTGTTTGCCACAGACGAATACAGTTTTGCTATACGAAATGGAAATCAAATTACCACCGTAGATTGTATCATCATGCAATGAAAACTCAATCTACCGTGGGGGAAATGTTTTAAGCAAATAATAGAGTCGTTTTTTAAGCAGAATAGTGCACAAATATGCCCTAAAAGGAGAAAAGAGACCTAAAATTGAAAAAAACGGCAAATGGGAAATGGATATCTATAAAACGTAGTGGGCTTTATGACGTCAATACCCGTAAATAGGTCAATAAAAGTGGAATAATGTGATAAGAAACATTTTCCCCGTCGTAGATGCGAGTTTAACAAGTACAGACCCATCTATTAGTAAACAGGAAGTTTATCAAAAAAATATCTTCATTAATTCACTTTTTTCCTCTCCATCAAAAACTCATACATCCAATCAAGTGCACCATTGGTTTTGCCCCATGTATGAATAGCATCAAAGATATAAGCAGCAGCCTCGTTTTCATCACCTCTTCCAATAAATTGGGGCATCTCTTCAGGTAACTCTTTTAAGCCCAACATAAAATCCATAACATAGGGATTGAATTTATAGGCTTTCATCAACTCTGTGTCACTCTTAGCCGATTTGCCCAGTTTTTTAAAGTGATACAAAGCATTGTTGTAATGCCATAATGCGCAATCTTCACCATCAAATTTTTTGATGAATGATTCATAATCTGACAAATCTTTTTTGCTCAATAATATAGTGGATAATAAATACCTCACGCCCTGATTATCATTGGGATTGAGTTCTATCATTTCACGATACACTTCAATAGCTGCATTCATTCTATTTTTTGCATACAAACAGTCAGCAACACCTGCTTTGGCTCTCATATAGGGTCGAGTTTCGATTAGGCCCCAGAAATGCCCTTTATTCTCTTTCATGAACTTCTCACCCAATGCACGCTCACCAGCTTCTACTGCTTGCCTGTACAATGCCAATGATTTGTCCACATCCGTTTCCAGACTGGCAAGATAGTTATAAGCATCTGCATTATCTGGATCGAGCTCCAGCGCTTGTTCAATCAATTTCTTCCCTTTAGCAGGAGTTTCGTCTTGAGCTTTAATAACTAATTCTTGTGAGCGACCTTTGTCAGAAGTTGATTCGGGCAGATCGTCCAAGCTTTTTCCTTGCATCTTTTTCATGAACTCGTTTACCTGATCGATATTTTCAAATCCTTGGCTATCTATCTCTTGCATCAATTTTGCAAGAGCATTTTCTGTATCTAATCTACTTTTGTTTTTATTTTTGCTCATCTTGTATTATTGGTTATAGGGTTATTTGTATGGTTATTTGATAGGTTAAAGATACGGTATTTGCCAAAGGAAAACAAAATTTATTTGATGGGAAGTTTAGATTTAAGAGCGGGAATGATAGCCATGGCAATTCAAGAAGTTGAGAATCAGTTATTCCAAAATCATCTGAACTATAAAGACTAAATCTTCGCACTTTAGACCAAATTCATTTTATTGTGATCTATCTGCTTTTTCTATTCTATCAACTAAATGGCAATTTGCTTAAATCTACATTCCCTCCAGAAATAATAAT
>SMEQ01000215.1_pt1 | contig 18644 bp, 16 predicted proteins | sample 2456281 | NCBI WGS metagenome assembly SMEQ01 (sample SAMN10132596, study PRJNA489261) | soil metagenome | isolation source: day1 antibiotic-loamy sand soil ammended with raw manure from dairy cow... | place: USA | collected 2015-04-01
AATGGTTGTTGACCAACAACAGCACCAGTTGGTTTGTCGTTGATGTAGAAGTTGCCAGCACTATTTTCTAATTTCTTCAACGCCAAACGAACGGCATAGCGATCGTTTGCGAAGATAGAACCTGTTAGTGCGTATTCAGAAGTTTCATCCAATATTTCCATGGTTTCTTCAAACTGAGATGGTTCATATACATAAATCGTCAACACAGGGCCAAAGATTTCTTCGCACATGGTTTTGAATTTAGGGTTTGTAGTTACCACCAACGTAGGTTCGATGAAGTATCCTTTGGATTTATCGTAATTTCCACCTGCAATGATTTCCGCGTCGTCTGCGTTTTTCACGAAATCGATGTAGCCTGCAATGCGATCAAACGCTTTTTCACTGATGACCGCGTTGAAGAAGTTTGAAGTGTCTTCTGGTGTACCCATTTTGAATGAATTCACTTGCTCAACTACGATTCTTTTCACGTCAGTCCAAAGGTTTGAAGGAATGTAAGCACGAGAAGCAGCAGAACATTTTTGACCCTGGAATTCAAATGCACCACGCGCCATAGCTGTCGCTACTTCAGCAGCATCAGCAGACTCGTGAACCATGATGAAGTCTTTTCCACCAGTTTCACCCACAATTCGAGGGTAACTTCTAAAGTTTTCTAAGTTGTTGGAAATACCTTTCCAAAGTTGTCTAAATACATCCGTAGAACCCGTAAAGTGAAGTCCAGCAAAATCTTTGTGTTTGAAAATCACCTCTGATGCATCTTTACCACTAACTGTAACCATGTTGATTACACCATCTGGCAATCCAGCAGCTTGGAATATTTCCATCAATACTTGTGCAGAATAAATTTGTGTTTCTGCTGGCTTCCATACCACAACGTTCCCCATCATCGCTGGTGCTGCAGAAAGGTTGGCCGCAATGGACGTAAAGTTAAACGGAGTTAATGCAAAGATAAATCCTTCCAAAGGTCTGTATTCTAGGCGATTCCAAATGCCAGGTAAAGACTCCGGTTGTTGTCTGTAAATCTCAGTCATGTACTGAACGTTGAATCTGAAAAAATCAATTAATTCACAAGCAGCATCAATTTCAGCTTGGTAAACGTTTTTAGACTGCGCCAACATGGTGGCAGCGTTTAATTTATCTCTATAAGGTCCTGCCAATAGATCCGCAGCACGCAAGAAAACAGCAGCACGATCTTCCCAAGGTAAATCTGCCCAGTCTTTTTTTGCCTTCAAAGCTGCTTCGATGGCTTGCTCGATGTGCTTTTTTGTTCCAGGATTATAATTCGCAATGATTTTTTGATGTTCATGCGGCGTAGAAAGTGATTTCTTTTGGTCTGTATAAACTTTCTCAGATCCAATGTACATTGGGATGTCAATTGGATCCTGGTCGTACATTTTTTTATAAGTTGCTAATAACGATTCTCGTTCTGAAGAACTTGCTGCATAGGATTTTACAGGTTCATTTACTGCTATTGGAACAGTTGAAATTGAATTTGACATAAGATTTAATTTTGATGTAAAAATAGTCAATATTTATGGATGTAAATGCTTGAAAATAGAATATTCTATCCTTTTGATAAAGAAAGTAGTGATTGTATTCAAAAATTAACTGAAATATTTTTATATTCACATACTTTTAATTTAATTACAATATTGCTTGTGAAAAGACTTCTCTCTTTTTTATTGCTGTTTCAATTTGTCGGACTTTCATATTCTCAAAGCTCTGAAATGAAAACTTGGTATGTAAAACTTCAAACGCAACCTGAAAATAGGTATGAAATTGCTGAGAAGTTACGCAATATCTATATGATGGAGTCGGTAGATTCTCTGTTTTCATTAGGGAACTTAACCTTGCAAAGTGGAATCGATCGTGATAATTATGGCTTAATGATGCTGGGTAAACTTATTTTATCGAATTACTATGTTCGCGCTGGAAAATCACAAATGAGTCATGACCTTTTAAATCAATGTATTTCATATTACGAACGGAAAAGTGATTTTGAATACTTGTCTGATGCACAAAACATCAAAGGAATGGCTTACTTGAATGCAAGTAACCATGCCAAAGCAATTGAATATTTTGTAAAATCGATTGAGAACTCTAATAAATTACCAGATGACAACGAGTCTTACCAGGCGCAAATAAACTTGGCAGAAGTATATTACAGAGATGGATTATACGATTTGGCGGAAGCGGAAGCAATGACATTCTTAGAAAAAGCTAAAAAAAGGAAATTCAACATTGCGGCTAAGCGTTCCTACGACATGCTTGGTAAGATATACATTGCGAAAGGAGATACAGAGCTTGCATTTAGTTATTTTCACAAAGCCTTGCATTTAGCTTTGAAAGAAAAGTCGATGGTTAGCAAAGCTCACTCATACAACAATGTCGCTATTGCTTATTTTGAGAATGGAGATTTGGAATTGGCAAAAGAGAACTTCAAGAAAGCGTTAAACATGAGGTTAAGCGAAAATGCCCCAATTGGTATTTCTGAAAGTTATTATAACCTGGGAGATTGGCATTATTTTCAGAACCAGTTTAAAGAAGCAATTCCGTATTATGTTCGATCCAAAGAGATTGCTGATTCAAATAATTTAATGAAGGAATCTGCAGATGCATTGTTTAAAATCGGATTGACGTATGATAATATGAAGGATTATAAATCGGCTAGTAGATTTTATCGCGAATACATTGATGCGTTAATTGCGATTTCAAAAGTAAAGCATTCCAAGCAATTGGATATGCAGCGAATTGCTTATGAAATGCAGCGAGAAGAAGACCGGTTAATTCAGAGTAAACGAGAACACATCTTACGCGAAAGCAATCAAGAGCAAAGAAGTCGAGCAAAAATGGTGGTGATTGTTTTTTCAGTACTGACAAGTGCTTCTCTTCTTTTGTATTTATTTACAATTTTAAAGCGAAATATCAACCGAAACAACGAAGAGAAGATTGCTTTAGAGCCTGTAATAAGTGAGCTTGAAACCAAGCTAGTAAGCAAATGGGAAGCATTGGAAGCTTTTATTGACTTGGAAAAACAAAACCTCAAAAAAGAGCGATCTTATTTGAACGGCAAAGTTAAATTAACATCCAACGTTCAGGCTCACCCTTTATCGGAAGAACGTTTGCTGTTTTGGGAATCCAATTCATCCAAATTAGAAAGTTATGTTTTTAATGAATACATGTATTCCAAGGTAAATGAGATTACTGATTTAGATAGTTTTACAGCTGTTATTAAAGCGCAAGACGTGATAAATCCAGAAAATATAACGTATGGATTAGTTTGTGATCAAGAAAATCAAGTTTTGGTATGCGGTAACAACGGGCTGCTAATTCAAAATGAGAACAAAATGGCTTTTATGACTGAAAACAGTTTGGATGTAAAAGAATATGCTGTATTTGTTTCTGAAAACTTGAAGAATTACTTGATTGAAAACAAGAAATGGGAGGCTTTTTTGAAGCAGATTGACATGACAAGCAAAATGTCTGCAGAGATGGCTTTAACGACCATTGACCATGCTTGGGCAGATACTTTTAACTCAAACCAATTGGGAGTTTTATTAATTCAGCCCTGAAACTAGGGGATTAAATTGTTGAAGTTTTAGTTCATTTTTGCTGGAAAAACGAGGTCAAATCTCGGAATGAATACGGGAAACTCTAAGTTTGTTTTCAAATCCATAAATGTGTAATGACCAGTCATGTATCCGATTTCACTACTTAAGTCGCATCCACTTGTATATTGGTAAATTTCACCTGGAGACAAGATCGGTTGTTGTCCAACAACTCCATCGCCACTGACGTATCTCGGAATATCCAGAGAGTCATAAATAAACCAATCTCTACGTATTAATTTGACGGTATGTTCACTTTGATTTTCAATCTCTATCTTGTATTCATAGTAATAAACACTTTGTTGCAAGTTTGAAAACTCTGATTTAAAACTGCTTACAACTGATATTTTGATACCTTTTGTGATTGTTGTCTCCATAATCTGTTTCATTCTGGATGTTAAATTAAGAAATATTTTTTGATTCGGTTTTAGTATTAACTGCTTTTTAATTTTACAATTGAAGTTGAGTCGTTAAATTGTTTTCTAAATTTCGTTTTGACTTAAAAAAGTAAAGCTAAAAATAAGTTTTTATATTTACTCTTATTAAACATTCAATACGAATAGAAATTACGGATTTATGAAAAAAATATATTCCATAATCACATCTTTATTAATCGGTTCAACGCTGGTTGCGCAACAATTAATAAGCATCACCCCATTGTCGAGTTATTCCACCGCCAATGTGAATGCCTACGTCAGCATGTGGAGTCATTCCGGTTTGGATTTGAATCCAGTGAAAAGCTATAAAGTGACTTATAATACAACCGATGCACACGGAAATCCGACGGTTGCCTCCGGCGCGGTGTACATTCCGACGTTGACAGACTGTGATTATGCGCCCATCTTGGCATATGAACATGGAACTGAATTTTTGAGAAACAATGTACCATCTATAAACAAGTATGTGGAGCGATCGCTTTATTTTTCAACTACGGGGTACATTACCGTATTACCAGATTACTTGGGTCTTGGAGATAACCCCGGTTTGCAATTATATCAGCATGCGGAAACAGAAGCAACGGCAACTTTGGACTTGGTCAGAGCTGTTCGACAATACTTGGATACGGCAAGTAATGCGTTGAAGGATAATGGACAGTTTTTCATAACAGGTTATTCTCAAGGCGGACATGCTGCGATGGCCACCAACAAATACATTGAAGATCATGAACTGACGAATGAGTTTAATGTGATTGCTTGTGCGCCACTTTCTGGTGCGTATGACCAAACAGGTGCGCAATTTGATTTAATATTTGATGGGGACTCTAATTATTACGCCAGTCCTTTTCTTCCGTATGTTTTGGCTTCGTATCAAGAAGCTTATGGGAATCTCTACCAAAGCTACGATGAGATATACAAGCCTTCTCATGCGAGTCAAATCGAAACTTATTTAAATGCAGGAACTTATTCCATGAATCAGTGGCTGAATATGTTGGGCACGAATTACTATGTATTTATGCAGGATTCAGTTTTGCAAAACATTTTTGCAGACGTCAACCGAGATTCACATCCAATAAACAAAGCGTTGAAATTAAATAACCTGTATGATTGGGTTCCGAATAATCCAATCAGAATGTTGTATTGTGGCAGCGATTCGATGGTTTCGCCGGCCAATTCTACTAACGCCTTAGACAGCATGTTGGCATTGGGTGCTGCGCAGGTAGAGGCAATTAATGCGAATCAAGCAGGTGATCATAATTCATGTTTTATCCCTGCAACTAAAAATGCATTAAATTGGTTCAACACTTTGGCGTTGAAATGTAGCTTTGCTTCAGTAGCTGATTTAACTAAATCTTCCATTGCTTTGTATCCCAATCCTGCGACCAATTCACTGGAGGTTGAAGGAGTTGATTTGTCCGAATACGAGGTGGTGATCCACTCTTCTTTGGGACGGTTGTATGACAAAATGAAGGTGATTAATAATCAAGTGGATGTTTCCGCGTTTCCACCGGGAGTTTATTTCTTGACGCTATCAGCAAATGATCAGCAGGGTAAAAAACATCTAAAGTTTATCAAAAAGTAATTGGATTACATTTAGAAAGAAATTAATAAAGTATACTTTTGCGATCCAATGAGAGTCAAGAATACAGAACAAATTCAACCAGTTGATCGAAGGGGATTGAAGGTGATCCATCACATTGCGGTTGAGACCTGGCCTGTTGCGTACGGTCACATCTTGAAAAAGGAACAGCTGGAATACATGTTGAATCGGTTTTATTCATCTGAAAGTCTATCCAAGTCAATGGACGAAGGTCATCTCTATTTTGTTTATTTGGAAAATGAGATTCCCTTAGGGTTTGTTTCCATTCAATTTATGGACGATGGAAAATCGATGAAAATTCACAAGCTATATGTTTTGCCCAATCAACAAGGAAAAGGAATCGGGGAGAAGCTCTTTGAGAAGGCCATTGAAAGAATGAAAAAGGAGGGCTTCAAGCGCTTGTTCTTAAATGTAAATCGTTTCAACGCGTCGCTGCAGTTTTATTTGAAAATGGGAATGCACATACAGAAGGAAGAAGACATCAATATTGGACACGGGTATCTGATGGAGGATTTTGTAATGGAGAAAATTTACGAATACGTGTGACGCTTATTTTTCTTCTAACTCGATTTCATGCCCACATCTAAAATGTTTTTCTGGACACGCTTTGAAGCCGTGCAATCCACATGGTCGACAATACAAGTCACCTTTTATTTGGTTGATTTTTGAATCCGCTGAAAGCGGTCCAAAACCAAATGCTGGAATGGTAGAGCAGTAAAAGGCGGTTACTGGAGCGTTCATGGCGGAGCACAAGTGCATCGGACCAGAATCATTGACGTAGTTTCGTTTCGCACTTTTGATGAGCGCTGCGGATTGTAAAAGATTCAATTCTCCCGCGAGATTAACAGCTTGCACCGCGTTTATTTCCAAGCGAATTCTCTCGCATAGATCTTTATCTTCTTTTCCACCCAATAAATAAACCTTTCCTTTTTTTGCCAATATCTTGCCGAGTTCCACCCATTTGTCAAATGGCAACTGTTTCGTAAACCAAACGGATGCAGGAGCAAGGCAGAAGTAGTCACCGGTATTTTGATAAGCACTTACCTTTTCATAGTCACCTTCTGAGGGGAAAAGTTCGGGACGACGTTTTGAAACGGCACCGTGATGTTGAATGCATTCCAAGTTTCGTTCTACTTCATGACGACTATCCAGTTGATGTGTGATCTTTTTGGTGTAGAAAAATGAAAAAGGGTTCTTGTTAAATCCGACTCTTGATTTTGCGCCGGAAAATGCAATCATCATTCCACTACTCGCAAAGCGTTGAAGGTTGATGACCTCATCGTACTTCTCCCTTCTAAATCGTTTGATTAATTGTATGATCGAAGCATATTTCCCTTTTTTCTTATCGAAAACAAGGACTTCGTCTATGAATGGATTGTTTTTAAGTAAACTTTCATTTCCTTTTCGAACCAAAACATCCAGTTGACAATCGGGATAAATGCGTTTTAATTCAAGTATGACTGGCGTAGCTAAAATAACATCACCTAAAAATGCAGTTTGTATAATGATAAATTTCTTCATTTTTAAGTTGATTCGGGCTTAACTAGCAGGTATTTTAAAAGTTATTGAGATTTTAAAATTGGTTTTCAATATAATCAATCAAAGAGTGAATGACTTTGATGTGAATTTCTTGAGCGCGATCAGCGAATTTAGATTCTGGAGCTCTGACTTCTTCATCACATAAAGCCACCATTTTACCACCGTCTTTTCCAGTCAAACCAATGATTTTCATACCGCGACTTTTGGCCACTTCAATTGCATTCAATACATTCTTAGAATTTCCGGATGTTGAAATTGCCAACAATACATCTCCTTTTTTTCCGTGTGCTTCAACATATCTAGAAAAGATATATTCATACCCGTAATCGTTCGCAACACAAGAAATGTGACTTGGGTCTGAAATTGACATTGCAGGAAAAGCTTGACGATCATCGCGGTATCTTCCGGTAAGCTCTTCAGCAAAATGCATGGCGTCACACATGGAACCACCGTTTCCGCAACTGATAATTTTTCCTCCTTTTTTCAAAGAATCGACCATGATTTCTCCGGCACGTTGAATTTTAGAGAAATTTTCCAGTGTGTTAAATTTGAGTAAAACATCCGCTGCTTCAACAAAATGGTCTGCAATTTGATTTGTGTTCATTCAGTTTGATTTTTGTCAAAAATAATTAATTTCACGATGACATGCTACATTTAAATCAAACTTGTTATATTTGGAACTGGGGAAACCCATTTAAAGAGTACACTATGAGAAAAATTTTACTGTTAGGAATAACAATTTTAATGACATTTGGTGCCTTGGCTCAAGGTCAGGACTGCTACAAAAGACTAGAAGACGCTTTTACCAAGAGAGGTTCGTACACAGTTGCTGATGACATGCACAAAAATGTTATCATCAGTTTCTTTGAAGCCGAAGGTACCAGCTGCGTAACTGGAAAAGTACGTGTAGAAAACGGAGTGATTGTATCAGTTTTCTTGCAGTATCGAGACGATACTTACGAGTTGTTTATGGATAAAGATATCTATACAGCCAGAAAACAGGCACCTTTGATTCAGAATGGAATTTCAGAATTGATTGTTACTCCTCGAAATGAAAAGTTTAGAGTAGTTTTTATCGACAAGCTGAAACCAAAACCAAAAGCATATAAGTCGGCACAATTGCCAGACGATTTATAGGGTTTAAAATAAAATTTTCAGAAGAGCAATTTCATTCGAAATTGCTCTTTTTTTTGTGAGCGTTTTTTGAGAGGTCAGTCGTGTCGAATGAAATTCGTCGTTGGAAATATACGTAAAATAGTCTACTTCAAAAGATGATTTGTAGTCTAGGTAGTGTGAGTGGTATGTAGCGGTGGGCGATACAGTTCGTCTTTACTCGCTCATGCATGAGCTCGTTTAGCGTTACGCGGCCATGTTTTTGGGAGTGTTTCCAGGTATTGACAAAAAAAAGTAGATCAATCAAAAAAGCCGACTCCAAAAATGGAATCGGCTTTCGTATCGTTTTGACGAGACTATTTCTTTTCGTCTACTTCTTCAAAATCAACATCCGTTACTTCGTCCGTTGGGTTTGATTCAGCTCCTGCACCAGCGTCAGCTCCTCCTTGTGGATTTGCAGCGTTGTACATGTCTTCAGAAGCAGCTTGGAACACGGTGTTCAACTTTTCAGTTGCAGCATCTATGTTCTCCATATCTTTCGCCTCGTACACTTTTTTCAATTCAGCCAATGCGTCTTCGATTGGCTGTTTTTTATCAGCAGAGATTTTGTCTCCGTATTCTTTCAACTGACGTTCAGTTTGGAAGATTAAAGAGTCAGCTTTGTTGATTTTCTCAACAGCTTCAAGTGCTTTTTTATCAGCATCAGCATTTGCTTCAGCTTCAGCTTTCATTCTTTTGATATCATCATCAGACAATCCTGAAGATGCTTCAATTTTGATTGATTGCTCTTTTCCTGTTCCTTTGTCTTTTGCAGAAATGTGCATGATACCATTTGCATCGATGTCAAAAGTAACTTCGATTTGTGGAACACCTCTTTGCGCTGGTGGAATGTCAGTCAATTGGAAACGACCTAATGATTTGTTGTCATTTGCCATTGGACGTTCTCCTTGCAATACGTGAATATCAACAGATGGTTGATTGTCAGATGCTGTAGAGAAAGTCTCTGATTTTTTCGTTGGAATGGTTGTGTTTGCTTCGATCAATTTAGTCAAAACTCCACCCATTGTTTCAATTCCTACAGACAATGGAATAACGTCTAATAACAATACGTCTTTCACTTCACCTGTTAAAACTCCACCTTGAATTGCCGCTCCTAAAGCAACAACTTCGTCTGGGTTAACTCCTTTTGAAGGCGATTTTCCGAAGAAACGCTCTACTGCATCCTGAATAACTGGAATACGTGTAGAACCACCTACTAAAATTACTTGGTCAATATCAGCAACTGTCAAACCTGCGTTTTTCAAAGCTGAACGACATGGAGCGATTGTTTTCTCTACGATTGAAGCAATCAATTGCTCAAATTTCGCACGAGTCAATGTTCTAACTAAGTGTTTTGGCACACCGTCAACTGGCATGATGTATGGCAAGTTGATTTCAGTTGAAGTAGTTGAAGAAAGTTCAATTTTCGCTTTCTCAGCAGCTTCTTTCAAACGTTGAAGAGCCATAGGATCTTTGGTCAAGTCCAAACCTTCGTCGCTTTTAAATTCGTCAGCTAACCATTTGATGATGGTTTGATCCACGTCGTCACCACCTAAGTGTGTGTCACCGTCTGTAGCCAAAACTTCAAATACACCGTCACCTAACTCCAAGATAGAAACGTCATGTGTTCCACCTCCAAAGTCAAATACAGCGATTTTTTGGTCAACACCTTTTTTGTCCATCCCATAAGCTAATGCCGCAGCAGTTGGCTCGTTGATGATTCTTTTGATTGTTAAACCTGCGATTTCTCCTGCTTCTTTGGTAGCTTGACGTTGAGAGTCATTAAAGTATGCTGGAACAGTTACTACTGCTTCCGTTACTTCGTGGCCTAAATAGTCTTCAGCTGTTTTCTTCATTTTTTGAAGAACCATTGCAGAAATCTCCTGTGGAGTATATGTTCTGTCGTCGATTTTAACGCGTGGAGTATTGTTGTCTCCCTTTACAATTTCAAATGGCATTTTAGCAACCTCAGCCTTCATGTCGTCAAAGGAAGTTCCCATGAAACGTTTGATTGAGTTGATTGTTTTGGTTGGATTGGTGATCGCTTGTCTTTTTGCAGGATCTCCTACCTTTCTTTCTCCACCTTCTACAAATGCCACAATAGATGGCGTCGTTCTTTTGCCTTCTGAATTAGCAATTACAACTGGTTCGTTTCCTTCCATAACGGAAACACAAGAGTTTGTAGTTCCTAAGTCGATACCGATTATCTTTCCCATGTTACTTTATTTTTTTAATTTATTTTCTTAGTAATTGTCAATTTTTATGCCGTTAGAAGTTATCCCTGTTTTCCTGACAAAAAGAAATGGTTCTCGTCTAAAAGTACACGGTTTAATGACGAATTGTCAGTTTTTGGTCTGCCAACTACTCGAGATTTAGTTGTGTATCCGTTTTTGGATGACCCGAAAAAAACTAAAAAAGTTATTTGGACCAGAAAAGAAATGCGTTGTGTTGAACTTCTCTTGGACTTTCGATCTTTTTGATGTCGTATACCGAGTAAAATTTGCGGTCAACTTCTGGTAATAACAATTCAAGCAAAGTTCCTTTTCTCAAAACGGTAATTCTTTTAGCATCTAAATCAAAATACTGTAACCATTTCTCCAATTCGCCATTACAGGTATAATTATTCACCGCAATGATTTCATCTTCGAGCATCATTCCGCCCAATTCTGCTGGACTTCCAGGGAAAATGGCTTTCACAATAAAGTTTTGTGCTTGTGGAATACTTTTGAAACCTAAACGTCCGTGACTATAAGTAGTTGATGGCGTCTGCGTCATTTCCAATCCGAGGTAATCGAATGATTTGGTCAACAAGGATTCGTAGGAAGCGGTTCCATTATAGAATTCTTCAAACATGGATTCAATATTTTCACCAGCGATTTTCGTGATCACCGCTTTGTAATCTTCTTCAGAAACGCCTTTTCCATGCAAATAAAACTCATGGTATAAAAAACGCATCACGTCATCCAATTTATATCTTCCTTTGGAGTGTTTGATGATAAAAACATCCGTCGCAAAAGCCAACAAACAGCCTTCAGTATAAATAGAAACTTTACGACTCGGAGCGCCAGGAACGTATCCATCCAACCATGTGTCAAAGGAAGAATCTGCTACGGAATAGTTGAATCTTCCAAAGTTGTCAAAATGTTTTTGTAATTGCGCTTTCAATTCATCAACATATTGTGGGAAATTAAAAACACCACTTTTATAAAGGAATAAATCACCCATGTACGTCGTTACACCTTCACACAAATAACCCATTCGGGAATAGTTCTCTTTGGTGAAATCGTAAGGAAACATCTCGATCGGACGAATGGCTTTTACGTTCCAAGCGTGGTATAATTCGTGCGAACTAACGCCTAGTAGCTCTTTGTAGTGCTCTTCGAAAACTGCATAACTCGGACCCAGTAAAATAACGGTAGAAGTTAAATGTTCTACACCGTGATAGGCTTTGTAAGGTACGATCTGAAAAAAGAAGTGGTATTCTTCCGCAGGGAAAACACCAAACTTTTCCATTTGTTTTTTGCTAAACGCATCAAAATCCCTGATGAGAAGATCCCAATCCACCTTGATTTCTCCTTGAAACCACAGTTTGAATTTGGTTTCTTTGACCGTGTATTCGTTGTATTGTAAACTCGGCGAACAAATGAATGGCGAATCTGCCAACTGATCAAAGTTTTCTGCCGTCATCGTTCTGCCATCGGTAGGAAGTGCACAAGCGATTTCGTAATGATCTGGAATTTGCAAGTGAATTTTACTCGCTTCATTTTCTTGACCAACCAAATAAACACAGCAGTTTACTGGATTGACATACAATTGATTTTTATCTAAATACGTCGAACCTGCATTCAGTTCAGAAGCATAATACAAATAACTAACCTTGATTTTTTTGGAATTTCTGCACGCTATCTGCCAAGAATCTTTGGTGATTTTAGAAAAAGAAACGGGTTCGTTCTGGTCGTTAAAAATCTTAAAGTTCTTGATGTTTTTCGCAAAGTTGGATAGTTCATATCTGCCAGGTCTCCAACTTGGCAATTGGATTATTTCTGTTTCTTGCGAACAATCAAATTCAACGTTGATGCTTATGTATTGCTGCTCCGGATGAGCAATCGAGAAAGTATATTGTGTCATACTTGCGAAGGTAAAAAGAAAAAACCGATTTAGATAAGTCTAAATCGGTTCATTTGAAAATTCGTTTTTTCTAGTGTTGGTGTCCACCTTCACCGTGAACGTGACCGTGATCTAATTCGTCTTTTGTTGCTTCACGAACCGCTAAAATATCACCTGAAAAATGTAAATCGTATCCAGCCAATGGGTGGTTGAAATCCATTTTCACCATTTCCTCATTGATTTCACGAACGATTCCACGCATGTGGTTTCCTTCGTTATCAGACATTGGAACTACCGCGTCAACTTTTATCTCTTCGTCGTTGAATTTTCCTTCCTCCGTATGAAATACAGTTTTAGGAATCATCACGATGTTATCTTCACTATACGGACCGTAAGCATTTGCAGATTCGATTGCGAAATCAAATTTATCACCTGCTTTTTTACCTTGTAAATTATCTTCGAATTCTGGCATCAATTGACCAATTCCAAACAAGAAAACCAAAGGATTGTCACTATTCGTTTCCTCAATGTGAGCTCCAGATTTGTGGTTTGATAGTTTGTAATTCAACGATACTACACTGTTGATGTCTATTGTCATTTTATTTTTTTTGAATGAATTGCAAAAGTACGAATAATGATTATTTTGGACAAATGGAAATGGTTAAATGATTCTAAATTAATTTGTTTGGGACTGATTTTAGGGTTGGGATTAACTTTTAAACCAACTAAATTTACGACAGTTTTCCTTTCCTTCTTTCAATTAAATTCTTCACAAATCCTCCCCCTTAATCTTCCTCCCGATTGTTATCGGGAGGAGGAAACTAGATTTTTCACTCCATCTAAAAATCCTTTTTAATAAGAGTAAGTCGTTTAAAATCAACCGAAATCAAGATATCCCTCTTTGGAGAGGGACCGAGGGAGAGGATTTTTGGAGTTTTAAAAAAGTCACTTCCCAGCCCTAGCCAAAACTCCAACCAATGTCAAAGTCGCAAACACCACAAACACTCCAATCCCAAAGTTATAAAACCAAGCATGCTCCATATTTCCAATAATTCCAACCAAGAACAAACACAACAAGCCAACCATAATCTGTGCAATCAAATTCCAGGTTTTAGAAAAATGACATTGATTATACATCCCCAAAATCAACGCAAAAGCGATGAGCGATAAACTGATTTCCCAGAAAGAACGAATGGTTAAAAAATGGAAAATGATGAATGTCCAGAGCGTAAATCCTGTAATTGCGGCAATTCCACCGATTTTAAGAATTGCTGGTTTGGCATCTTTCAGCATGGAAAAAGAAATACCAGTAGCGATAAAACCAGCGCAAAAAAGCGAGTAGGAGATGAGTTCTGAATTAGTAATCCAATTGAAAAAATAGAAAATTCCCAAAAAAACTGTTCCGAAAAGACTGATAAATAAAGGATAATGAAAGAAGTTTTTTCCCATTGGATTGAATGCTTTTTGAATTGGTAAAAATAGTGATTTGCAGAATGATTTCAGCAACTATTTAATTATTTCCTAACTTTACACCATGATTTACAAAGACCTTCTGGCAAAGTCAAAAGAAAATTATCTGGACAATCGAAAATTGACTCAGAAATTGAAAAAATCCAACAATCGGGAGGTGGACGGACTTTTCCATTCGGAGCATACCAAAGTTTTTAAGAAAATCGATTGCTTGTCGTGTGCAAATTGCTGTAAAACAACCAGTCCCATTTTTAGAGATGTGGATATCAAGCGTATTTCAAAGAAACTACGCATGCCAATTGGCAAATTCATCGAGACCTATTTGCGGATGGATGAAGAAAAAGATTACGTTTTACAAACGTCGCCTTGTGCTTTTTTGGATGACGATAATACCTGTTCCATATACGAAGATCGACCGTTGGCTTGCCGCGAATATCCGCATACAGATCGTAAAAACATGTATCAAATCTTGGATTTAACTTTGACAAACTCCTTGATTTGTCCAGCGGTGAGTGAAATTTTCACTAAATTGAAAGAAACCAGTAAATAAAAGTTGATTCAATTTATGTATATTTGATAACGAAATCCAATGTATGAATCACTCTGAAGAACAATTAACCGTCACCGAATCAGCCGCTGTATTTAAGAAAATCCTAGAAAGTTTTCATCAACAAAAAGGCGTTGCTGTAATCATGCGACATTGCGGGATTTTTTCGGAAGACTTAATTATTTCATTGGCTGAAAGTTCGGAGGAATTGTTGATTTCGTTCAACGAAAAAAAAGAATTGATTCGACGCATGTTTTCAATCTTAATTGAGGGTTTAGGAAACATCCGTAAACACGGAGAAGCCAACAGCGACGGAATTCAAAATGGAATTTTAATTTTTGCCAAAACTCCTATTGGCTATAAGATTTTACTTGGAAATTTGATTCAAAATTCGTTGATTAATCAAATGGTTCACCGCTTGGATGAGTTGAATTCATTGTCAGAAATTGAAATTAAAAATCGTTTCACAGATGTCTTGAGCAAATCCATCTTGGCCAACAAAGGTGGCTCTGGACTAGGGTTCATTAACATTAAAATGAAATCCAAGTCCAAGTTGAATTACGAATTTTACCCAATCAACAAGGATTACTCTTTGTTCTCCATTGACTTTATGGTGCTTTCTTCGAATAACATGAATGGAAAAGAGAATTGATAAGTACATTGATAGATTTAAAAGCAAGAATTTTACTTATGAAAAGTTTAAAAACTTTCTCAATGATGTACCCAAATCTTTAATGAATGTGATGTTTTGAATAAAATGGAAGCTAGACTTTTGTCGAATCAATTTGCAATGAAGAATACAATTATAACAAAAGAATAAATCAACCAACTAACCCATTGATTTCATTGATTGTATCTCAGTTATTAACTGTTTTTCCTATGATTGAATAAAGTCACATGTCATTACTCTAGGTCTTATGCATTAGTCTCGTCCAGGTTTATCCATTGATTAAAGAAATCTCGTTGATTGATCGAAGTCAAAATCAACATTTAATATTCACTACATCACTCAACCGCGTCGTGTATCTTGGTGACAAGCGTTCCTGTTTCATTTTCCAAACTTTTTTTTGATCTTGCGATGCCAAGCGTACTTTTTGTTGACCAAAAGTGTGATTCAAGGAATCAATGGTTTTCATTAGGACTTTATGGCGGTGATTGCTTCGGTCGAAAAGAGTCAATTGCTTTTGAAGAGCGGGAGTTAAGTTGCTCACGATCACACCTGCTTTCTTGTAACGATAACCCGATTTAAAAATGATTTCCAGCGCCAAGGTTGAAAAATGGCAGAGTTCAATACTGGAATTGCTCGCAAATGGTAAGGCAATCGTGATGCTGGGATTGTGTTGGGGTAAATCTGCACGAAAACGGTTGGATTGTATGAAAACCGTAAGAGCATTGCATTCCGAGTCTTGTGTTCTCAGTTTTTCCGCACAGGAAACCGTAAAAGTTGCAATCCGTTCTTTGAGCTCTGCTACAGTGGTGTAGTTTTTATCAAAAGAACGCGTCGTTGCAATACTCTTTTTAATGGCAACTTCTTCCATTTGAATCGTTGAGTGTCCTTTCAAGTCGCGTTGCAATCGAAGTCCCACAACGCTCATTTTTTTACGCACCCACGCTTCGTCGAGTTGCGTGAAATCGTAAGCTGTTTGAATGTTGAGGTGTTGCAAACGTTTGGCATGTTGTCTGCCAATTCCCCAAACGTCGCCGATTTTAAGCCATTTCAACGCTTTCAATCTTTTTTCCTCGCTGTCGATGAGGTAGACGTTTTGGAGTTGTGAGTATTTCTTCGCAATTCGATTCGATAATTTCGCCAGCGATTTGGTAGGAGCAAAGCCTACGCTGACTGGAATTCCAGTTTGCATGAAAACTTCGTGACGCATTTTCAATCCTTCTTGCAACAAATTCGTTTCGAAACCGGTAAAGTCTAAAAATATTTCGTCGATGCTATACACTTCCACGATCGGACTGAAATTGGATAAAACCGACATCACGCGATGACTCATGTCACCATACAGTTCAAAATTGGCTGAGAAAACCGACACGTCATTGGCTTTGAAAAAGGCTTCCCATTCAAAAGCGGGAGCGCCCATGGGGATTCCAATTGCTTTTGCCTCATTGCTTCGCGCAATCACGCAACCGTCGTTGTTGGAAAGTACGCACACAGGCTTGCCGTTCAATTCTGGACGAAAAAGACGTTCGCAAGACGCGTAAAAATTATTACAATCCACCAAGGCAAACATTTTACAGGATATGAGATTTAATAGAATGCGCCACAATTCCCCAAATCAGAAATTGATTGTCTTCCGTGACTAAAATGGGTTCGTATTTTTCATTCGCAGGAACTAACCAACAACAATTCGATTCAATTTTAATGCGTTTGATGGTAAATTCACTGTCAATTACACATACCGCAATATCTCCATCCTTGGGAGTTAAACTGCGGTCAATGATGATTAAATCTCCATCGTATATTCCCGCATCCATCATGCTTTCTCCAGAAACTTTGGCAAAGAAAGTTGCCGATGGATGCTGAATCAAATCGCGGTTTAAATCAATTTTTAAGTCAATAAAATCGCCTGCCGGAGAAGGGAAACCAGCTGGTATTCCATCCGAAATCATTGGAATTTCCAAAGACATGTATACGCTGCGCGGTTGACTATTGATTTGAACTGAGACCATCTTAAAAAGAGTTTGATTAATTTAAAGTCAAATATACGATTAAAATGTAGTCAAAGCGATTTTTTGGAAGATTATTTTTTGGAGGTTAGGTTTGAAGGAATTTGTGTGATGTTATGGACACAATTGATTATATTTACTTTTATTTTTAAAACACATTTTAAAATTCAAACTAATCGCAGAAAACAAAAAAAACAGATGAAAAAAATTTTCTATTCTCTTTTAGAAATATTGTTTTTTAATCTTTAGAACTAGTAAAAGACTTTTTTATTCTAAAATCACACAAGTGATTGGAGGTATTATCATTGTGTTAGGATCTATTTTGTTTACGGTATTTTTGAATATATTTTTCAATTAAAGTATCAATACTTAAAACCAATCTGCTGCTTTGGTAATTTGCATTTGAGCTCGTTCACCGACAACCAAAGAGTAATTCATTTCACTTTATACTTATCAAACAAACCCTCTTTTACCTCGCTCCAATTAGTGTACGTGGCAGTTCCACTTTTGTATTCTTTGATTCCCTCATCCAATTGTTTTTTTCTGCCATTCAGGAATATCAAAATCACGACCTATTGCTTCAAAATCCAATTGATCCAACAGTTCCATAAAAAACTGCAACTTGTTTTCGGGTACTTTAACGGTGATTTCTTTCATGATGTTGGAATTTGTTGTTTGTTTCTGTCGAAGTCAAATGCAATTGACATCATCTATCAAATATACAAAAAATTGAAATGATTTGAAATGATTTGAAAAGAATTAAAAGAATTGATCTGATCAAGTTCCATTCTCCAATAACTTTAACCTGATTTTAAGTTTTCCTTTCGATACCAAACTTCACTTATCCTCATCTTTTGCTTAAATTTGCAGAAAATAGAATTTCCATGACTCAGTTAATTGAAGATTTAAGATGGCGTTACGCGACTAAGAAATTCAATCCGAATAAAAGAATTAGCGATGCTGAATTCAAGATCTTGATGGAAGTCATTTCTTTGGTTCCTTCTTCCAATGGCTTGCAGCCGTATAAATTCATCGTGGTTGAAAATCCGGAAGTGAGACAGCAATTGCGTGAGAAATCATGGAATCAATCACAAGTCACCGACGCATCGCATTTAATTGTGATGTGCGCTTTCATCGAATTGAGCGAATGGCACATTGATGAATTCATTTCTTTAAATCAAACCATTCGTTTGGCTCCACCTGAAAAATTAGTTGGCTTTAGCATGCACTTGAAAAAAAGTGTTATCAGCAAACCGATTGAGGAAGTAACTGCCAACAATGAAAATCAAGTTTACATCGCGTTAGGACATTTGCTACACGCCGCAGCGCAAATGAGAATCGACAGTTCACCCATGGAAGGTTTTCAAAAAGAAGGCTACGATGAAGTCTTGGGTCTGAAAGCGAAAAACTTAAAACCCGTTGTTGTTTGCGCTCTCGGATATCGCTCCGACGAAGACGCGTATCAACATCAAAAGAAAGTAAGAAAAAATGTCGGTGAATTATTTGAATGGGTT
>SMEQ01000218.1_pt1 | contig 18431 bp, 17 predicted proteins | sample 2456281 | NCBI WGS metagenome assembly SMEQ01 (sample SAMN10132596, study PRJNA489261) | soil metagenome | isolation source: day1 antibiotic-loamy sand soil ammended with raw manure from dairy cow... | place: USA | collected 2015-04-01
ATTATCGGTGATCACAACTTGATTTTTCTAGAAGAAGGTGCCAAGGTGGAAGCGTCCATTTTAAATACGAACGACGGTCCCATTTACATCGGTGTAAATGCAGAAATCATGGAAGGTTCCATCGTTCGGGGACCGTTGGCATTGTGCGAGTCTGCAGGATTGAAACTGGGGACCAAAGTCTACGGACCAACCACACTCGGACCGCATTGCAAAGTAGGAGGAGAGGTGAACAACGTTATTTTTCAAGCCTATTCCAACAAAGGTCACGACGGGTTTTTAGGAAATTCGGTGATCGGCGAATGGTGTAATTTAGGTGCTGACACCAATTGTTCTAACTTGAAAAACAATTACAGTTCAGTTAGCACCTATTCATACGAAACCAAAAGTATGGAACAAACCGACGTTCAATTCATGGGTTTGATGATGGGCGACCACAGCAAGTCTGGAATTAATACCATGTTCAATACTGCCACCGTAGTTGGAGTTTCCGCCAACGTTTTCGGCGCTGGATTTCCCGCAAAGAAAGTCGATTCCTTCTCTTGGAGTGAAAAAGAAAGCACCGTTCCATTCCGTTTAGACAAAGCCGTTGAAGTGGCCAAAGCGATGATGGGCAGAAGAGGTATAGAATTTACAGACGGTGATTTGCAGATTTTTGAGTTTTTGGCTGAAAAGGAAATGTGATTTTTGGAATTTAAAATTGAATGAATAATATAAGAAAGGTCTATACTTTAAACTGGGTAGTCACTCTAACCAGTTGAGACTTTTTATTGCAAAGAGAATGATTGAAATTTATTATTTTGAAACATGGGAATAATCATTTTACCTTTTCTTTTCGTCGCATTATTTCTTGCTGCGGCATCCGCCTCGAAATTAATCACACATTTTAAAAAAAAAGAATGTAGGAATCAAAGAAATCGTTTTGGGATTGCTTGTATCCGCAGTTTTATTTGGTCTTATCTGTTTGAGTTATATCCTCGAAGGAAGTGCTTGGGCCTTAAGTCCAGCTTTTAGAGTGCCGATCTTTATGGTTTTTGTTCCTTTCCTAATGCATATTGTTTTAGAAAATGTTAGTAACCCAATACTAATTCAAGTTTCAATCATTTTGTTGATCAGCATCGTTGTTACGACAATTTTAGGAGTTGTGTTTAACGACGTTTTGTTCAACTTGGTTGATTTTGTTGGAGTAGGGAAGCATTATTGAAAAGGGTGTTTTTTACTTTGAGAAAAATCCTCCTCCTTAATCCTCCTCCAAAGGAGGAAACTCAAACTCAACCTACAAAATAAATTCATCTACATAATGAATTTTATCCGATAAGAAAAAACATAGTTCTCTGATAATTAGATCATCCCTCTTTGGAGAGGGACCGAGGGAGAGGATTTGTGTATTGCTTCTTAGTTAAATTAAAATCCTTTAATTTTTTGATCAATTACTATTTTCAAAAAGATATTATTGGGCAGTTTTTCAATAGTACTAATCTGATATACAACATTTGAACTTGCCGAATTAGCCTCTAGTTCTTTTGCAATCAACTCTTTTTTGTCCTGATAAATTCTAATTCCTTCGATTGTTGTTTCTAAATCTATCTTGATGTACTTTTTATCTGGGATTAGAAAATCATATTCCATAGATTCAACTATTTTTTGATTGTAATCAGAAATGAAAACTTGATTAGATTTAACAATCAGCTCGCCTTCATTGCCAGTGCCAAGAGTCTGATAATGATTATCTTTATTGATTTTTAAAAAGTAAATTGCTTCTTGTCCAATTTCATATTCACTGTATCTATAGGCACAAGTCCAATCATTGAATTTCTTTATCACTAAAGTATCAAAATTCTTATTATTCAAAGAATACAGATTTTTTAAAACCACCACTTTGAAAGATTCTTTTTCAACTGATATTATTCTAGCGTGAACTATAATTTCCGATTTTTCAAGAAGTGAAGGCAAATAAGTCGGATTATAATATGCCAAAGAATTGAAAAAATTCAAAACTACAATTGACGATAAAATGAACAGTTTTAGCAATTCCTATTTCTTTTTATAATTTCTTTTCATGAAAGATACAAAACAAGCCTACAATGTAAAGAGATGAATTTAGTATTTAAGGGAAAACCTTATAAATGTCCTTTCTGTGAGAAACAATGACGAAATTAATGGTGTCATTTTCTAATTCCACACCAATGCGATAATCGCCAATTTTAAATCTGTAAAAGGAGGTGAACGAAGTCATTTTTTTGACGTTTGGAATATCGGTGATGACTTTTGCCTGTTCACACTTTTCAATTAGTTTGATGATTCGATCTTTTACTTGTTGGTTTTTAAGCTTATCGATTCCCTTACTGAAGTTTCTTTCAAAAGTCACTTTCATTTTTTAGAAAGCTTATCCATAATCGTTTCTTTGGATACTTTTTCCCCTGTCTTCTCAGTAATCATTGCAACACCAAGCAGAAGGTCTTCATAGTCCTCTTTGTTAAGTTCTTTGTTCTTTATTTTAGTGCGCTTTAAAATTTCTTTTATGAACTTTAGTTCAGATGCGTCTTTTGTTTGAATTAAGATTGCTCCCATGTCGTTTGATTTTATTCAAAGATACAAAATTATAAAACTTAAAAAAACACTCACGATAGTTGAGTGAAATATTTCAAGCTAATCCTACCTCGTCCCACGAATCGCATCCAAAATAATTTCCCCAGCTTCAATCATCTGCTCCTGCGTAATATTCAACGGCGGCGATAACCTAAAACTATTCGGATGGGATAAAAACCAAAAGCTAATCAATCCATTTTCCAAACAACGTTTGACCACTTTCTCGACGCGTTCAAACGATTCCATGTCAAAAGCGAACATCATTCCGACGCGACGAATTTCTTGAATTTCGGGTTCGTTTTTCAGCATGTCAACTAATAATTGACCGATTTCATTCACTTCTTTCAAGTCAATTTCATCTGTCATTACTTCTAAAAAAGCATTCGCTGCAGCAGAAATAACAGGATTTCCACCAAATGTCGTGATGTGACCCAACATCGGATTGAAGGTGAATTGATCCAAGTTTTCTTTCGAAGAAACCAAGGCGCCAATTGGTAATCCGCCGCCCAAGGCTTTTCCTAATGTCAAAACGTCGGGAACAACGCCGCTGATTTCAAACGCGAACATTTTTCCTGCTCGTCCCAATCCGCATTGAATTTCATCAAAAATCAACAATGCGCCAACTTCGGTACATCTTTCGCGAAGAGCTTTCAAAAACTCAGGTGTCGATTGACGAACTCCGGCATCGCCTTGAATGGTTTCTAAAATTACACCGGCAGTTTTTTCGGTAATTTGATTCAAATCAGGCAAGTGATTGTGTTTCAAAAAGCGAACATCAGGCAACAAAGGTCTAAAACTTATTTTCTTGACTTCGTTTCCAGAAACGCTCATCGAACCGTGCGTGCTTCCGTGATACGAGCCGCGAAAAGAAACCAATTCCGTTCTTCCGGTAACGCGTTTCACCAATTTCAATGCTGCTTCGTTGGCTTCCGTTCCTGAATTAACGGGATAAACACAATTCAAAGCGGGTGGAAGCAAAGAGGTCAACTTGTTGGCAAAAGCCAAGGTGCTGTCTTGAATAAATTCCCCGTAAACCATCACGTGCAAGTATTCATCTACTTGTTTCTTGATCGCTGCAACTACTTTTGGATGCCGATTTCCGATGCTGTTTACCGCAACACCTGCTATCATATCCATGTATCTTTTTCCGCTTTTGTCATAAATATACAGACCTTCGGCGCTTGCAACGTCAATCAAATAGGGAAACGGATTGGTTTGTCCGAGCTGATTTAGAAAAGATTCTTTGTTTTCCATTTTTAAGGGTAAAAAAAAATCAGAAAACGCGAGTCTTCTGATTTTAATATGTCAAAATAATATTATTTTTTTCGTTTGATCGCTTTCAAAGCTGCTTCAACCACATTGTCGGTATCGATTCCGTATTTCGTCATCAATTCCATTGGATTTCCACTTTCTCCGAATGTATCGTTTACACCAACGTATTCTTGTGGTGCTAAGAAGTTTTGAACTAATACTTGTGCAACTGAATCGCCCAAACCGCCATTGATCATGTGTTCTTCCGCAGTAACAACGCAACCTGTTTTTTGAACAGATTTCAAAATTGCATTTACATCCAAAGGTTTGATGGTGTGCATGTTGATCAACTCAACAGAAACTCCTTGTGCTTCTAGTTTTTGTGCCGCTTCGATGGATTTCCATACCAAGTGACCACAAGCGATAATCGTTACGTCTGTTCCTTCAATCAAAACATCTGCTTTACCGATTTCAAATTTTGCTGTTTCTGGCGTGATGATCGGCATTACCGGTCTTCCAAAACGCAGGTAAACTGGACCAACGTGATCTGCAATCGCAAGCGTCGCTTGACGTGTTTGCTCGTAATCACATGGAACGATGACACACATGTTTGGAAGCATTTTCATCATTCCGATGTCCTCCAAAATTTGGTGTGTTGCACCGTCTTCACCCAAGGTTAAACCAGCGTGAGAAGCACAAATTTTTACGTTTTTGTTGGAGTACGCAACCGATTGACGGATTTGATCATACACACGACCAGTCGAGAAGTTGGCGAATGTTCCAGTGAATGGAATTTTTCCACCAACGGTCATTCCTGCTGCCATTCCAATCATGTTTGCTTCTGCAATACCAACTTGGAAAAAACGATCTGGATTTTCATCCTTGAATGCATCCATTTTCAAAGATCCTGTCAAATCTGCACAAAGTGCTACTACGTTTGGATTTTTTTCACCCAATTGTCTCAAACCCTCGCCGAAACCTGAACGAGTATCTTTATTTCCGAAAATTTCAAATTCAATCATTTGTCTATTTATTTAAGTTCTATATATTAACGTTCATTGTTCTGTTGGAAAGAATTTTAAATTCCTTCTCATAGGTGAAGTCAGTTGATTTTAACCTCAATTGACGGTACACAATTTTATAAGTTCCTGGAAGTAAAATCCAAGTTCCTGCTAACGCACTGTTATCCAGGTTGCAAACCCATTCCCACGTTCCATTTTCTTTCGCGACGAAAATTTGTCCGGCAATCGGCGCAGTTGTCTTATAAGTTAAGATTCCTGGCACTGGAACATCGATGTTGGTAATTGCGCTTTGATTAATGTCAATCGTTTGATAAATACGCGGCAACGTCAATATTTCGACATCGTATTTACCCACAAGGTATTTATCGGTACTGTTGATTTGCTGTACGTTCAACGTTTTTGCTGAACCCGTTTGCATCACTCTCGATTCAATGGTGTATCGAGAAGAACTGGCAGATTTGATTTTTAAAAAACCTTGTGGAACATCCACTTCAATGACGTTGTGCTTGTTTTTAAAAATCTCAATGTTCTTCTTCCAAACTGGAGGAATGGTGTTCACCAACATGTCGTATTTGAAAACCGTATTGATGTTCAAGGTGTCTGGATTTCCTTTTTCATTCAAAGTATGCATGAAAGTATACTTGGTATTGGTTGTCCCAGCTTCGTATAAGAAAAGCGTTACATCTGTTTCCAAAGGTTTGCCAACGATGTTATTCAAATTGATTTGCGTCGTACTGTTTGTCAGGGATTTATTGATGATTTTACTCAACACTTTATCAAACTGACCTTTGGTTTCAGCTTCAGAATATTCACCGATGCATCGAAAGTTTTCCAAGTAGGACAAATCCAGTCCCAAACCAATTACGAAAGGCGTAACGTTGATGTTTTTATCTTTCAATTTCTTGGCAATCACACACGGATCACCGTCACAAGCTTCTAATCCATCTGTAATTAAGATGATGATGTTGCGAGAATTCATATCTGGAAAATCTCCTGCGGATGCTTCTAAAGAACGGGCAATAGGCGTAGTTCCTTTGGCGCGAAGTCCTCGAATTTTATTCTTGATGGCATCGTATTGATTGGGTCCAAAAGGAATTTCCAACTTGGTATCCGAACAATCTTGATACGTTGCTGTTACCAAAGTTTGATGTCCATAAACGCGCAATGCCAATTCTAAATTCGGGGTTCCGCGTAAACTATCAACTGCTTTTATCAACAATTCTTTTGCAGCTTCCAACCTCGTTTGTTGACCATCCCACTTGGCGTTCATGCTATTAGAAGCATCTAACACAAATAAAATTCGAGTTAATTTTTCCTGACTCCAACTGAATGAAATCGAGCAAATAAAAACGAATATGAGGGAAAGTTTTTTCAAATTGATTTTAAGCTTTTAAAAGATTTTAATAGTCACCCAATGTTTCTTCCAATTGACCCAAAGCATTGGTTAATTGTTCCGGATTTGGAGCAACACCGTGCCATTTGTGAGAGCCCATCATGTAATCTACACCTTGACCCATTTCTGTTGCCATGATGATCATGATTGGTTTTCCTTTTCCAGTCAATGCTTTTGCTTCTGCCAAAGTTGCTTTGATTTCGTCGATGTTGTGTCCGTCCATTTCCAAAACTTCCCATCCAAAAGCGAGCCATTTTCCTTTCAAGTTTCCTAAAGAAAGAACATCTTCCACGTCACCGTCGATTTGTCTTCCGTTGTAATCGATTGTAGAAATAACATTATCTACTTTATTTGCAGCTGCATACAACGCCGCTTCCCAAATTTGTCCTTCTTGTAATTCGCCATCACCGTGAAGCGTGTAAACGATGGAAGGATCGTTATTTAGTTTTTTCGCCAATGCCGTTCCCAAAGCAACCGAAAGTCCCTGACCTAAAGAACCAGAAGCCATACGGATTCCAGGTAAATCTTTATCAGGACTTGGGTGACCTTGTAGACGAGAGTTAATCTTACGGAAAGTTGCCAATTCTGGAACTGGGAAATATCCGTTACGTGCCAAAACACTGTATAAAACTGGAGAAATATGTCCGTTGGATAAATAGAAAACATCTTCTTTCGGCGCATCCATTTGAAAATTCGAAGGATTGTGCTTCATCGTATCGAAATAAAGCACTGTTAAAAAATCCGCACAGCCCAAAGATCCACCCGGGTGACCAGAATTAACAGCCGAAACCATTCGTACAATATCTCTTCTAACCTGTGAAGCAATTTTTTTGAGTTCTAAAGTATCCATAAATTTACTATCGTTATTTGAATGGCAAAATTAGTGATTTTAATTGATTTTACGGCCTTCAAATTGGAATTTAAGGGATGAGATATTAAAAGTTTTAAACATAAATGATGGTCGGTTTTTAGATGTTAGAAGGAATCAGCTTGGAGTTAAAAGTATCTTCATTTATATCCGCATGTGAAGTTCTCGCGTTACATGTTTAGTAGATGTCGCCAGCCTTCGGCTGGCGAGTAGTGGAGGAGATGTTCGTTAATGGATGGACTAACATCCATCACCCAAATTCCCCGTTCGCCAAGGCGAACGGCAAAACGTGAGCGCATCACACATGCACATCACATTTTATCAATCAAACAACCATTTTAATTCGATTTCCCTCCACTCTAAACAACTTAATTGCTTACTTTTGAAACCTAATGGGAACATTCAAAGACAACCTCAACATCATTCAACACCTGACTTTTAGAAGAGTTTGGAATTTGATTTTACTTCGGGTTTCCTATGTTTTATCTCGAATTACGAAAAAGAGCATTTTGTTGGGCGCTCCTTTTACCGTAAGCATCGAGCCTACAACGGCTTGTAACTTGGCTTGTCCGGAATGTCCGAGCGGCTTGAAGCAATTTTCGCGACCAACGGGGAAAATCGATTTGAAAGTGAACCAAGATTTAATGAAATCTTTGGGTAAACAATTGTTCTACATCAATTACTATTTTCAAGGGGAACCGTTTTTGCATCCGCAGTTTTTGGAATTGGTAAAAGAAGCGAAAAAGCATAAAATCTATACGGCAACATCTACCAACGCGCATTTCTTAAATCCGCAGAAAGCAGCTGAGATTGTGGAATCGGGATTGGACCGTTTGATTATTTCCATTGATGGATTGACTCAGAAAACCTACGAAAGTTATCGGGTAAATGGCAAACTCAGTCAAGTAATCACAGGGGCAAAGCTGATGGTGGAAGCCAAAAAGAAAGCCAAATCTTCGACACCGCATTTGATTTTTCAATTTTTGGTGGTGAAACCAAATGAACATGAAATCCCCCAGGTTTTTGAGTTGGCAAAGGAGTTGGGGATTGATGAAGTGCGTTTGAAATCAGCTCAAATCTATAACTTTGAGAAAGGAAATCGCTTGATTCCAGAAAATGAAAAGTATTCTCGCTACAAGCGGAAAGCGGATGGAACCTATAAACTGAAACATCCAACTGGAAATCATTGCTGGAGAATGTGGTCTTCTTGTGTGATAACTTGGGATGCGAATGTAGTTCCTTGTTGTTTTGACAAAGATGCTTCGTATGTTTTGGGTTCAGCAGTTGAACAAGATTTTAAACGCATTTGGAATTCACCAAAATATCAAGCATTTCGACTGGCTATTTTAACGGGACGCAATCAAATTGACATTTGTCGAAATTGTTCTGAAGGTTCAAAAGTGTGGGTTTGAGTTTTGATTTCCAACTCTATTGCGCAGCAGAAAATGAATTTTTTAGGAGCATTTTGAATCTAAGACAGAGATATTATCTGGTTAGTTTTGAGAAATCACTTTTAAAAAATTATCTTTGTTGTAATAAATTAAGACTGTCTTTTCAGTACTTTTAGAGACTTATGAAGGAAAAAGATTTTATAAATGTAAGAGATTTAATACGAAGCAAAAATCCCAAGTTGTTGAATTGGCTACCTAGATTTGTGATTCGATATCTTGAGAAAATCTTTCATCAAGATGAAGTGAACGCAATTGTCGAAAAATTCAAAGATGCCAAAGGAGTGGATTTCTGCGAAGGGATCATGGATCATTTCAACATTCAAATTGAGGTGGAAGGAATGGAAAACATTCCACTGGAAGGCGGTGCCACTTTGGCGATGAATCATCCTTTGGGCGGAATGGACGCGATTGCATTGGTGGATGCTTTGAAGAAGAAAAGAACCGACATTAAATTCATTGTCAACGATTTGTTGTTGAATTTAAAAAGCATGGAAAACATGTTTGTTGGTGTCAATAAACACGGAAAACTCAACGTCAATACCTTGAAAATGATTGATGAAGTATTTGATTCTAACAATTTAGTTGGTGTTTTTCCGGCGGGTTTAGTTAGTCGAAAAATAAAAGGTGAAATCGTTGATCTAGAATGGAAAAAAATGTTCATCGATTTATCTACGAAACATCAAAATCCAATCATTCCCATTTACATCGATGGAAAATTATCCAATTTCTTTTACAGACTTGCAAACCTGAGAAAGTTTCTAGGGATCAAAGTTAACTTTGAGATGTTATATTTGGTGAACGAGTTGTTCAAACAACGCAATGTAAAAATAACTTTTAAGATTGGGAAACCAATCGATATTAAAAATTTAGACCTTCCGAAATCGACCCGAAAACAAGCAACTTGGGTGAAGGAAAAGGTGTATGAATTGGCAAAAAAATAGAACTTATGAGCGACGCTCCGATTATTGACCCAATCGATCGAGAAATTCTTAAAAGAGAACTTTCAAAAGAACGATTTATTCGCACTACCCGCAAGGGTGAAAACGAAATATTCAGTGTGAATCACCACAATGCACCCCATGTGGTTCGCGAAATTGGAAGGTTGAGAGAACTTTCTTTTCGTACCTCTGGCGGTGGTACTGGTTTGTCCATTGATATAGATGAATACGACACGAATGAAATCTGTTACGAACAATTGATCGTTTGGTCTCCAGAAGACGAAGAGATCATTGGCGGATACCGTTACATCTTGTGTGGAAAAGCAATCGATCCAAAAACAGGTGAAATCCATCTTTCTACCAAGCATTATTTTGATTTTTCCGAACGATTTGTAACTGATTATTTACCCTATACCATTGAGTTGGGAAGAAGTTGGGTGCAGCCAAATTACCAACCATCTGTGAATCCACGAAAGGGACTTTATGCTTTGGATAACATTTGGGATGGGTTGGGAGCGATTTCTAAAGAAAATCCAGAGATTAAATATTTCTTTGGAAAAGTGACCATGTATCCGAGTTACAACCGCGAGTCTCGTGACTTTCTGTTGCACTTCATGCAGCATTATTTCCCAGATACAGAAAACTTGATGAAAACGTTTTCACCGTTGGTAATCGAATCCAAGCCAACTGATTTTCCATCCTTAAAAGGATTGGATTTCAAAGAAGGTTTTAAGGTTTTAAACAGTTTTGTGCGTGAACGAGGTGAGTTTGTGCCGCCTTTGGTCAACATTTACATGAATCTTTCAGCGACCATGAAAACGTTTGGAACGGCTGTGAACAATGAGTTTGGTTCGGTTGAAGAGACTGGAATCCTGGTTATTATCGGTGACATTTTCCCAGAGAAAGTAGAGCGACACATGAGTTATTAGATTTGGATCATAAGAGGTTCTTTCTCGATTTTTTAAGGATGAACGAATTATTATTTCAAAAATGATTTTACAAATGATCTTTAACGTACAGAAATAATTGCTTTCCAAAAATAATTTCTGGCAAGAATACGCAATACGAAAGGAAGGGATAGAGCCCTGAAAGCTTCGTAGCAAAAAAGTAAAAATAATTCCCAAGGCACGTAGTCTTGATATATTGTAATCTAGCGTTTTCTATCGTCTTTTTTCGGAGCGTTTAACCAATAATATTGGTTAAACGCCGATGCAGCGAAGCGGCTATACCGCTCCATAAAAATAAAGAAAAAACTTTTTTATTTTTATAAAAATCATTTAAAACGCTCGATTGTTTTAGTTCTTCGTATATTTGTTGTTTATAATCATTCTAAATGAAGATAATCTTAGCAGATAGTAACGAATTGGTTCGAGTAGGCATGCGCACTGTGCTCAACTCAGAATCTCACCTTGAAATTGTTGGAGAAGCAACTTCGAGCGATGAGTTATTCTCTTTAGTATCTAATTTTGGAACAGACATTGTCTTGATTGATTATACTTCCCCAGGCTTTACGATTGATATCATCCCGAAAGTAATTTCAAAATTTCCGAATGTGAAATTTGTGGCGATTACTCCAGAACAAAGTGCTCAAACATTGGTTCATGCACTTCGAAGTGGCGTTAGGAGTTACGTCAAAAAAGATTGTGATATTTCTGAAATTATCAACTCGGTAAAAGAAACCGCGAGTGGAAACAAGTTCTTTTGTGGACAATTGTTGGAAACCATTCAACGAGCACACATCAATGTGGAAGACATCGATTTTGAGTCATTTTCTTGTGACCCTGTTTTGTTGTCCGAACGTGAAAATCAGATCATTGTTTTTATTGCGGAAGGGAAAACGAATGCACAAATTGCAGAAACTTTATTTTTAAGCAACCACACCATCAATACGCATCGCAAAAACATCATGGCGAAACTAGGCGTTAAGAATACGGCTGGAATTGTGATGTACGCGGTGAAAACCGAATTAATTAGTCCAAATAAATTCTTATTCGCTTCTGATAGTTAGGCATTCGCAAATTTCAGTCTTTCGATTTTCAAAGTTTGAACGCGAATTTTCTTACCTGACTCGCGAATATTTTGAGCTGTCTCGGTATAGTAACGGTGTTTGTTTTCTAAAAAGTCAAGTTGAAAATCAATCCATTCGATGTCGGAAAAAACACGCCCCATGTTTTCCATTTCAATTCGCAGCTTTTTAACGACGCTGTTGTAGTCAGCTCGACCTAAGTAATCGTGATCGGCATCGCACATAATTTTCTCCAACATGGTTTTCGGAGTAGCGTCCATTGCTGTTGCAGCAATAATTTTAGAAATTAAATTGATTTCGGCATTGGTGTATCCGTATTCACCCAACTTGTTTTGCGCAAGTTTGATTCCAAACTTTTCGTTGTTGTTGTACTGTACTAAAAAGCCAGAGTCGTGAAAATAAACAGCGGTGCAAAGTATCAAGCACTCATAGCTTGAAAGACCTTCTAGTTTTGCCAAACGAAGTGCTGCCTTGGCAACGTTTGCTGTATGAGATAAATCGTGATAAAGTAATTCCTCGGGAAGTAAAGATTTTAATTGGATGAAAATAGCACGTTCCATCTTCTGAAAATCAATGACTGGCATGTCACATTTTCGCAATAAGTTAGGATGTGCTCGTTTGTGATCGTGCATGTTGGAAGACTCGACTTTAATGTGTTCTAAAAAAAACATTTCTTCCGATCCACCTCTTTTTTTGATCTCCACGTTGTCGTGGTATGCGGTCACGAAATGATCATGGACTTTATCATATACGTTTTGAGTAATCAAAATTCGATCCGGTTCCGATTCCTGTTCTGCACGTGAAGCGATATTTACAGAGTCACCCCAAACATCAAAACTGTATTTTTTTGAACCGATGATTCCCGCTACCAATGGTCCTGTATGAATTCCGATTCGAACCTCCCAATAATCTTTGTTGAGTGCCAAAGCAACTTCGCGTTCATTAATCATGAAGTCGCGTATTTCGATGGCAGCTAGACACATGCGTATTTCAGGTTCGGATTCACTTTCATTTACACCCGCTAAGGCCATGTAGGAGTCTCCAATGGTTTTAATTTTTTCAACCTTGTACTTTTCTGTAATTGCTTCAAATTTAGAGAAATAATACTCTAATTTTTTCAGTAATTTCAACGGGCTAATTTTTCGAGCTTTCCCCGAAAACCCAACAAAGTCAGTAAACATTACAACACCGTTGTCTATTCTTTTTGGAGAAAACTTACCATTTGTATTCAGGTCGTTGAGAACTTTTTCAGGGAAGATGTTCTCCAATAGTTGACCAATACGCTGGTCTTTGTAGTACATCGATTTGTACACTTCGATCTTCGCCTTAATTAAATTGGGATTAAACGGTTTTTGAATAAAATCAACCGCTCCTTCGTTCAAGCCTTTTACCAGTTTGGCACCCGAAGCGGTGTGTTCCGTTAAAACAATTTTATAGACGTTTCGAACATTACTGGCATCTTTCAATGACTGCAATAACTCGATGCCTCCAAAGAATGGAGAGTCGATGTTGAGAATTAAGATCCCAACTTCCTTCTTTCTTAATATTGCAAGCGCCTCATAAACGGTATTTGCAATCAAGGTGTTGTTTCCGCCCCCGTTTAAGATCTCTTTTAAACCTCGTTGATTGGTCGGATTATCGTCAATAATTAATATGTTGATGAATCTTTCCAAAAAGACAAGGATTTAAAAGTGAGTTACAAGATGAATGCTACGAATATAAAGAATTAATTTAAGTTTTCGAATTTTGAGAAAGAGAGATTTAATATTGCTCCTTTTCATTTGGAAAATCACCTGACTTCACATCGTTGGCGTATTCTTCAAATGATTTTTTCATTTGTTCGTAAAGGTTGTTGTATTTTCTTAAAAAACGCGGATTGAATTCGTTGTTGATCCCAAGCATGTCGTGAACTACCAAAACTTGTCCGTCAACGCCGTTTCCAGCTCCAATACCAATGATTGGAATGGATACTTTCTCAGCGACCATTCTTGCCAAAGTGGCAGGTATTTTTTCCAATACGATTGCAAAGCAACCTGCTGACTCTAATGCAATTGCATCCTCGATCAAACGTTGAGCTTCTTCTTCTTCTTTGGCGCGAACCACGTAGGTTCCGAATTTGTAAATCGATTGTGGTGTTAATCCCAAGTGACCCATCACTGGAATACCTGCTGTTAAAATGCGCTGAATGGATTCCAAAATCTCTTGTCCACCCTCTAACTTCACAGCATGTCCACCGGATTCTTTCATGATTTTGATGGCATTGGACAAAGCTTCTTTTGAGTTTCCTTGGTAGGAACCGAAAGGCATGTCAACCACCACCAAAGCGCGCTCTACCGCTCGTACTACAGAAGCTGCGTGATAGATCATTTGATCCAAGGTAATTGGCAGGGTAGTTTCGTGACCAGCCATCACATTGGAGGCAGAGTCGCCAACTAAAATCACATCAATTCCTGCATCGTCAATGACTTTTGCCATGGAAAAATCGTATCCAGTAAGCATGGAAATTTTCTCTCCAGAATTTTTCATTTCTTGAAGAACGTTCGTCGTAACGCGTTTAATATTTTTATGAACTGACATAATATTGTTTTTTAATCAATGTTTTGCAAAATTAGTGAATTTTGAATGACTTTTACTCCACTTCAGCCACGGAAGTTTTTTCTCTTTGCAAGTAGCGAATGACTTCTGCCGCTCCTTGCAAACCAAAAAGAGCAGGCATGTAGCTGATTGTTCCGTAGTAAGAGCGTTTGAAGTTGGTACCGTCTGTCATTTCTAAAGATGATTTTAATTGTATCTCGGAAGAAAAAACCGCTTTTATTTTTCGATAATCGATGTTTTTCTTTTTCAAGCGCTTTTTTAAATGAAGCGCCAATCTACAATTGTTTGTTTGATGAAGGTTGACAACGGATACCGATGCTGGATCTGTTTTTCCACCCGCACCGAGGTGCGTAACAATTTTTATTTTTAATCGTTTGCAAGCAATGATCCACTCCAATTTGGGTGAAACGGAATCGATGCAATCCATTACATAATCTGGCTGTAATTCTTTTAAAATTTCCCAAACGCGTTCAGGAAGGATGAATTCTTCAATCACATTCAATTCGATTTCTGGATTGATGTCACGAAGTCTTTCGGCTAAAACAACTGCCTTATTTCTACCAATGGTGGAATCCAACGCAGTTAATTGTCTGTTTTTATTGCTGATATCAAACGAATCGCCATCAATCAAGGTTATTTTTCCTATTCCTGCTCTTGCAATAAATTCGGCCGCATAAGAACCAACTCCGCCAAGACCTACAATTAAGACATGTGCGTTTTTTAAACGTTCTTGGTTTTCTTCACCGATTAATAATTCCGTACGTTCGTACCAATTTCCCATGAATGTATTTTTTAGCGCGCAAAATTAGATTTTATATCCATCAGATGAAAGGGATTCCACATTTTTTCACTCGATTTATGACTTTAAAAACGAATTGTTTTCCGTTTCAGGAATGAATTTGGTAAAAACACGTTTGAAATTAATGAATAAATGACTTTTCAATTCTTCTAAAGAAATTCCTTTGATTTCAGCGGCCTTTTCGTAAACTGCTTCAATCGAATAGCGGTTGTCAGAATCTGTTTCCAAAAACAATTGATCCATGGGAATGGTTTGGAATGCTGTTTGTAGTTTTAAATCATAAATCAATGGCGCACCAATGCTAATCAGCAATTTATTTTCTAGTACACTTTCCAAAAGTGCCGTTTTTCTAAATCCATGAAAAATCCACGTTTGTTTTGGTTTGCATTCTTTCTTAATTTGCAATACTTCATTCCATGCTTTGACACAATGTAAAAGCAAGGGTATTTGATTTTTCTCACTCATTTCTATCTGCTTTTTGAAGACCGAAATTTGAAAGGATAGCGGCGTAGAAATGTTTTTATCTAATCCGCATTCACCCATCGCCAAGCAGTTTTTTAGCTGACTTCTATTTTGAACGAAATCAAAATTCAAATCGGTTTGATGCACTTTATTGGGATGAATTCCAACAGAGAAATAAGGGGCCTGTTCATTGGCTTCCTCCAAATTAAGAATTTCAAGCGCATCGCCCGTTGTATGGTGTGTATGAATGTTGATGAACACGAATTTTACTTTTGGATTAATCTAAACAAAGCACAAAAATAGGTTTTTTAATTCTACACATGTCAAATTAGGAAAGCACCATTATTTTGTCACGAATTTATTTTGAATGCTTTTCTAACACTGCAATGAATGGTTCGTTTTCCTGAATTCTGGCGTGATCCATGGCCGTTTTTCCGCTTTGGTCTTGCACGTTCACATCGGCACCTTGTGCAAGTAAAACTTCGATAATTTCTGGTTTGCCAAACGTTACCGCGAAAATTAATGCCGTGGCGCCATTGTAATTGACTTGGTTGACATCCGCGCCTTTCTCTAATAAGAGATTGACCATTTTGGGGTAGGATTTGAAGATGGCTCCCATCAAGGCGTTATTGCCGTTTACATCTTGTGCATCAATTTTGGCACCTTTTTCAAGCAACAAATTCACTGCTTCATAATGTTCATTGTAAACCGCTAAAATCAAAGGTGTGAATCCGCGGCTGTTAGCTGTGTCGATGTTAATACCAGCGGAAATTTGTGCTTCAAGGACTGCTACGTTATTTTCACGTGCTGCTTGAAATAGATCTTGTGTAAATGCTTGATTAGCCATTATGGTCAGCACCAAGCTTAATATTAGATGTTTCATGTTCTTTAGAATTGGATTACTTTAAATTTCTTTTTGGGCGTGCCCCTCCTAAATTCTTTTATTGCGTTGAATTTTTTTTTCAAGGTCGGGTCGGGCTATTCGCTGCAAGTTCTCATGCTTGCGGGCTTTTCACTGCTATCCCTCACGCGGTATGCTGTTGGGTTAAACCGGGTGCGCTTTGACACGCACCCAGCTGTTTTAAAATTAGTGGGTAAAATACGGTTCGATGTCAGAAATTTTCACAGCGGTTTCTTTCAACAAACGAGTTCCGAAATTTTTGTCGGCTTGGTAAAAATGGGCGATCATTTTATGAACGATGGTTTTGTTTTTTACTGAGTTCAATGAGCCTGATAGATTTTTAACCAAGTTATCTTGATCTTTCTTGGAGAATGAACGATATAAATCTCCTGCTTGTTTATAATTATTTTCCTTGTCGATGGTTGCCTGAACGGTTGTTGTTCCAGGTGTGAATACGGTGCTAGAATATTTGAATTTTACATCTTCTTTTACTTTTGGCATGTTTTCAGAAGGTTGGTAGTTTACGTCACCTTTTTGCTCACGCATCGACATGTATCCATCTTGATTGTATGTTTTGACCTTTGCATTTTTAGGTGCATTCACGGGAATTTGTTGGAAGTTTCCTGTCAAACGATGTCTTTGTGTGTCAGAATAGGAGAACAATCGGCCTTGCAATAATTTGTCTTCAGAAGGTTCAATCCCTGGCACCAAAGTTCCTGGTGAGAAGGCAGCTTGTTCAACTTCTTGAAAATAGTTCGATGGATTTTGGTTCAAAGTCATTGTTCCTACCAATATCTTCTGAGCAACAGCATCCGGCCATACTTTGGTAACATCTATTGGATTGAAATCTACTTTGTCAAAATCTTCTTTTTTCATCATTTGTACAAATAAATCCCACATCGGGTAATTTCCTTTTTCGATGGATTCATATAAATCCAACGTGGCGTGTTCGATGCTCGTAGCTTGAATTTTGGCAGCCTCTTCAGCGGTAAGATTTCTTTCTCCTTGGCGCGGTTTCCAATGATATTTTACATAGGTAACTTCTCCTTTGTCGTTTACCCATTTAAAAGCATGTACGCCATTTCCGGCCATTTCACGGTAATTTGCTGGAGTACCGTAATCGGAAAACAACCACGTAAACATGTGTGTGGATTCAGGCAGGTTTGCAAAGAAGTCAAACACACGGTTTGGGTCTGATGCTCCATTTGTCAAAGGAGAAGGCTTAAATGCGTGAACCATATCAGGAAATTTGATGGCGTCGCGGATAAAGAATACGGGTAAATTGTTGCCCACCAAGTCATAGTTTCCTTGTTCAGTGTAAAATTTTATCGCAAATCCACGCGGATCACGATAGGTTTCAGGGGAACCTTGTTGATGTGTTACGGTCGAAAACCGAACAAATAAAGGTGTTTTACGACCTGCTTGACCTAAGAAATGGGCCATTGTTACATCCGAAAAATCAGCTGCTGAGACAAATTCACCAAATGCACCAGCACCGCGAGCATGAACCACTCTTTCTGGAATTCTCTCTCGATCAAATGCCGCAAGTTTTTCAATTAAATGCATATCCTCTAATAAAACGGGGCCATTGTTTCCAATTGTTTTTGAATTTTGGTTGTCCCCAACAGGTGCTCCCGAATTGGTAGTAATTGTTTGTCCCAATAAGGTGGTTGAAGCCAATAATCCGATTAAAAATAAATTCTTTTTCATGTCTGTTAAATTTTATGATACAAAGATAAAGAGAACTAATTATAAGGTTAATCAATTAAATTTAAAACGTTATAAATTTTATCTATAATCTTGTTTTGTCTTTCAAAAAAAGAAATATAAGTTCTGAAATTCTAAAAGGGGTTTGCTAAGGATGGTAGGTTTTTACGATTTTCCCATGGATCTATTTTGGTTTAACAACCGTCAACTAAATGATTGATTCTTTTAGAAGCGATCGTCGGATTTTTCTTTCGAGTTTGGATACGCGGAAATTTAACGGTTATGCACAAATGCCTGGAGGTTTGAAGTGAAAGAAAATAGAGGTTGTAAAAAATAAATAGGAAAGCAACATCGGACTTCTAAAACCAAATTAATAATCAACATTTAACACAGAATATGCACAAAAAAGGAAAAAAGGGGCGAATGTTTAAA